>ERZ809224.1891-NODE-1891-length-14141-cov-10.327701_pt1 | contig 14141 bp, 13 predicted proteins | sample MGYA00520513_ERZ809224 | MGnify/ENA primary metagenome ERZ809224 (study PRJEB31576, sample SAMEA3212658) | Homo sapiens | biome: human-gut; feature: human gut; material: fecal | place: Sweden | collected 2012 ...
CGTCCGGCGAAGGTCCGCCATCCGGCAGACAAGAAGCGGCAGGCAGAAGCAGGCCGTCTGCGGCGGAGACGGAAGGCTCCCGAGATCGAGCACCAGCCCGCAGGCCGCGCCAATCAGAAGCGCGTCCTGCGCGTCCTCCACCAGCAGGCACACCGCCGCTGCGCCGACCACGGACAGCGGAACGCCGAACGGCAGCTCCACATCTCTGGCGTACAGCCGCGGCCCCTCCGGTGGAAGGGGTTCATACAGCCGCAGCACATGCCCCTGTCCCTGCCCGCCCGGTCCAAAGGAAAGCGTCACATCTGTCCGGCCTGATGGAGGGGCCACGGGAAGACCGTATTCTGTCTGGAGCCACCGGGCATACCCCTCCCCTGCCCTGGGTACGTCGATGCGGAGGGTACGCACCTGGGGACACAGGCGCCGTGCTGCCCGAGTCAGCTCTGGGCACAGCCAGGGCCCGCTCAAAGTTACCACCGCCCGGGCTGGTTCCACCCCTTTCGCCCGCAGTACCTCCAGGACCAACACATCCGCAGCCTCCCGGTAAAACCCCAACGTCTCCACAGGGCGCAGCTTCGCCAGCCAGCCCCCATAGGGGAACCCCTCCGACAGCACCACCCGGCCGATCCCCAGGGCGGTCAGGGATCGCTCCAGCCTGGCCAACCGGCGGCGGAGCCGCCATTGGGGCAGACCGGGGGGCGCATACAGCTCCCCGGTCATCAGGGTCAGCCCGCCCAGCCGCTCCTGCCGCAGGCCTCCCCTGCCCCTTTCCCGATAACAGATGATTCGGCCTACCATAACGCCACCTCCCTTTAGACTATGAGTGGGAAGTGTCAAAGATACCGTTGCATTTTCACTGGAACCTGATATAATGTTCCCTGTTGGCGGGTCTCTCCCGCTGGAATCAGACATTTTGCGCCCAGATTCCTGATCTTACTCTTACATGGTCAGGCTGGGATTGCGCTCTCCCAGCCCAGCTGGCCGCTGGGCTGGAATCAGATTGTGGAGGTTTCTATGGCAATCAAATTGATATCCGACAGCACCTGCGACCTGACCCCAGAGCTGCTGGAACGCTATGACATCACCCTGGCCCCCCTGTACGTCACCCAGGACGGCGTGACCCGCCGGGACGGAGTAGACATCCATCCGCAGGACATCTTCGATCACGTGGCTGCCGGGGGCAGCCTGCCCAGTACATCCGCAGTAAATATCGCCGACTACCAAGAGCTCTTTTCCAAGTATGCCCAGGAGTATGAGGCAGTCATCCACTTTAACATCGGCCAGGGCTTCTCCGCCTGCCACCAGAACGCCGTCATCGCCGCCGAGGACTTTGACAACGTCTACGTGGTGGACACCCGCAACCTGACCATGGGGCAGGGCCTGCTGGTGGTGGAGGCCGCCGAGGCCGCCCGCCGTGGGATGGCGGCCCAAGACATCGTGGAGATGATGAACAGCCTCATCGACAAGGTGGCCACCACCTTCGTGGTGGACCGGCTGGACTATTTGGCCAAGGGGGGGCGCTGCTCCTCTGTGGTGGCCCTCGGGGCCAACCTGCTCAAGCTCAAGCCCTGCATCGTGCTGTCTGACGGCAAGATGGCGGTGGGAAAGAAGTACCGGGGCGTTTTTGACAAGGTCCTACTGGACTATGTGCGGGATCAGCTGGGCCCCGGCGACTACCGCAGGGATCGGTGCGTCATTGTCCACGCCGCCTGCAAGCCGGAGACGGTGGCCGCGGTTCAGGCCGTGGTGGACGAGTACGGCTTTGACGAGGTCATCGTAGGGGAGGCGGGATGTACCATCTCCTCCCACTGCGGGCCCAACACCCTGGGCGTGCTGTTCCTGAAGAAGTAACGTTTCTCTGCCCTCCATGCCATGTCGGTGCCCGCCGCGAGACGCGGCGGGCACCGTTTTTTATATCTGCTCCTCCAGCAGCTCCATGGCCGCCTGGAGCTGGTTGTCCTCCTCCCCGGACAGCTCCAGCTCCACATCTGGGATGATACCCACCCCGATCAGAGAGTTGCCCTCTCCAGTACAGTAGGTGGCGGTAGACAACCCCAGGCCGCCCCCGTTGATCAGCGGGAAGGTGATCTGAGAATACCCCTTCCCCGAGGTCCGTACCCCCACCACCGGGTATCCCTGGAACTCCTTCATCTCCGCCGCCAGCAGCTCCGCAGCGGAGTAGGTGTCCGCGTTCACCAGGGTAACCATAGGCAGGTCGATGCAGTTGGCGTCCGACTGGTACACACTTTGGGTACCCCAACGGGGATTCTGCTGGAATACCGGCCCCTCAGGCAGCAGGTAGTCCAGGATTGCGGTCAGCTCAGAGATATATCCGCCGGGGTTGTTCCGCAGGTCGATGATCAATCCCCGCGCCCCCTGCTCCACCAAGGCATCCACCTCTTCTCGGAAGCTGTCAGCCGCACCGGAATAGAAGTTGGACAGTTGAATATAACCGACGTCCCCCTCCAGCATCTGCCCCAGAGCGGAAGGATTGCGCAGGGTAGTCCGGGTACAGGTCACATCTCGAATGGTCCCGTCCTCTCCCAGAAGCGTGAGTGTCACCTGGGTTCCCTCCTCCCCGGCAATGCGGTCAGCCCCCTCCTGCCGGGCATCCCCGGCGATGGACGTCCCATCCACCTCAGTAATCACATCCCCAGCCACCATGCCAGCCGCCTGGGCGGGACCGCCGTCGGTGACCGAGAGCACCAGCAGGCCTTCCTCCCGGTCCACCGCATTCACCGTCACGCCGATGCCTACATAGTTGTTCGCCCGGCGCTCCTGGGTCTGCTGGTAACTCTCCTCATCCAGGTAGTAGGACCAGCGGTCCCCCAGGCCGGAGACTAGGCCGCTCAGCGCCTGATCCACCGCCCCATCCAGGTCCGCCTGGGTGTCCACAAAGGCGAACCGGGCCAGCAGCCAGCCCTCCACCAACGCCAGACCATTTTGGCCCAACAGCATGCACCAGCCCGCCGTGGACAGAGCCATGGTGAGGACCACCGCAATCAGGATCTTCGCCCAACCGGGCATCCAGCGGCGCTTTTCTATCCGTTGTACCATCTGTCCTTCCATCGGTTGCACCGTCTGCTCTTCCATTCCATGTACGCCCCCTTGGAGATTTTGCTGAACTTGCACTGAATTCCGCTTGGAATACCGTAGGAGGCGCGGGCCTGTACCCGCGCCTCCATTCTCAAAATAGCCTCGCAGAGTTTGCGGCACACCCCGTGGGGCGCCGTGAAAAAAAGAGGATCCGTTTGGGCCAGATACACGCCCCGGCCAAAAGCGGTTTACCACTTTTTCGCACCTGCGGGTGCGAACTTTAGACAGGGCACAAAGAGCGGCTTCATCCGCCCTGAATGGCTACGCCGCCCCAGTAGAAAGTCATGCCGGGATAGAGCATGAGGGAGTCGGCCCGGGTACCGTTGATGCGTAGCTCATAGTGCAGGTGGTTGCCGGTGGAACTTCCGGTGGTACCTACATAGCCAATGACCTGGCCCTTGGTTACGGTATCCCCCTCAGAGACGGTGGGGAGGGTCACCTGATGGGCATACAGGGTGGAGTAGCCATTGCCGTGGTTGATGATGCAGTAGTTGCCGTAAGAGGAGTTGTACCGGGACACAGTGACCACGCCGCTCTGAGCCGCCAGAATGGGGGTCCAGGCAGGGGCGGGGACGTCATTGCCCAGGTGGTTATCCGGCCGTCCGGTAATGGGGTGGGTACGGCTTCCGAAACGGGAAGAGATGTTGTAGTAGCCAGGCAGCGGCCAAGTGTATACGCCGTCATTATTCTCGTTGGCATCAGCGATCTGTTCGGCATACTTCCGCTCCGCCTCCTCCAGCAGATCGGCCATTTCCGCCTCGTCCGCAGCTAACTGCTGGGCCTTGGCTGTAAGCTCTGCCTGGGTCTGGGAGATCTCGTTATAAAGGCTTTGAGCCTGTTCGCGTTGGGCAGTGAGTTCCGCCTGATGCCGCTCCAGATCCTGCTGCACCAAGGCTTGGGCATCCCTGGATTCCTGGAGTTCCCCTCGGGCCACGTCCAACTCCGCCTGGGTCTGCTGAAGTTCGGTGATGATCCGGTCGCTGTAATCCATGATATCCAGGATCAGCATAGCATAGTCCAACATCTCAGAAAAACTGGATGCCTGGAAAAAGACGGACAAGTAGGATACTGGACCTGTCTCTTCCAACCAGCGCACCTGAGCGTAGAACTCCTCATACTGGTCGGCCTCCTGCGCCTCCAGCTGAGCAATCTCGCTCTCCTTTTCGGCAATCTGAGCATCATACTCATCCAACAGCAACTGGCTGGTGGAAATCTGCTCCTCGGTAAGCAGCAACTGGCTCTGCACCAACTCGATGGCCTGCGCCGCCTGGTCCAGATCTCCCTGGATTTCCTCCAGTTCCTGCTCCACGTCCTCTTTCTCATCCTGAATGTCGTCGAGCTGATTCTCCAGATCGTTGATGTCATCCTGGGTAATGGTGGCCGACGCCAGCGTACCCAGGGCAGGCACCAGCACCGAGATCAGCAGAACCGCCGCCAAAACGATCACAATGATGCGCTGTGTCCTCTTTTTCATGGAAACCTCCTTGTCAGACCTGTAAAAACCTACGAATCGCAAAGCCAGAGCCACACGCGCCGATCAGCGCACCGGACAGCAGGAACACGCCCAGCACGGGGGCCCAGATGGAGCCAAAGCTCAGCAGCGGGAACATGCCGATGGCGCCGTTAGCCACCACCGCCCGATAGATGGCGGCGTAGATTCCCCACTGAAGGAAAAAAGCGATGACCGCGCCGGCAATGCCAAGGATCAGTCCCTCAATGACAAAGGGCCAGCGTACAAACCCATTGGTGGCGCCGCACATCTTCATAATGGCGATCTCCTCCCGGCGGGCAAAGGTGGCCAGCCGTATGGTGTTGGAGATGATGAACAGGGATACCGCCGCCAGAATGGCCACCAAGGCCAAGGCAATGGCAGAGGCCACGTTGCGCACGGTAACAAAGCCCTCCGCCAGCTCACCGGCCGCCCGGATATTAACCACTCCAGGCAGCGACTCCACTACGTCCACCGTCTGGGAAAAGAGCTCCAGATCCACCACATGTATGGAAAATCGGTCCCGGAACACCTCGTCCGGAAGGTCGGCGTATAGCCCCTCATCCTCATGCCCCTCAAGATAAGTATCCTTCGCCTCTTCCCGTGTGACGAAGGTCACAGAGGCCACATTGTCTACGGCCTCTATCTGATCCTGAAGCTGCCCAATTTGCTGGTCCGTGTAGGTCTCATCAATAAAGGCGAGAAACTCATTGTCATCCTCTGCCTGGCTGAGCATCCGGTCCGCATTGATGGCCACCAGGGAGAAGGATCCCATGATAAGCAGGCAAGCCACGATCATGCACACAGCGGCAAAGGACATCAGGCCATGGGCAAAGATGCTCCGGGCCCCCTCACTGATGAAGTAGCCGAAATTAAACCGATTTTTCATATTGATAATAGCCCCCCTGCGCATCACTGGTCAACTCGCCGTTTCTGATGGCCACCACGCGCTTAGAGAAACGGTTGACCAGTTCCTTCTCATGGGTGACCACCAGCATGGTGGTGCCCATGGAATTGATCCGCTCCAGCAGCGTCATAATCTCCAGGGAGCGCTGCGGATCCAGATTGCCCGTGGGCTCGTCGGCGATGATCATCTGGGGGTTATTGATCAGTGCCCGGGCGATAGCCACCCTCTGCTGCTCGCCGCCGCTCATCTCATTTGGATATACATCCGCCTTGTCAGACAGGCCCACCAGGTCCAGGACATAGGGAATCCGCCGGCGCATCTCCCTGGGGCTGGCGCCTATGATTCGCATGACGAACTCCAGGTTGCTGCGCACGGTCTTCTTCTCGATGAGTCGGAAATCCTGGAAGATTACGCCAAGGGTTCGGCGCATATAGGGGATCTGCCACTGGCGGATGTTGTTCAAATTATAGCCGTTGACCATCACACGGCCCTGGGTGGAGGCTACCTCCGCCGTGAGCAACTTGATGATGGTGGATTTTCCGGAACCTGATGGCCCCACCAGAAAGACAAACTCTCCGTCGTCAATTCGCAGGTTGACACCCTTCAGCGCCTTGGTGCCATTGTCGTATTCCTTGAACACGTCCACAAGCCTTATCATGAAAGGGAGCCTCCCTTGTAACCATTTTGTAACTTATGCAACGCTGTGTAACTATTCTCCATTATATAGGGTAATTCCTTCTATGTCAACATAATATGTCTGGCATACTGGAAATTCGACTCAGATTTTATGTCAACTTTTGGCCCATATAACGTTGAAAAGATACAAAGGGTTACAAAGCCGGCGCCGTCGCGTACCATACGCGGCGGCGCCGGCCTCCTTTTCTCGGTTCAGGAATCAATCCCCCGGGAAACCAGGTATTTCTTCACCATCAGTGCCACATTGAATGTGATTGCGTCGTCAAATTCCCGCAGGTCCAGACCGGTGAGCTTTTTGATCTTCTCCAGCCGGTAGACCAGGGTATTGCGGTGGACGAATAACTTTCGAGCCGTCTCAGACACGTTCAGGTTGTTCTCAAAGAACTTGTTGATGGTAAACAGAGTCTCCTGGTCCAAGGCGTCAATGGGATTCTTCTTGAACACCTCCTGGAGAAACATCTCGCACAGGGTGGTGGGCAGCTGATAGATCAGCCGGCCAATGCCCAGATTCTCGTAGTTGATGATGGACCGCTCCTGGTCGAACACCTTACCCACGTCGATGGCCACCTGGGCCTCCTTATAGGCCCGGGCCAGATCCCGCACATGGTTGACAATGGTGCCCACGCCCACCACGGTCTTGATGCCCAACTCCCGAGTCAGAGCCTCCTGCACCGTTTGAGCAATCTTCTGTACTTCGCGGGAATCAGCGTTTTCCCCCAGCTGCTTGACCAGGGCTACATCGGTTTCACTGATAGACAACACATAGTCGTTCTGCCGGTCCGGGAACAGGCCGGAAATCACATCAATAGCAGCCACATCCGGAGTGCCCAGCTGGCGCACCAGGATTACCGCCCGGGGCACCTCGGAAACGAAATGGAGCTCTTTGGCCCGGACATAGATGTCTCCCAGAAGAATATTGTCACACAGAATATTTTTTACAAAGGTGGCCTTATCGTGCTTCTCCTCATAGTAAGTCTTGGCCCCGTTTAAGGCGATCACCGCCATGGAGCACATCAGCGCGGCCTGCTCGTCTTCCCCTCTGGCAAAGGCGGCGTAATCGAACTGGCCGTTCCAGCCCGGCAGAGTCTTAAACGTGTAGCCGTTGCTCACTACCAGGGTGTCCTGTTCCGTGACCAGCATCGCCGCCACATTACTCCACTTCTCGCCGATGCAGGGTAAGTCATTGCAGGCCACCACGGTGCCCTGCTCGTCAATGACACCCACAGCCCGATCGGAACAGTCTTTCATTTGCAGGACAATGCTCTGGAAAATCCGGCTGGACATTTTCTATTTCCCCTTTCTTTGCCGCGGAAACCGCCCCGGCTCCGCCAAATTGAATGGATCAAGTTTAAGTGAACTCATTATATCTGGTTATCTTGCCGATTTCAATAGTTTCTTGAAATTTTTTTGTTGAATTTGCCACAACTTTCGTTTCAATGCCCAAAAAGCGCCTGGATTTCCTCTTTGGTTAGTGCTCTCCAACCACCTTTGCTCAAACTGTCATCCAGCTTCAATGGCCCGAACCTGATCCGCTTCAGATAGGTGACCGGTTTACCACGGGCAGCCATCATTCTCTTTACCTGGTGATATTTTCCCTCATAGAGCGTGAGATGAGCCCGCCGTCCCCCATCCAAAAGCTCCAGCTCTCCAGGCTGGCATACTGTGCCATCTGCCAGGACCATCCCCGCCTCTACCGCCTGCCGGTCCGCTTCCTCTAACACGCCGTCCACTTCTAGATAATAGACCTTTCCCACATGGCTTCTGGGGGCGAGCAGCCGGTGGGCCAAAGGACCGTCGTTGGTGAGCAGCAGCAGCCCCTCCGTGTCTTTATCCAGCCTTCCAGCGGGAAACAGCCCCAACCGCTGATACCGCTCCGGCAAAAGGGAGAGCACGGTATCCTGTCTGGCGTCTTCCGTAGCGGACAGCACCCCTGCTGGCTTGTTCATCATCAGATAGACTGGGCCGTTTTCCCCGAGCTCCTCTCCATTCACCAGGATGCGGGCCCCTTCCCTCACCTTTTCCTCCGGAGCGCGGCAGAGCCGTCCCCCGACCTGTACCCGGCCAGTCCGGATCAGCTCCCGAGCCTCCTTCCGGCTCCACTGTCCTGTACCTGCCAACCGCTTGTCCAAACGTTCCATACGCCTCTCCTCCACTTCAGTACATCCATCCCCAAGGTTCCCACAACTCAAAAAGCTCTTTTCCTCTCCTGTAACATATTCCCCGGGGAAACTACATAAGTATCACTGTAGCCCAACCTATTGCGAAACGGAGTGGTTCGGTATGTTCATCATGACGGCGCGGATCCCGAAAAAGCGCCTGCTGGCCGGTGCGGTCACCACCCTGTGCTGCTGCATGGCGGTGGTCATCACCCTTGCCCTCACCCTGGGTCAGCGGGCTGTGACCACGGCAGCGGAAGTGGCCAACATCCGGGACAATGACGACCGGATCGCCTATCTCACCGGTCTGGGTTGGCAGGTATCCTCCCAGCCCATCAGCACAGAAGAGCTTTTGATTCCCGAAACCTTTGACGAGAGCTATGCCGATTACCTGTCACTACAATCCGAGCAGGGCTTCGACCTTACCCAATACTGCGGCGAGCGAGTCAAGCGCTATGTCTACGAGATTACCAATTACCCCACCGGTGAGGATGCCGTTCAGGCAGCCCTGCTGATCTACCGCGACCGGGTGGTCGGAGGGCAAGTTCAATCGGCCAGTGGCAGCTTTGTCCACGGCCTTGCCATGCCCCAGACCTCCGTCAGCCCACAGATGAGCACAGAGCCATCCAGTACAGCCTCCTCCACTTAACCCTAAAGTCCGGCCCCAGGCAGACACCTGGGGCCGGGTTTCCTTTCTCACTACGCCAGTGCCTTACTGGCCCGATAGATGAAGAGGATATACATTACGCTCCCTATGAGAGCGGCAATCAGGGTAACCAGCATGATGGGGACAGTGAGCAAATTGATCACCGGGATGAAGGCCAGCAGATCGCAGGCCACAGTGATGACAGTACACACCAGGTTAATCATCCAGACCGTATGTCCCTTCCGGGCCAGCTCCTCCTGGCCCAGGCTGGTCAGCAGCAGGGAGGTGGTGGCGCATACCAGATAGAGTATCGCCAGGTTCAGCACATTGGCCACCAGCGAGAGCAGGCTGCTCAGAAAGCCGCTCCCCAGCAGGTTGGCCAACACGTTGACTACCAGGGTGGCGATGACCAGATAGAAGGCGTTGGCGTACCCTTGGTCATCCTGCCGAGCCTGATAGAGCCCCATCAGATTGAGGATGCCGCTGACGATGGTCAACACCACTGTCACCATCGTCATCATCACCATGAGCTGGAGGGAACTGAGGGAAAACAGCACCAATACAACTCCAACCACGGGGAGAATCTGTGCCAGGAACACTTTGTGTAGGCCCTGGGTTGCATTGGGATAGGTTCTCATTCTTCAAACTCCTCCTTTTAACTATGTTAGCACTTTACCTGCCAAAAAAGTGAAAGTACGCCACGGCCGCAGCCATTCTACCGGCAAAACAACAAATACAGCTAAAAAGCGTACACCGTCCCCGCCCACAACGAGCATCAAGATTGGGCACAGATCATCCTGTGCAATCCCCCAACCGAACTGGAGTACGCCTATTCTTCAGTTTCTTTCTCTGCCGGGGCTCCACCTGCCTGCAGTTCAGGAGCCCCTTCCTTGCTCATCTCTTCGTTCTCATCGTAATCCTCATCATACTCGTCGCCGTATTCATCATACTCATCGTACTCATCGTACTCATCATACTCATCGTAGTCGTCCTCATCCGTTTGTGTGCTTGTATAGCCCGACGGGACCAGCACCCGGCTAGCACGAAACAGGAACCAAATATACATCAGGCTACCCAGCAGCGCAATAAAAAGTGCAAAGTAGCTCAGCGACGCTTGGGCAGAGGCCAGCCCGGGAATCAGGGACAGCACGGACAGGATCAGAGAGACTGCCGCACACACGACGTTCATCCACAGCACAGGCCTGCCAAGCTTAGCCGTCTTTTCCTGCCCCACATCCATGCAGAGGGCACTGGTAGCCTTGCACACGAAAAAGAGTGTGATCAGGTTCAAAACCGTGATCGCTATTCTACCCAGGGACCCGATCACAGGATAGTTCACACTGGCCAGATTGGCAGTAAAGTTGACAATCAGCACCACCACGGCCAAAATCAGCGCTATGCCATACCGCTTGTCGTCTGACCTGGCCTGACGCAAACCAAACAGATATAGGAGCAGCCCAGCAAGGAGGACCAAGCCTTCCAACGAACTCCCCGCCAGCAGAGGGGACAACGCAGAGGACAAGGCCTGTCCCACAAAAACCTTATACAGTCCCTGAGCCGCCTTGGGATAACCTTTCATCTTGACGCTTCCTCCTTATTTCTCTCTTCCGCCCCACCTTCCCCATGGATCATATGCACGTTGACATGGGGGTAGGTCATTTCAATGTCCGCCCGGTCAAAGGCCGGCTTGATGCCGTCCATCAGGTCAAAATAGACTGTCCAATAATCGCCGTTATCGCACCAGGCCCGGACCAGGTACTGGATCGCGCTGTCCTGGTAGGCGTATACGCGGATCAGCGGCTCCGGCTCCCGCCGAATGAGGGGATGCGCCTGGACCAGCTCCCTAAGAGTCTGGCGGACAAGCTCTGTCGGCGCGTCATAGCTGGCGCTCACCTTCAGTTCTACCTGCCGCTGATCCTCGCTGGAATAGTTGATGATATTTTGAGAGACGATGGTACTGTTTGGCAGCTGCACCAGTTTGTTATCCGTGGTGTTCAGCTTGGTGTAGAACAGGCCGATCTCCTGCACCGTTCCCGAGCAGTCCCCCGCCTCCACATAGTCCCCAATCTTGAAAGGCTTGGATACCAGCAACTGCAGTCCCCCCGCCACATTGGACAGAAAATTCTGCACCGCCAGGGAGAGGGCCAGTCCAATCACGGACAGCAGCGCCACCAAGGAGGTCACAGGAATCCCCAGACAGCCCAGCACCACGATGACGCCCACAAAGAGCAGCAGCGCCTTCAGCCCGCCCCGGATCAGCCGCTTGAGCATATCATCCAGGTGAACTCTCCGAAGAGCCCGGTCTGCTAATTTTAGCAAAACCTTGATGATAATCAGGCAAAGCACCGTCGCAATCACTGCAGAAAACAACTTTTCCACCGTGAATCCCGCAACCCCGAACTGCAGGATAGCCTGTATCGCTTCCTCTGCGGAACCAGAACCCAAAAGAGCGGCAAACACAGTATCATCCTCTCAGTTTCTTTTCATCTATTCTACCATATCCCCTGCAATAAGGCAAGAAAAGGAATCATTCCTTCTCCTTGCTTCCTTCCAAACGGATAGAATAGACCAAATGGGGCATGTCCATACCATAGTAATGTTTTACCATTCTGCCCCGCACTTCCATGCCGTTTCGCTCGGCCACCCGCCTGGAGGGCAGGTTGCTGTCCCGGATGATGGAGAATACCTCAGGCGCGTTCAGCGTCTCAAAGGCGTAGTTTCTGCAGGCCACAGCAGCTTCAGTGGCATACCCCCGGCCCCAGGCGTCACGTCGGAAGAGATACCCCACCTCCAGCACCTGCCTGCCATTCCAGTCCTGCCAAGTCAGGCCGCACTGGCCGATCATCTCTCCTGTCTGCCTTAATTCAACCGCCCACAGACCGAAGCCATCCTGACGGTAGCGGCGCAGCTGGTTGTCCAGCCAGATTTGCACCTCCTGGTCAGAGAAGGCGTGCTCATAGGCGTACATCACCTCCGGGTCCTGGAGAATGGCACACAGCGCCCCGAAGTCGTCCTGGCACAGCGCCCGCAGATGCAGGCGCTCAGTCTCTAAGATCACGGAAATCACCTCCTATAGAAAGAGAAATCCCCGCCCATAGGCGGGGATTTCCAGAAAAATGAGAAATTAGTCCTCGATGATGTCGATGACCACGCCGGAACCCACGGTGCGGCCGCCCTCACGGATGGCGAAACGCAGGCCCTTCTCGATGGCGATGGGGGTGATCAGCTCCACGGTCATGTCCACGTTGTCGCCGGGCATGCACATCTCAGTGCCCTCGGGCAGGGTGATAACGCCGGTCACGTCGGTGGTACGGAAGTAGAACTGGGGGCGATAGTTGTTGAAGAAGGGGGTGTGACGGCCGCCCTCGTCCTTGCTCAGCACGTACACCTGGCCCACGAACTTAGTGTGGGGGTGAATGGAGCCGGGCTTGCACAGCACCTGGCCGCGCTCGATGTCGGTCTTGGCAATGCCGCGCAGCAGGCAGCCGGCGTTGTCGCCAGCCTCGATATAGTCCAGGGTCTTGCGGAACATCTCCATGGAGGTGACCACGGTGGACTTCTTCTCGTCGGTCAGACCCACGATGTCGACGGTCTCGCCGGCCTTCAGCACGCCGCGCTCCACACGGCCGGTAGCCACGGTACCACGGCCGGAAATGGTGAACACGTCCTCCACGGGCATCAGGAAGGGCAGGTCGTCATTACGGGCGGGAGTGGGAATGTAGCTGTCAACGGCGTCCAGCAGCTCCTTGATGCAGGCGAAGTCGGGATCGTTCACATCGCCGGACTCGCAGGTCAGGGCGTTCAGAGCGGAACCCTTGATGATGGGGATGTCGTCTCCGGGGAACTCGTAGCTGGACAGGGTCTCACGAACCTCCATCTCCACCAGCTCCAGCAGCTCCTCGTCGTCCACCTGGTCACACTTGTTCAGGAAGACCACGATGGCGGGCACACCCACCTGACGGGCCAGCAGGATGTGCTCCTTGGTCTGGGCCATGGGGCCGTCGGTGGCTGCGATGACCAGGATGGCGCCGTCCATCTGAGCGGCACCGGTGATCATGTTCTTGATATAGTCGGCGTGGCCCGGGCAGTCCACGTGAGCGTAGTGACGGGCGTCGGTCTCATACTCCACGTGGGCGGTGTTGATGGTGATGCCGCGCTCCCGCTCCTCGGGGGCCTTGTCAATGCTGGAATAGTCCTCATACTGAGCCTGGCCCTTCAGGGACAGGTACTTGGTGATGGCGGCGGTCAGGGTAGTCTTGCCGTGGTCAACGTGGCCGATGGTGCCGATGTTGACGTGGGGCTTAGTACGCTCAAACTTTTGCTTAGCCATTTTTGAGTTTCCTCCTTATACTTCCACTAAAAAATTTTGGTTGGCACAAGATCCGCATTCTGCGGACTATTTTATCGCATCGGCAGGAAAAAAGCAACAGTATTTTTTCCCGCTGGAAGCCGGGCTCAGCCTTCGTCCTTGCGGCCGCGCTGAGCGATGATCTTCTCCGCGATATTCCGGGGGATCTCCACGTAGCTGTGGGGCTCCATGGAGTACTGGCCGCGGCCCTGGGTGCGGGAGCGCAGGTCGGTAGCGTAGCCGAACATCTCGCTCAGAGGGACCAGGGCGTCGATCTGCTGGGCGCCGGGGCGGGCCTCCATGCCCAGGATCTGGCCGCGCCGGGCGTTCAGGTCGCCGATGACATCGCCCATATAGTCCTCGGGCACGATAACGGACACCTTCATAATGGGCTCCAGCAGGCAGGGATCCGCCTTCCGGCAGGCCTCCTTGAAGGCCATGGAGCCGGCGATCTTAAAGGCCATCTCGGAGGAGTCCACCTCATGGTAGGAACCGAAGGTCAGATGGACCTTCACGTCCACCACCGGGTAACCGGCCAGTACGCCGGCCTGCATGGCCCCCTGGATACCGGCGTCCACCGCGGGGATATACTCCTTGGGGATGACGCCGCCGGTAATCTCGTTGAGGAACTCGTAGCCCTTGCCGGGCTCGTTGGGCTCTACGGTGATGCGCACGTGGCCGTACTGGCCCTTGCCGCCGGACTGGCGGGCGTACTTGGTGTCCTGCTCCACGCTCTTCTTGATGGTCTCCTTATAGGCCACCTGGGGCGCGCCCACGTTGGCCTCCACCTTGTACTCCCGGAGCAG
>ERZ809224.1893-NODE-1893-length-14138-cov-12.246254_pt1 | contig 14138 bp, 17 predicted proteins | sample MGYA00520513_ERZ809224 | MGnify/ENA primary metagenome ERZ809224 (study PRJEB31576, sample SAMEA3212658) | Homo sapiens | biome: human-gut; feature: human gut; material: fecal | place: Sweden | collected 2012 ...
GCACTTTTTTCTGCTCTTCTCTGTTTTTCAATAATCTTCCTCCTTTATGGTAACACAAATCTCTATATATCACAAGAACAGGTTACCATAAAAGGGTTGTGAATTCTGTCAAACCACGCTGTCGAATCTATGTTTTTCATCGACAAAAAATTTACCTGTAAGCATCATTGCACAAATATTTTAAAATTGCCCGGCTGACCTCCTGTGCATATACCTCCGGCTTTCCCTGCATGCCTTCCTCAATCCAATGCCGAAGGAGCAATATAAAACCGCCCACAGAATAGTAAGCAAAAAACCTCATATCCCTTTCACCTTCAGTCCCTTCACAGCCCATGCGCTTTTTGACAATATCCTCCGATACACGGCTGATTTCACCATAAATGATTTCACTCAAACCACACTGGTGCATAAGCAAAAGAACCTTCCTGTAAGAATACCAGAACTCAAAATAATCCCTGGCAATCTGATTTAAATCGTAGCGGGCAAGCGGCGGATAGGTATCTTTATACTCCCGGCACAATTTGTCAAACCAGGCGTGAAGCACCTCTTCCTTGCCTGTATATAACCTGTAAAATGTTCTCCGGCCCACATCCGCCCTCTTCGCAATTTCAGAAATCGTAATCCGGTCAAAGTCTTTCTCTTTCATCAACTCAAAAAGCGCATCTTCTATCATCTTCGCCGATTGTTCCCTCTGCCTTTTATGACCGTCCATCCCTATTCCTTTCCCCAAGTGGCACATAAGCCCATTTTTGTAGCACTTTCCTGCCATCCCTTGATTTTTCTTTGTCCACAGTATACTATAAAAAAAGAAAAGGCACAAGTGTGCCAATTTGACAAATTCAATTGTTGAAGGAGAATAATCTATGAATAATACTGTCGTTATCTATGAATCAAAATATGGCTCAACCAAAAGTTATGCACAATGGATTGCAGAGGAGCTCTCCTGCCCCCTATTTGAAAGGAAAAAATTTAATCCGAAGGATTTTGAAAAATATGAAGTGATTATCTATGGCGGCGGTCTCTATGCGGGCGGTCTCAGCGGCATAAAACTAATCAAAGAAAACTGGAATCGTCTCAGCAGCAAAAAAATTATCCTCTTCACCTGCGGGATTGCAGACCCGGCAAATCCTGAAAATATTTCTTCCATCCGAACTTCGCTGGGCAAAACATTGTCGCCGGAAATGATGTCCCACATTCGTTTTTTCCACCTGAGGGGATGCATCGATTATTCTGAATTAAGCCTTATTCACAAATCCATGATGGCTATGCTCCGCCGCATGCTTTTAAAAAAGGATACAGCCAGTCTGACTAATGAGGACCGGCAGCTTTTAGCCACCTATGGAAAACGTGTCGACTTTATAAATCGCGACGCCATTTTACCCTTAGTCAAATATGCTGTATCCCTGTCAGATTCCGGCCGATAAAATTCAATCTGCGCCGCAGAATAATGCCCGATTCTTACTGGTTTCACCTGCTCTAAACGCATTATTTTCTCCTGCTAAAAATGGCGAAACCGCTCATAGCGTTCTCTGGCAATGTCCTCCGGCGATACTCCGTCATAATGTTTAAAAAATTCAGACATTGCCTGCTTCATAGCTTCCGCTATGGCTTTTCCTGTATTGACATGTACCGGTTCCTTTTCCTCGAATACCCGGTCGACGATGCCCAGAGCTTTCAAATGCTCCGAAGTCATCTTCATAACCTCCGCCGCCTCGTCGGCCCGTTTGCCGTCTTTCCACAGAATTGCAGCGAACCCCTCCGGCGAAAGCACGGAGTAGACGGAATTCTCCAGGCACCAAACCTGGTTGCCCACGGCCAGGGCCAACGCGCCGCCGCTGCCGCCTTCGCCGATAACCACGGATAAAATGGGCACAGTCAGTCCCGACATTTCCATAAGATTTCGCGCAATGGCTTCCCCCTGCCCCCGTTTCTCCGCTTCTATACCGCAAAAAGCGCCGGAAGTGTCCACAAAGCAGACAACAGGCCTCCGAAATTTCTCAGCCTGCCGCATCAAACGCAGCGCCTTTCGATACCCTTCCGGATTTGGCATTCCAAAGTTTCTTTCCACCTGTTCCTTCAAATCGCGGCCCTTTTGCTGGCCAATCACTGTCACAGGCCTTCCTTCAAGAAAACCAATTCCGCCCACGATAGCCGGATCGTCTTTTACATGCCGGTCTCCATGGAATTCCATAAAATCATCAAATATTTCTTCAATATAATAAAGGCTTGTCGGACGGTCCATTTCTCTGGCAATCCGAACTCTGTCCCATGCTGTCAGTTTCATATTTCTTCCGCCTCCTGCCTCAGCGGCTTATGTGCACGAATGAGCTGAAAAAGACGTTGTTTCAAATCCTTCCGCTCTACAATCTGATCTATAAACCCATGTTCCAACATAAATTCTGCTCTCTGGAAGCCTTCCGGCAGCTTCTGCCCAATAGTTTGTTCAATAACCCGCTGACCGGCAAAACCGATAAGCGCCCCCGGTTCCGCAAGAATAACATCGCCAAGCATGGCAAAGCTGGCCGTCACGCCGCCGGTGGTGGGGTCCGTTATCACGGTAAAATATGGCAGTCCGGCCCGCCCGTGGGCTTCCACCGCCGCAGAGGTCTTTGCCATCTGCATTAAAGATAAAATCCCCTCCTGCATCCGGGCACCGCCGGAACAGGTAAAAATAATCACCGGAAGTTTTAAACGAGTGGCTGTCTCAATTGCCCTGGTAATCTTTTCACCGACAACCGTCCCCATGCTCCCCATCATAAATCCGGAATCCATAACGGCAAGTACCGCCTGCTCGCCATAAATCCTGCAGGCTCCATAAACAACGCCCTCATTTAATCCGGTGGCTTTCCGCATCGCTGCAAGCTTTATTTCGTACTCCGGAAAATCCAGAGGATTGGTTTCTTCCATCACTTCATCCATTTCCTCGAAACTTCCTGCATCTGCAATCTGTTCAATGCGCTTCCGGGCCGAAATGCGCTGATGATGCCGACATTCCTGACATACATAAAGATTTTTTTCCAACTCCCTGTCGTAGAGAATCGCGCCGCATTTCTCACATTTTTTCCACAGCCCTTCGGGAACATTGGGTTGTTCCGGAATTTCCGGCTGTTCCAGTTCCTTTTCTGTCACCAGGGCATCCTGCCGGATGCTCTGCTGCCGATTGGACAGGGTGATATAGGTCGTCTTTTTAAACATACTATTTAATTTTGACATCCGTTATCAACCCCTTCTATTTCTATATCTCTATCAATTATCTTTTCATTTTCCATCTCTTCAATAAAATCCGTGCCGAAATTACCGCTCTGAAATTTTCTGTGATTCATAATCTCCATCTGAAAGTCAATATTTGTGTCGATACCATCTACAATAAATTCACTCAAGGCACTCTTCATTTTTTTGATTGCCTCATTTCTGGATTTGCCGAGAACAATTAATTTTGCAATCATGGAATCGTAATAGGGCGGGATTGTATATCCGGCATAAACCGCTGTATCCACCCGGATTCCCTTTCCGCCCGGCAAATGAAGCCGCTCGATTTTTCCCGGCGAAGGGCGGAAATTCTGAGCCGGATTTTCCGCATTAATTCGACACTCAATGGCATGACCTTTAAATTCAATATCCTCCTGCCGTATATTCAAAGGCTCTCCGGAGGCAATTCGAATCTGGCTTTTAATCAAATCCACATTCGTCACAAACTCTGTCACCGGATGTTCTACCTGAATTCTTGTATTCATCTCCATAAAATAGTAGTTTCTATGTTTATCCAGCAAAAATTCAATCGTCCCCGCACTTTCGTATCCAACAGCTTTAGCTGCCTGAATGGCTGTCCGCCCCATTTCCTCCCGAAGCGCTTCATCCAGCGCAGGTGACGGTGATTCTTCCAAAACTTTCTGATGGCGTCTCTGAATAGAACAATCCCTTTCCCCAAGATGAATGACATTGCCATAAGCATCCCCCAAAATCTGAAATTCGATATGCCTCGGGGATTCAATATATTTTTCAATATACATCGTATCATCATTAAAACTGTTGACGGATTCCATCTGTGCCATTTGAAAATTTTCCTCAAAATCCTCCGTCCCGAAAGAAATCCGCATGCCTTTTCCTCCGCCGCCGGAGGAGGCCTTAATCATCACCGGATATCTCATGTTATCCGCAATACTTTTCGCCTCTTCTGCCCTATAGACCGGTTCCTTTGTTCCCGGAACCACAGGCACTCCGGCTTCCATCATTGTTTTACGAGCTTCCGATTTATTACCCATTTTATGAATCAATTCGGGAGACGGGCCGATAAAAGTGATATGGCACTGGCGGCACATTTCTGCAAACCGGGCATTTTCCGACAAAAATCCAAAGCCGGGATGAATTGCATCGGCGCCGCTGATTACTGTCGCACTGATAATATTTTCCATATTCAGATAACTGTCTTTTGAGGCTGCCGGTCCAATGCATACAGCTTCATCCGCCAATTGGACATGCAAAGCCGTTTCATCTGCTTTCGAGTATACCGCCACCGTCTCAATGCCCATTTCCCGGCAAGCACGGATAATTCGGACAGCAATTTCACCCCGGTTGGCAATTAATACTTTATTTATCAAGTTTGTCACCTCATTCACCAATCATAAATGTCATTTCTCCTTCAGCAGCCAAGCCATCATCCGCATAGGCTTTTCCGGAAACAACGGCCACAGGCCCCCGCCGTTTCACCACTTCAATCTCCATTCGAAGCAGACTCCCCGGCTGGACTTTTTTTCGGAATTTCGCCTTATTAATTCCGCCGAAATAACCGATTTTTCCCCGCGTTTCTTCTCTGTTCAGAAGAAGTACCGCTGTTGTCTGAGCCATGGCCTCAAGAATCAAAACGCCGGGCATCACCGGCTCTGCCGGAAAGTGTCCTGCAAAAAAGGGCTCATTATAAGTAACTCCCTTATAGCCCACAGCTCTCTTTTCCTCTTCCAGAATTTCCACCTTATCGACAAGCAGCATTGGCTGTCTGTGGGGAATAATTTCTATAATATCCCTAATCTCCAACATCATACAACGCCTCTATTTCTGTACACGGATCAGGGGCTGGCCATATTCCACACTCTCCCCATTCTGTACGCAGATTTCCGTCACAATGCCGGATACATCACTTTCAACCTCATTCATCAGCTTCATTGCTTCCACAATGCCGATAACCTGCCCAGCTTCAATCCTGTCGCCAATTTTGACAAAAGGCTCCGCTTCCGGCCCTGAAGCCCCATAGAAGACGCCGACAATCGGAGAGGTAACCGCAGTTCCCTTTATTTCCTCCGCTGCTGCGCCATCTTCCGCCTCGGAAATCCGTTTTTCATCCTGCCGAATATCCTCTGAAATGTCCAAATCACCTATTCCCCGGTCTTTTTCAGTACCATACACTATTTTCGGCGGTTTCTTTCCGAGATGGATTTTCAGGTTGCCTTCCTCATAATCGAATTCCGTCAAACCCGATGATGCTACTGTCTCAACAAGGCGCACTATCTGTTCAAATTCCATAAGATTAAACCTCCTTAAATTTTTTCACTGCCAGTGTCGCGTTGTGACCGCCAAACCCAAGAGAATTGGATAAAGCCACCTCCACAGCGCCATAGATTCCATGGCCCGGCACATAGTTTAAATCACATTCCTCATCAGGGACCTTCAGTCCGACTGTCGGATGAATATAACCTTCTTCAATTGACTTTACACAGGTAATAAATTCAACCGCCCCGGCGGCCCCGAGCAGATGTCCAATCATTGATTTGGTTGAGCTGATCGGCACATGGTAAGCCGCCTCGCCAAATGCCCGTTTAATCGCCCGGGTTTCAAACAAATCATTATGATGTGTACTGGTTCCATGGGCATTAATATAACTCACTTCTTCCGGTTTCACCCCGGCCTCTTCCATGGCAAGTTCCATAGCCTTCGCCGCTCCGCTGCCGTCCTCGCATGGCGATGTGATATGAAATGCATCCGAAGTTGCGCCGTATCCGGACACTTCCGCCAAAATTCGGGCGTCTCTGGCTTTAGCGTGAGAAAGACTTTCCAAAACAACAACCCCGGCGCCTTCCCCCATCACAAATCCGCTGCGCTCCTTATCAAAAGGAATGGACGCTCTCTCCGGGTCAAAGGAAGAGGTCAATGCGGTCAGCGATGCAAAACCTGCAATTCCAATCGGACAAATCGCAGCCTCCGTACCGCCTGCCAGCATCACATCAACCTCTCCGGCCTGAATACTCCGATATGCTTCGCCAATGGAATGGCTTCCCGTTGCACAGGCTGTCACCACATTCAGAGACTTTCCCCGGCAGCCGAAGGCTATGGAAACATTCCCGGCAGCCATATTGGAAATCATCATTGGAACAAGCAGAGGGCCAACTCTTCCCGGTCCTTTTTCCAGCAGCCGCTTTACCTCTTTTTCCATCGCCTGAAGACTTCCAACGCTGGAACTGACACAAACGCCCACTCGAAACGGATCTTCCCTTTCCATATCCAGCCCGGCATTTTCAATAGCTTCCTTCGAAGCGGCCACTGCGTACTGGCTGAAAAGCTCCATACGCCGCGCCGTTCTTTTATCCATATAATCAGCGGCATTGAAGTTTTTCACCTCTGCCGCCAGCGATGTCTTAAAATTTGAAGCATCAAATGCGGTAATTTTTTCAAATCCGGTTTTTCCTGCTTTGACGCTGTTCCAAAAATCATCGACATTATTTCCCACGGGTGTGATAACACCCATTCCAGTAACTACAACACGCTCTTTCATCTTAAATTAAACTCTCCTTACATGCTTATTCCGCCGTCAACAGCAAGCACCTGTCCCGTTATATATCGCGCCTCATCCGATGCCAAGAAGCATACAGCATGGGCAATATCTTCCACGGTTCCAAAGCTTCCCAAGGAAATTAACGAAAGTATCTTTTTCTTCAATTCTTCATTCAATTCATCAGTCATATCTGTCCGGATAAATCCCGGTGCAATGGCATTGACTGTAATCCCACGGCTGCCGAGCTCCTTTGCGGCAGACCTGGTCAAACCAATGATTCCCGCCTTAGACGCTGCATAATTGACTTGTCCCGCATTACCATAAATGCCGACAACCGAAGACATATTGATAATCCTTCCATATCGTTGCTTCAGCATTTGACGGGCAACACTTTGAATACAGTTGAATGTACCTTTTAAATTAATATTAATAACTTCATCAAAATCGTTCTCCTTCATCCGCATCAGCAAGCCATCCTTAACAATACCGGCATTATTTACAAGGATATCCAGCCGTCCATAATGCTGAATGATATCACCCGTCATTGCTTTGACACTGTTATAATCCGATACATCACAACAGAAAATCTCTGCTTGACCGCCAGCCCTTCGGATTTCCAATTGAACCTCTTTGGCCGCCGCCTCGGAATGGCTATAGTTAATGATGACTGCTGCACCCCGGGATGCCATTTCCCTGGCAATAGCCGCTCCGATACCTTTACCGCCGCCTGTAATCAACACAATTTTATTCGTTAACATAACAATGCCTCCAATTTATCCAAATCTTTGACGGTTTCTATCGATATACACGAAAGTTTACGGTCTATCCGTTTTGCAAACCCGGAAAGTGTTTTTCCCGGGCCAATTTCCACAAAAACTTCCGCTCCCATAGCCATCATCACCTTCATATCCTGCTGCCACCGCACCGATTCAGAAACCTGGCGCACTAGCAATGGGGCAATCCGCTCTTTTTCCCGGATAAATTCCCCGATTGTGTTGGAAACATAAGGAACCGGCGAGTCCATCCATTGAACCTTTTCAAGTTCCGGCGCCAGACGTTCTCCGGCTCCTTTTAATAAAGATGAGTGAAAAGGACCGCTGACTTTCAAAACTGCTGCCCTTTTTGCCCCGGCTGCTTTCATCGCTTCACAAGCTTGAGCTACTGCCTCGGTTTCCCCGGAAATGACAGTCTGTCCCGGGCAATTATCGTTAGCAATTTCCACAGTGCCTGTTGTTTCTATACATATTTTTCGGATAGTCTCTAAATCCAATCCAATAATTGCCGCCATAGAACCGCCTGTCGGCACAGCCTCCTGCATATACTGTCCCCGCTTATCGATTACCCGTATGGCATCCGCTACTGAAATTTTCCCTGCCGCTGTGATAGCCGCATATTCTCCAAGACTCAACCCTGCGGTCACCATCGGAACAATTCCCATTTCTTCCACCGCCTTCAGCATGGCGATTTCTGTTGTCAGCAATCCAATCTGGGTATATCGAGTAATATCTAAATTGTCATTTTCTTCAAAGCAAAGGCTGCTGACATCCATATCCAACCAACAGCTCGCCTGTTCGTAGACCGTCCTGCTGGCCGGAAAAGTATCATAAAAATCTTTACCCATGCCAGCCTTCTGAGCACCCTGTCCCGGAAAAATCAACGCTATTTTTTTCATCCTGCTACCTCAAAAAATAATTTGACATTCAAAATATTTGTTTGAAGAAAGGGCCGCCGCATCCGCAGCGACCTCATTCTCCGTTTTCTATTTAAATCTATCTGCCTTCGCCAACATTACCGCCAATGCTTCATCCATCATTTCCTCAATGATTTCCCTGCATGTCTGACGTTTATTGACAAGCCCGGCAATCTGTCCGGCCATAAAAGAACCTTCATTCAAATCACCATCCACTACCGCCCGCCGAAGGGAACCCAACGTCATCAACTCCAGAGTTTCCGCAGAGGCCCCTTCTGCTTCCAGTTTTAAGTACTTCCGGGTCATCGGATTTCTGAGCAAACGCACCGGATGCCCTGTAGAACGGCCTGTCACCTGCGTATCGATATCCTTTGCCTTTGCCACTTTTTCCTTATAATTTTCATGAATCTGGGTTTCATCAGCCAGAAGAAAACGGGTTCCCACCTGGACTCCCTCAGCGCCAAGCATAAACGCTGCGGCCACACCGCGGCCATCGCCAATACCTCCCGCAGCCAGTACCGGAATATCCACCGCCTGAACAACCTGGGGAACCAAAGACATCGTCGTTTGCTCTCCGATATGTCCGCCCGACTCACAGCCCTCAGCAATCAGCGCATCGGCTCCATATTTTGCCATGCGTCTGGCCAGACCCACGGATGCTACCACGGGAATAATCTTAATTCCTGCTTCTTTCCACATCGGAAAATATTTCTCCGGATTGCCTGCCCCAGTCGTGACCACCGAAACCTGCTCCTCAACCAGCATTTTAGCAATCGCTTCCGCCTCCGGATTCATCAGCATGACATTCACCCCAAAAGGCTTATCTGTAAGCTGCTTCGCCTTACGAACTTCTTCTCGAATATATTCGCAGGGCGCTCCGCCCGAAGCAATGATTCCAAGACCACCTGCATTCGAAACTGCTGCTGCCAGCCTATGCTCCGCCACCCAGGCCATGCCTCCCTGGAAAATCGGATATTCTATATGCAATAACTCCGTAATTGCCGTCTTCATCTTAACCCTCAACACCCTGCGCTTTTAAAAAGTCAATAATATCCTGAACCGTTGCAATTTTTTCAGTATCATCTTCCTCAATCTTTACATCAAAGGCATCCTCCAAAGCCATGACAAGTTCAACAAAATCCAAAGAATCTGCTTCTAAATCCTTAACCAGAGAGGTTCCCGGCTGAATGATACTTTCATCAACGGATAACTGGTCTGCAATGATTGTTCTAATTTTCTCTAACATAAATAATCTCCTCTGTCTTTCATTTTATTTGATGTTTTAATATTTTGATATTCAAAGTATATCACTAAAATAAAATTTGTCAATACACAAATGGAGAAACCTTTATAAAAGGTCTCCCCGCTCCTTTTGAATATGCTTCAGAAGCCCCTCGCAGCCTTCAAGTACATCCCGATAGGTCACATCAAAATTTCCCGTGTACCATGGGTCCGCCACATCATCCGGGCGGCCGGCAAACTCAAGCAGCTTATAAACCTTATGCTCCGGGTCACTGCCGAAAATACGCATCATATTCCTTATATTCCAACTGTCCATGCCAATCAGATAATCATAATGAGCATAATCCTTTTTCGTTGCCTGAACCGCATGCTTTCCGCGGCAGCTAATCCCAAGAGGCTCCAAAATCCTCCGGGTGCCCGGATGCACCGGGTTTCCAATCTCCTCCCGGCTTGTCGCCGCAGAAGCAATCTCGAAAGAACGGCTTAAACCCGCCTTCGCTACCATATCCTTAAAAACAAATTCCGCCATCGGCGAACGACAAATATTGCCGTGGCAGACGAATAATACTTTTATCATATATCTAAACTCCTTTGATTGTGGGTTTTTCCTTGATTTTTCGGCGTTTTTACAACATTTCAATTTCTTCATTACTAGCATATCTTAGCATAAACTGGCATAAGTTTTCACCCAGAAGTTGTAAAATTGGTTGTAAAACTATGTGTTATATACAACTTTACAATTCACTATCATGCACCTGTTTCATTTCCTTTTGGATATCCTCAAAATCCAAATGCGTATAAGTATTCAACGTTACTCCAATATCAGAATGACCCATTATCTTCTGTAAAGTCTTTGGGTTCATTCCCGATTTCGCCATATTGGAACAGAAGGTATGTCTGCATACATGAGGTGTAATTTTGGGTAATTCCTCTTTGTAAATCTTGTTGTACTTTTCGCATATATGCTGGAAATACTTTTCCCAATGGAGGGCAACCATTGGCATACCATTTTTATCAAGATATAGGAATCCTTTATAAGCCAATCTATTCTTATCGTAAACAACAGGTTCTTTTTCAGGTTTCTTTCTGCTAACAATGATATGACGAAAACATTCTTTTACTTCCTCCGTCATGGGAACCATTCTTGTGCCACTATCAGTTTTCGTGGCTTCTATGATATATTCCATATTCCTCTTTCGTTGTAACTGATGATCAATATTGATTATTCCATTTTCCAAATCAATATCAGATACCGTCAATCCTACAAACTCCGGTATACGAAGTCCTGTATGGAAAAGAATATAAATCCCCTCATAATAACGGTTAAAGTGTTTATCCGCTTTGATAAACTCTAAAAATGCCCTTTGTTGCTTTCTTGTAATGGCTTCTCTTGTCACACTGTCATTAACAACTACCGTTGCAAGCTGAAATTCAAACGGATTTTTGCGAATCAAATCATCAGCTACCGCCATCTGAAATGCTGGTCTTACCACACCTCTTACAGTATGTATGGTACTGTAACCTCTTCCGTCAGCTTGTAGCTTTATTAGCCACCCTTTTGCGTCTGATAATTTTACTTTATCAATTCTTTTACTTCCAAAGGTTTCTTTCTTGATGATATTGATTACAAAGTTGTAATTTGCTTCTGTATTATGCCTCACGCCTGTTTTCTGTGAGATATACTTTTCCACAAGCTCCAAAACTGTCATTCCACCACCAGAAGAAACAATATCATCTTCCAAATCCTTATGAATCAGTTTTTCCTTATCTCTCAGAGGAATATCGTTTTTTGCTCCCTGCGGAACTGTATCGGTCTTGACTAACTTCCAGCTATACACATATTTTGCATTTCCTGCATTATCAATGTACTTATACATATAACGCCCATCTTTTCGTTGGCTCTCTCCATTGCGTAAAATACGCTTTCTATTATCACGCCTTTTTGCACTCATCAAATCGCTCCTTTCATATCTTGAAAGAGCCCCGATATGACAAAATGAGTATATCATAATCGGGGCATAATCGCCATATCAGATTTCGTCCAGCTCATCTATGATTTTCTCGAATTGCTTTCGTTTAATCTGAATCCGATTCCCGTTTGTAATCAGCCAACTGGCGTTTTTATGCTCATCCGCCAATCTACGGAGTTTCTTTTCACCAATACGAAAATATACTGACGCTTCTTCAATCGTTAATGTGTACTTTTCCCATACAGGAATATCCACATTTTTCATATATACAGCACCACCTCCTTTTTTTCTTTGATTTTGAGAAAAGAGATAGAATTGCCCTCATAAATCTTTACTTTATTTCTAACTCAAAATTTAAAATGGCTTTCATTATGGCAGTTCGTATTCTGCCCTTTAAATCCATATCAACCACGATGTGCATACTTCCATACTCATCATAACAAGGACGTAAACACGCCTTTGATATGTATGCATTATAATGATTTAAAATCTTTTCCATAGCTATCTCATCACCGTCTACTGCTGAACAAATAGTTGAATATCGTGGACATTTTTGTATGCGTTCCATTTTGCTAATCCTCCATATATTTTTCTCTGATAACATTTAAAGCTTTCATTCTGCTCCGATAAACAGAACATCTTGAAATACCAATAATCTTACCGATTTCTATATCTGACATTTCAAGGAAATAGGACATTAGAACAATGTTTCTCTGCCTTTCGCTCAATGTTTTGATTGCTTCGCACAAATGCTCATCAAAAACCCGGACTTCCGTTCCATATACAGGAAATACCGCATATCCCATAGAATATTCATCTGTAACAGCTACATGGTTCAAATCTGCTTCTGTCACATCACAAAACGAAACTTCATGCTTTGCACGTCTGCCGAGTTCTCTGTAATAGTTCTTAACCGTCCTATCTATGACTTTACGGATAAGACAATCAAACTGCAATCTTATTGCTTTTTCAAATGAAGAAGGGGACATAATCTCACCTCCTTCCTATGAAAGTTGTTAAAGCGTGAAGATTCTTACCTCTTTTCGCTCTAACACTCACCACGGAGATGAGATTTGTTACCCTGTCCTCAAAATTGTTCAAAAATATTTTGAGACAACAAAAAAGTACAAGAACAACAAATAAATGCTGATCCTGTACTTTTCTGATAGTTCCTATTGTATGATGTAAAAAACCACATTCGAGAGTATAAAATGTTATTAGACTGATATATATTTTTTTGACAATAACTGATTTATTAAAAATTGTGCTTTACAATGCTTTATCAAAGCGACTACCTCCAAGAGCCGCCAAAATAAAACCTGTATCGCTCATAGAATTAGGAAAAGAAAAACGACAGTTTTTCAACCGTCGTCCAAATTTATCGTATACAAAAAAGATACTGTCGGCAACGGTTTTTTTATATTGCCAACAGCAATAGAGTTATACTGTTTTTACAGATTATCGTATAACCAGTTTTTTATCACCTCATCATCTCCATTTCTCATAAAAGAATGCTCACTCTGCTCTGATATAGTCAATACCACATGATTAGTCTTCGCAAAATTTTCGATAACCTGTAAAGATTGCAAATTATCCTTACCTCCATAAAGTATATAGGTAGGACTATCCCATTTTGTTACGGGATTTTTCTTTACATACTGGTAATAATCCCAAGACAAAGTATCAATCGGTGTTGGAATTACTCTTTCCACATAAAGTATTTCTTCTGTGACATGAAACCATAGGAACATACTTTGAATAAGGTACTCCATATTTACGATTGGAGACAGAAAAAAGCACTTTTCAAAAATAATCTCTCTATATGCCTGCAAACTGAAATATGCACCCAAACTACATGCAAACAAAGCTACTGATTTCCAATTAGCAAACGTATAAGAGCTTATTTGATGAAGATCAAAAATGCCATTCCAAATATCACATCTATACTTTTCACTTATTCGTTCTCCATGTTCCGGCAAGTCAAAACTGATTGTCTGATATCCTTTATTTTCTGCTATCTGAGCGAAACTTTCAGCAGATTCCTTGTCCGACATTTTCCCGTGAACATAAATATATGCTTTGTCAGATTTCGTTCCCCAGATAATAACCGGAATCTTCCCGATATAAAATTTTGTTGTTTTCATCTTTCATCACCGATTACATCGTATCACCAGAGAATAACGTTCTCAATATACTGTCACTTACAGAAGTGTTTTTTACCCAAAAGAGAGGTCGCAAAATTACGACCTCTCGGAAATTATTTCTCATATATGATTTTTCTGATTGAATGAACAGAAAGATAATAAATATCAGCTAATTCATCAACACTTTTTCCTTGCTGATAATCTTTTCTTATTTTCCTGTTCCTCTGTTCAATCTCATATTTACAACCGCTTAATTCGCCCCATTTCTTTTTGTTGCCTTTTCTTGAGGGAACATAAATATATCCGCCTTGTATATAACTTTGCAATTC
>ERZ809224.1894-NODE-1894-length-14132-cov-3.924984_pt1 | contig 14132 bp, 10 predicted proteins | sample MGYA00520513_ERZ809224 | MGnify/ENA primary metagenome ERZ809224 (study PRJEB31576, sample SAMEA3212658) | Homo sapiens | biome: human-gut; feature: human gut; material: fecal | place: Sweden | collected 2012 ...
CATTTTTCCACGCCGATGACAAAGGTTGCGTCATGGGGAATTCCGCTGATCCCCTGGGGGCCGTTCACAATCACCGTTCCGTCAGCTTCCATTCCCAGCGAGAAAGCATCCTTCATGGAAAAATGGAAGCCGTTGCTGTCTCTTCCGATAAACAGCACATTCACCAGATTTTTGATAATCTCTCCAAAAGCCAGGGTCACGATAGCCAGGTAGTCGCCCTTCAGACGCAGCACCGGAATACCGATGATCACTCCGAAGATGGCTGCCACCAGCGCGCCGATAATCAGCGCCAGGATAAAACGCACAAGGCTGTTAGTAATGGTATCCTGCATACACTTGGTGAAAAAGGCACTGGCGAAAGCGCCCACGCACATGAAGCCGGCATGGCCGAGGCTCAGCTCACCCAGCACGCCCACCACCAGATTCAGGGAAACCGCCAAAATCACGTAGTAGCAGAAGGGAATCAGCAGACCCTGCAGGGAACTGGAAATATTTCCCGTACTTACCATGGTCTGCATCACGATAAAGGCCACAATCACAATACCGTAGGTGATGGCATTCTGTTTCGCAGTTTTTGATATCTTTCTCATGCCATTTCCCTCCTCACACTTTTTCCTGAACTACTTTTCCAAACAGACCGGTGGGCTTTACCAACAGTACCACGATCAACACCGCAAACACAATTGCGTCCGCCATCTGAGAGGAAATATACGCTCTTCCAAAAATCTCAATCACACCCAGCAAAATTCCGCCAATCATGGCTCCCGGGATGGATCCGATGCCGCCGAACACGGCCGCCACAAAAGCTTTGATGCCGGGCATGGAACCGGTGGTGGGGGTCAGGGACGGATAGGCGGAGCACAGCAGCACACCGGCGATGGCCGCCAGTCCGGAACCGATGGCGAAAGTAAGGGCAATGGTCCCGTTCACATTGATGCCCATCAGCTGGGCCGCTCCCTTATCCTCCGACACTGCCAGCATAGCCTGGCCGGGTTTGGTCTTATTGATGAACAGGGAAAGGCCTCCCACAATGATAAAGCAGGCAACGATCGTAATCAGGGTTTCTCCCGTGATCACCAGCTGTCCTCCCGCCAGATGAATGGCGGGGATCCCAACCACAGAGGTAAAAGACTTTGTGTTGGAACCGCAGATGAGCAGCGCCAGGTTCTGCAGCAGATAGCTGACACCAATGGCCGTGATCAGAACCGCCAGGGGGGAGGCTGCGTTCCTTAAAGGCCGGTAGGCCACCTTCTCAATCACCACACCCAGCACCGTGCAGGCCACGATGGACAGCAGCACCGCCGGCACAGCAGGTATCCCCGCTGCGGAGGTGGCAAAAAATACCACGTATGCGCCCACCATAATCACATCGCCGTGGGCGAAATTCAGCATCTTGGCAATACCATACACCATGGTATATCCCAATGCTATGATTGCGTAAACACTTCCGAGACTGATCCCGCTGATCAGATAATTCAGAAAACTCATAGTACACCTCGCATTTTGCGGTAACGATTCGGGACCATCTCCTCAGAAACGTTACTCCTGTTTTCTCTTGGATTACTTCTATACTTTAACTATATCACCAAAAACCGGCCGCGTACAGATTTAAATTATCCCTGTCCGTCTTTCCATTATGCCGGTTTTCCCGAGAAACGCGCTCGCGCTTACGTGAAATCAGGGGCCGCCACCTTCATGGCAACCCCTGTGTCGTCCTTATCTTATCCGTCTGTCCGGACCGATTTACATGGCTGTGTAGCCACCGTTCTCAATCACAACTGCTCTGGGCTCCTTGTTGGGCTCGCCATCGGCCGTCCAGGTGATGCCTGCGCCAGTCAGACCATCAATGGTGATCTCGGTCATGGCAACCTTCATGGCATCGCAGATCGCGGAAGCGTCCATATCCGGTGTGATGCCTGCCTGCTCAGCAGCTGCCTTGATGGCGTAGATACCGTCATAAGCGTCTGCAGCGAACTGGTTCGGGATCTCACCGTAAAGATCCTGGTAATTTGCTACGAAGGTCTGAGTTGCCTCATCGTCAGCGTCTGCAGCGAACGGAGTCAGCAGCATCACGCCCTCTGCCAGAGAGGTGTCAAAGCCATCCACTGCCAGCAGACCGTCAAGGCCATCGCATCCGAAGAAGGATACATCAAGTCCCATACTGGAAGCCTGGGTCAGGATCAGAGAAGCCTCGGTGTAGTAGATGGGCAGGAAAATCAGATCTGCATCCGCATCTTTCGCTTTCTGAAGCTGTACAGAGAAATCCGTCTTGCTGTCTGCGGTAAACGCTTCAGCGGCTACGATCTCGAAGGGCTGATTCTCCGCCTCTGCGGCGAAGTTATTGTAAATACCGTTGGAATAAGCATCGGAGCTGTCGTAGATTACGGCAACTTTCTCAGCCAGACCGTTCTCTCCGATGTAACGGGCTGAAGCAGTACCCTGGTTCGGATCGGAGAAGCAAACACGGAACGCGTTGTCTCCGGCAGCGATACACTCCACTGCAGATCCGGAGGGAGTCAGCAGGAACATATTGTCGTTCACAGCCTCGCCCTCAACAGCGATACAGGGCTGAGAGGTTACGGTACCCAGAAGCATCTGCATCCCCCAGTCCTTCAATGTATTGTACGCATTCACAGCCTTCTCGGCATCTCCCTCATCATCCTGGGCAGAAAACTCAACCTGGTATCCGTTGATCCCGCCATCGGCATTGATCTCATCCACTGCCATCTGTGCCGCATTCATGACTGCCTGGCCATAAATAGCGGTGCTGCCGGTCAGGGGCCCGATACCGCCGATCTTAAAAGTGCCGCCCTCTTCTGCAAAAGTTGTCATGGACATGGCCATGGCTGCGGCCATCACTGCGCTGGCTACTCTCATCAATTTTTTCATATTATCATCCTCCTGTCTGTCTCCGTTCCCTTACGGTCTGCCTTCTATTCCGTCTTTTTCTCTTCTGCCTCACCGGCGGATCACAGGTCCCGGAAAAACTATGTGACCATTGTACGCTCATTTATTTTATTCGTCAATCACAAATTTCAGGGAATCGCCGAAAATTTTACGGTTTTTTAAATTTCAGCCAAATTTTTTGTGCCAGTCAGTGATTTCCAGATGTATTCTTATGGAAATATTGCTCTCCTCAGCTTCCCCTTAATACGCCTTGCCCCAGTATACCAGCTTGGACGCGGGCTTTCCGCAGCAGATGCAGGTGTCCGCAATCTGTTCCTGCTCAAAGGGCATACAGCGGGAGGTAACGCCGCACTCTTCCTTCAGAGCGTCCTCACACTCCTGGCTGCCGCACCACATGGCCTTGATAAATCCGGGCTTGTTCTCCGCAATATCCTTGAATTCTTCCTTCGTCACCGCAGTGTAGGTGTGGGCGTCCCGGTGGGCTCTGGCCCGCTCCAGCATATCCTTCTGCATGGTTTCCAGGGTCTCCTTTACCGTCTCTGCCAGCTGATCGAAGGGCACCACCTGCTTTTCTCTCGTATCCCGGCGCACCACCACTGCATGGCCTGCCTCCAGATCCTTGGGGCCAAGCTCAATCCGTACGGGGATCCCCCTCATCTCCTGCTCGGAGAATTTCCAGCCCGGGCTCTTGTCCGCATCGTCCATGCGGGTACGCAGCCCTGCGGCGGTCAGCGTTTTCCTCAGCTCCTCCGCTTTTTCCAGCACGCCCTCTTTCTTCTGCTGGATGGGGATCACCATCACCTGGGTGGGAGCGATTCTGGGGGGCAGCACCAGGCCGCTGTTGTCTCCGTGCACCATAATAATGGCGCCGATCATCCGGGTGGTCATGCCCCAGGAGGTCTGATGCACGTACTTCAGGGTGTTGTCCTTATCCGTAAACTGAATATTGAAGGCCTTGGCAAATCCGTCTCCAAAGTTGTGGCTGGTTCCGGACTGAAGGGCCTTTCCGTCATGCATCAGGGACTCGATGGTGTAGGTGGCCTCCGCACCGGCAAATTTTTCCTTGTCCGTCTTTCTTCCCTTGATCACAGGAATCGCCAGCACTTCTTCGCAGAAATCCGCGTACACGTTCAGCATCTGAATGGTGCGCTCCTCCGCCTCCTGGGCTGTGGCGTGGGCCGTATGTCCCTCTTGCCACAGGAACTCCCTGGAGCGCAGGAAAGGTCTTGTGGTCTTCTCCCAGCGCACCACGGAACACCACTGATTGTACACCTTGGGAAGATCCCGGTAGGAATGAATATCATTGGCATAGAAATCGCAGAACAGCGTCTCCGAGGTGGGACGCACGCAAAGCCGCTCCTGCAGCTCCTCCATGCCGCCGTGGGTCACCCAAGCCACCTCCGGTGCGAAGCCCTCCACGTGATCCTTCTCCTTCTGCAGCAGACTCTCGGGGATAAACAGGGGAAGATATACGTTCTGCACCCCCGTCTCTTTAAATCTGCGGTCCAGCTCATGCTGGATGTTCTCCCAGATCGCGTATCCGGCCGGTTTAATCACCATACAGCCCTTCACGCTGGTATAATCGATCAGCTCCGCCTTCTTCACCACATCGGTATACCACTGGGCGAAATCCTCCTCCATGGAGGTGATTGATTCCACTAATTTCTTTTCCTTTGCCATCTCTTTCTCCTTTCCTATCCAAACACAGTGCGGTCCCTCGCAAATGCAAACGTTCCTAATTCGCAGTCTGGTTTCAGAATTGACAGCAGATGCTTACGTGCAAGCACGATACATCTGTTGTCAATTCTGAAACGGCTGTGAATAGTAACTGTAAAACAAAAAAACCCCAGTCCCTATGCTTGCTGCACAGGGACCGAGGCTACTCTCACATCGGCGGTACCACCCTAATTAGCGTCCGGGGACGCTCTCTTCCTTTTCCGTTATCGCCGGATTACGTCATGCTTTCCATGAAGCTCCGGGGCCGGTTCCACACATTCCGCCGAAGGCTCGCACCAACCGCCTTCTCTCTGAGGACTTCCCGCATGTATTTTCCCCTTCATCGCCATTTTCTGAACTCTATTGTCCATCCCAGTTTAAACGCCCGGGATTTGTTTGTCAAGCATTTCTTAGCCAGACCGTCCGCCAGATCCTGACACTCATTTTTATCTGACGCTCTCCACAAACCGTAGGAAGGCTTCCTTCCCCTCCGGTGTCCGCTTGTAGACTCCGGCATGCTCCAACACCTTGGCAAATACCAGTCCAATCTCATCCTGAAGGATTTTCTCGGTATTTTCCTCCGTGAAGGAATCATATTTCTGACGCAGCTCCTCTACCCAGTCCGCATGTTTGTCAAGGGCCTCGTCTCCCCGGATATCAGCGCCGGAAATCAGCGCCGCTTTCAAACCGTCCATCTCATCCTTCAGCCGGGCGGGCAGCACCGCCAGTCCCATCACCTCAATCAGGCCAATGTTTTCCTTCTTGATGTGATGCAGCTCCGCATGGGGATGATAAACGCCTAAGGGATGCTCCGGTGTGGTGATGTTGTTTCTCAGCACCAGATCCATCTCAAAGTTTTCGCCCCGCTTTCTGGCGATGGGGGTGATGGTGTTGTGAGGCTCTCCATCCGTCTCGGCGAAGATGAAGGCCGCCTCATCGGTGTATCCTCTCCAGGCCAGCAGGATTTTATCCGCCAGCTCAATGAGCCGATCCGTATCCGGGCCGCTGATTCGGATCACGGACATGGGCCATTTCACGATTCCTGCCTTCACATCCTCAAAGCCTGGGAAGTGCAGGTCGGTCTCCACCGGAGCCTTTGCCATGGCAAACTCATAGTGGCCTCCCTGAAAGTGGTCATGGCTCAAAATGGAACCGCCCACAATGGGCAGATCCGCGTTGGATCCCACAAAATAGTGGGGGAACTGTTTCACGAAGTCAAAGAGCTTCCCGAAGGTGGCCCGCTCAATCTTCATGGGCACATGCTGGCTGTTAAATACGATGCAGTGCTCATTGTAATACACGTAGGGAGAATACTGGAAATACCAGTCGCTGCCATTGATGGTCACCGGAATAATCCTGTGATTCTGTCTGGCCGGATGATTCAGCCGTCCTGCGTAACCCTCGTTCTCCCTGCACAGCAGGCATTTGGGATAGGAGGTCTGCTTCGCCAGCTTGGCGGCGGCGATGGCTTTGGGATCCTTCTCCGGCTTGGAGAGATTGATGGTGATATCCAGATCACCGTACTCCGTCTTCGTCACCCATTTGCGGTCCTTCACAATGCGGTAGCGCCGGATGTAGTCCGTATCCTGGCTGAATTTGTAATAGTAATCCGTGGCCTTCAGCGGGCTCTCCTCATAGAGCTCCCGGAATTTTCGAATCATATTGGAGGGGCGGTCCACCAGAGTGCCCATCACCTTGGTATCAAACAGATCCCGGTAACCCACGCTGTTCTCCTCCATCAGGCCCGCTTCGTAGGCATAGTCACAGATTCCGCCTAGAATCTGCTCCAGCTCACCCACCACAGACTGATCCGCCGGGTCAAAACCTTCAATCGCTGCCTGGGCAGCCTCCTCCAGCGCGTCCAAATGCAGCAGCTCCAGCAGCCTGTTCGCTGTGTAGATGCTGTCCGCCTTCTCAATTAATCCTGTGGCCAGCCCGTACTGAACCAGTCTGGCAATGTCATTCTGTATCATATTCCTTTTCCTCCTCGATTCTGCGGCGCTTCGCCGCTGCCGCACTTTTTCTTGCCGATTTTTTCTGCCCCGGAGCTGTTTTCGCCTTCCGGGCCGCTCATGCTCACTGAGCCAGGGCTTCCCGCACCTCGGCCATGGTGGGGATGGAGGGCGTGGCCCCGGGCCTGGACACCGCGATGGAGGAGGCTTTTGCCGCCGTGCGCAGCGCCTGATCCACCGGATCTCCGGCAATCACACTGGCCATGAAGAAACCGGTAAAGGTATCTCCGGCCGCCGTGGTATCCACCGCCTTCACCTTAAAAATTCCCTGGAAGATCTTTTCCTTCCCGTCATAGTAGACTGCCCCGTCACTGCCCAAAGTCAGCACAAACCGGGCTTTGGGGAATTTGGCCGCCAGCTGCTCCAAAATCTGATCCTTGTCCGAGCATCCGGTAAACTGCCCGCCCTCGATCTCATTGAGCATAAACAGATAGACCTTGGTCAGGTCGCAGGCCGACAGCTTCTCGTCAAAGGGGGAGGGATTCAGCACGATCTTCATCCCCCGCTCGTAGGCCCGGTCGATGATGTAGTCCAGCAGATTCACCTCATTCTGAAGGATCAGGTAATCCCCCTCCGAGAAATCCGCCAACACCTGGTCGATATATTCTTTGGTCTGCATCTGGTTGGTTCCGCCGTAGAGGATAATGCAGTTTTGTCCGTTGGCATCCACCTGTATCACCGTGTGCCCGCCCTTTACCGGCAGAGTCTTCACATAGGTGGTATCCACTCCGTTTTCTCTGCATACATCCAGCAGCATACTGCCGTCCTCGCCCACCAGACCGGCGTGATAGACGGGCACCCCTGCCCTGGCCAGAGCCACCGACTGGTTCAGCCCCTTCCCCCCGGGAAACTGTTCCAGCTTTGATGAGAGAATGGTCTCTCCTCCCTGAACGATATGATGCACCGTATACACATTGTCCACATTCAGGGATCCATAATTTAATACCTTCATCGCTTTTCTCCTTCTGAATTCTGTATGCGTAACCCCATTTTAGCACCAATGCCCCCTATGCACAAGCAATCATTTTTCTGTCACCGGATCAGGCTGCATCTTTCTTTTCCACGGTGATGGGCTGACCGTTATAATACAATTTTGAGCTGAACCCGAATTGATAGGCATTTTTAAAGGTTTTGGTTCCCTTCAGGAAGAAAGCCCAGGACAGCTCCCCTCCCTTTTTCACCAGCCGGGAATAATTTTCGTGTTCCGCATCGCAGTCACAAAAATACCATTTCCCGTTATATTTTACCACGTTCCAGCCGTGGTTCAGTCCTCCGGTGGAGGTTCCCGCAATGACATCCGCCTGAACACCAATATGCCCCAGAAGAATCTGGTACACCCTGGCAGTGCTGTAGCAATCCCATCTGCCGCTCAGCAGATCCGTGGCCCACACATAGTCCCCCGCGGAATAGTCGTAGCTGCCAGTTATCACAGCCTTTCCGGAAGCGGCCAGTTTTTTATTGTACGCAGTCATGCTGGCGATGGCCTTTTGAACTTCCGGCGTGTTCATTTTGACATCAATTTTTCCCACCTGTTTCTCAGACGAATAGTGAACGGACACCTTTGCCACATATTCATAGAGGCGTTTCATCTTTTCTTTCGTGGACATGGATTTCGTCAAAACCTTCCGGCAAATCACCTCAGCCATATAGTCGGTTCCCGGATCGGTCAGATAAATCTTCGATCCCCACTGGGTTGTGCTGGTTACGCTCCCCGGGGATACGCTGTTGACGGATGAAACGGTAATGCTCTTCGTCTTGGAAATTTTCTGCTTCTTTTTGTCTGTGTTGGTCACCGTCACCTTTACGGTGTAGCTTCCATCTGGAACATAAGAGGAAACAGATAATCCCGCGCCGTTCCCTTTGCTGGGCTTTCCGTTCCACTTCAGCGTGTAGGTCTTGTTTTTCGCTGCGCTGTAGGTTTTCTTGTATACCGTCTTCCCCTTTGCATTGGAAATAGTAACAGTTGTCTTCGTTTTCACGGAGGATTTGGGCGTCACTTTAATCTGAACGTACTTCCCGGACCCGGGCTTCAAAGAAGCGGCTCCGCCGGAATAGGATACCTGAAAGGTTTTCAGGGACGGTTTTGAGGATGTGGTCTTCGCCGCCAAAACTTTAATCTTTTTTGTTCTTGAAATTTTCTGCTGTTTTTTATCCGTGTTGGTCACCGTCACCTTAATCTGATAGGTACCTGCCGGAACATAAGCAGAAGTGGCAAGGCCCGCCGCGTTCCCCTTACTGGGCTTTCCGTTCCATTTCAATGTGTACGCCTTATTCTTCGCCGCGCTGTAGGTTTTCTTATATACCGTCTTTCCCTTTGCGTTGGAAATGGTAATGGACGTCTTCGTTTTCACGGAGGATTTGGGTGTCACTTTAATCTGAACATACTTCCCGGAGCCCGGCTTCAGGGAAGACGTCCCTGCCGAATAGGTCACCTGAAATTTTTTAAAAGACGGTTTTGCCGCCTGGGCTGTGAGGCCGAAGGCCAGCAGCATCACGAATACTGTTGCGATCCATACGATCTTCTTTCCTTTTTGTCTCATAACATATTCCCTTTCCTTACTATTTCACCGTCACCCTGCACTTTACCGAAACCTTCCCGGATTTCACGGTAATTACCGCAGTCCCCTTCTTCTTTGCGGTGATTTTCCCCTTGCTGCTCACGGTAGCCACCTTTTTGTTGGACGAAGAATAGGTAATCTTATCTCCGCTGTTTGACGGAACCAGCTTGGGTTTCAGCGTATAGGATTTTCCCCGCTTCAGCGTTTTTGCGGACGCAACATTCTGGATCGCGGTTGTCTTCGCCTTTGGAACCGTCACCGTTACGACAAACTTTTTGCTTCCCGACTTTACGGTAATCTTGGCGGTTCCGCTCTTCTTCGCGGTAATAACACCATTTTTGCTCACCGATGCAATCTTTTTGTTGGAGGAGGAGTACGATACTTTTTGCGCAGAAGTAATGGGTGAGATCACCGGCTTCAAAGTGACCTTTTTCCCGATTTTGAGACGGATTTTTTTCGACAATCCCGAAATTTTCGCCGTCTGAACAGCCTTTTTCTGTACCTTTACCGTTATCGTCTTTTTCAGCCCGCTGGCCAGCGTGATGGTAATCTTTGCCGACCCGGTTTTCTTCTGAGCCGTAATCGTGCACGTCCCGTCTTCTTTCCCGGATACCTTCACCACTGAGGTCTTGTTGGACTTCCACGACTTGACATAATCCCCGGCTCCCAATCCCCACACTTTGAACCCGGTGGTTTTTTGTTTTACCTTCATGGTCAGGGAGGACGCCGTCACTTTTATGGTGGGTTTCCGCTTGGGAACGCTCTTCTGCGCTTTCAGGATCTCCCCGCAAACCGAACAGTGACTGCCCGCGGTTTTGCCTGTTTTCAGACAGGTAGCGGCCACTGCCGGGTCAGTCACCGCAGTGTGATTCACGCGGAAGGAAACGGTTCCGCTGTGTCCGCTGGCGTCCCTGGCCGTAATCTGCGCCGTGCCACATCGATTCGCGGTCACCACACCGCTGGAAGAGACGGAAGCCACCGCTGAATTGGAGGAGATCCAGGAGACAGGGCTTAACACCATCAGTCCATTGGTGGTAACCGTATTCCCCCAGTAATCCGTCATCCGAACGCTTGTGGTCAGAACCAGCTGTGCCCGCTCTCCCCGTTTTCCTGATGTGGTGCCGGATACGGTATAGCTGCTGCCCAGATACGCCCGATTAACTTCCAGGATCTGGACACAGTCTGAATAGCCTCTGCCCTGGGCCTCGTTTAAGCCCGTCTGGTAGGAGAACTCTCCCACTGTGGTGTTGTAATACAGAGCAGAGTCGGAACAGAAGGTCCCCAGGCCAATGTATCTGTTTTCCGGGGCAATCATCTGAGTATAATGTCCCGTCACCGCATTGGAGTTCTGTTTGACCCAGTCTGCCTTTTCCTCGTACCATTGGTTGATCCCGCTGACCATGGTTTCTGTGCCGTTCCAGGCGATCACTTCTCCGTAACTGTCAACACCCCGGGGACTGGTGATGGCAAAACAGCTGTCCCCGTTGGTCCTGGTATGGTCCATGGTGACGCTTGCCTCCGCCGCCCGTATCCTGGCGATATATTCCAGATCAGAAGACCACCGGATCGGAACATAGTCGGAACTGGTCAGCGGTTTTCCTGTGCTTGGGTTGATTACCCCCTCCTCACAGGCTTCTTTCCGGATCTCGTTAATCCTCTGCAGCGCCTGGGGAATCTGAACAATGTATTTGCCCCGGATCCCCAGCAGGGTACACCCGGCAGACGCCTCCGCCACATCGGTGGGCAGTACCGTCGCCCCAAATACATGGATCGTTCCCAGCCAAAGCATGGCCAGAATAAAAAACAACATACCTCTCTTTTTCATTTGAACTCATCTCCCTCTTTGATTTATCGTTCAGAAAAATTATAGCATAGAACATAGCGTCATGGACGATTCATTCCCACAATTTTCTGCTTTTTCTCCCCCAATTTTTCCCCGGGTTTCTCCCGTTTTTTCATCATTTCGTGGACTTTTGCCCCTCACTTTGGTATAATCTTAAAAACACCAGTTCCGCGCGGCAGAAAATGAAAAGGCCGGCCGTGCGAATTTATTCGCTAAGGACTGCATTTTCATTTTGTTGTGGGCGGAACGCCCACATAAGCCGCAGCCCGTCATCCTCTACATCCGAAAGGAGGAGATCCATGGAAAACGTCAAGCTGTACCGCAAACGCCTCATTCCCGAAGAGTGCGTTTATCTGAAGGACGATATGATTCTGTATCGGGACAAGGAAGTTATCATCACCCGCTGGAATACGCTGCATCCCAAAAAGACTCTGCATCATGGATATTCCTGCTATTTTCTTGAGAGGGGATTTAAGGTCAGCAAGTTTTACGATCACGACGGCCAGCTGATCAGCTGGTACTGCGACATTATCTCCCATACCTACAATGAGGCCACAGACACCTACGTCTTCACGGATCTGCTGGCGGACGTCATCGTCTATCCCGATGGTTTTGTCCGGGTGGTGGATCTGGACGAGCTGGCGGACGCGCTTCGGGATCATCTCATCACCCAGGAGGAGCTGCAGACTGCGCTGCGCCATCTGGACAAGCTGCTCTCCCTAATTTATAAGGGCGCTTTCCCAAAGCTTCAAAAATACATCGAAGACTTTGAGACAGCACCCTCTTAAGCTGAAATAAAAACTATTCTGACTGGCCACAGTAGCCGATGAGCACCTTCCAGGTGTTTTTCACTCCATCCCGGTGGCTCCTCTCATAGCCATGGGAAGCGTATACGCCAGGTCCGATGAGGCCGTGGCGCAGGTCGTATCCTGCCTTCAATGTGGCCTCCACATCAGAGCCGTAGTGGGGATATACGTCCACCGCGTAGTCGGCTTCAGTTCTCCTGGCCGCCTCGATCAGGCCATTTACCACCTCATAGTCATAAGGTCCTCCGCTGTCTTTGGCGCAGATAGACACCTGATGCTCCCGGCAGTCAAGGCCATCTCCCACACAGCCCATATCCACGGAAATGGCCTCGCTGACCCCTTCCGGTACGGAGGCGCTGCCTCCGTGTCCCACCTCCTCGTACACCGTAATGTGCACATAGACGGCACGATCCTGGCAGATATTCTCCTCCTGCAGATATTTCGCAAAACCGAGCAAGATTCCCACGCTCAGCTTGTCATCTAAAAACCGGCTCTTAATGTAACCCTTCTCTGTGATTCGTGTGCGGGGATCAAAGCAGACGAAATCTCCCGGGCCAATCCCCAGTTTCCTGGTCTCCTCCCTGGACTCGGTTCTCTCATCCAGCACCACTTCCATGTTGTCAAAATTCCGCTCCACCGTATTATAATTTCCGTTCACATGGATGGAGGCGTTGTTTAACTGGAAGGTTCCATCGTACACTCCGTGAAAGCGGGTCAGAACCCGGCAGTTTTCCCCCTCCGCGTTGGAGGGATTCATGCCGCCGATCCCGGTGATCCTCAGCCGCCCGTTGGCCTTCACCTCGGCCACCATGCCGCCCAGGGTATCCAGATGGGCTTCCAGCAGGATGCCGTCCCCGGTGTTCATACCACCCAGACTCACCAGGATTCCTCCTTTTTTCGTCATCTCCGGCTGATAGCCCAGAGAGATAAACTCGTCCGCCACAAACCGGGCGGCATCCTGGGTACAGCCGCTGGGACTGTCAATGGAAAGCAGCCGGGAGGCCACATCCAGAATGTAATCTACGTACTTTTCTTCCTGCTCAATTTGAATCGGTTCCATCTCTTTTTTCCTCTATTCTTTCGTGATTCTGGTTCCCGTCAGTCCCAGGATCCCGTCCCTGGCCTTTTCCAGCAGTGTAATCAGGGACTGGCGCCCGGATTTTGACTCGGCGAACTCTACCGCCGCCTGTACCTTGGGCAGCATGGAGCCGGGAGCAAACTGTCCCTCCTCCATATAAGTCCTGGCCTGGGCCACCGTCATGTGGTCCAGATTCTGCTGCCGGGGCGTTCCGTAATGGATGGCCACCTTTTCCACCGCAGTGAGGATAATCAGGAAATCCGCATCCAGCTCCCTGGCCAGCAGGCTGCTGGCAAAATCCTTATCGATCACGGCGCTGGCGCCCTTTAGATGATTTCCCTGACGGACCACCGGGATCCCCCCGCCGCCGCAGGCAATCACCATATCCCCAGAGTCCACCATATTCCGGATGGTTCCGATCTCCACGATCTCCTGGGGTCTGGGGGAGGCCACTACCCGGCGGTATCCTCTTCCGGCGTCCTCCCGCATCACATACTGGTACTTTTCCTCCATCTCCCTTGCCTGCTCCCGGGTGAGGAACCGGCCGATGGGCTTGGAGGGATGCCGGAAGGCCGGGTCCTCCGGATCCACCCGCACCTGGGTGATCATGGTGGCCACCGGAATGTCTTCAATCCCCCGGTTCAGCAGCTCCTCCCGCAGCGCGTTCTGCAGGTCATAGCCAATGTAAGCCTGGCTCATGGCTACGCAGACGGAGAGCGGGGTATTGGGCTGTTTCGGGTCCTCGTGGGTCAAAGCCAGCATGGCGTTATTTACCATTCCCACCTGCGGACCGTTTCCGTGGGTAACCACTACCTGGCAGCCCTCCTCAATCAGATCCACGATGGCCCGGGAAGTGATTTTCACCGCGGCCATCTGCTCCGGCAGCGTATTTCCCAGAGCGTTTCCCCCCAGTGCAATGACAATACGTTTTTTCTCTCCCAATCTGTCCTCTCTCCTTTTTACTTATCCCCCACGGCAGCGATCACTTCCACCTCGCAGAGCACTCCCTTGGGAAGATCCTTCACCGCCACGCAGGAGCGGGCCGGCTTTCCGGTGAAATAGGCGCCGTACACTTCGTTGAAGGGAGCAAAGTCTCCCATGTCCGCCAAAAAGCAGGTGGTCTTCACCACATCCTCAAATCCTGCGCCCTGGCTCTCCAGCAGCGCGGCGATATTCTTCATCACCTGCTCCGCCTGCTCCTTGATGGTGCTT
>ERZ809224.1895-NODE-1895-length-14101-cov-24.176420_pt1 | contig 14101 bp, 14 predicted proteins | sample MGYA00520513_ERZ809224 | MGnify/ENA primary metagenome ERZ809224 (study PRJEB31576, sample SAMEA3212658) | Homo sapiens | biome: human-gut; feature: human gut; material: fecal | place: Sweden | collected 2012 ...
CTGATTGGCATATCCGGGCGCTTCAAGAATTCCCTCGTTGGCAAGTGATACGAGGTTTGAAAACAAAAGAGTGAATTTTCGCTGAATATTTGTTATGTTCGCTGTAAAAAAGTGGCGCAGATTTTGAAATGTTCACTGTAATTTTTTGGCACGGGCAAAATTTGCAAATTCATAAATCGCACATTCGACTTTTAATCGCCTCCTTTGTACAATATAGGTGCAAAGGAGGTTTTTACTATGACTGACACATTATTTGAACAACTCGGCGGTACTTATACACAGATTGGCGACTATCTCTTGCCGTACTTGTCATTACCGGCGGAAACACAAACGGGGAATATCGGCGTGTGGGCATTAAGGCACAAACGATATATGAAACAACATCATAAGGTGCTGTACTACAATTTACTCACATCCGGCAAACTTGATTCGTATCTTGCAGACATTGAAGAACAGGCGCAACAACTTTTTCTCCGGCTGGTAAAAGAACTCGCCGAAAAGGAAGGCGTAACCGAACAACTCAAATCCGCCGACCAAATGGATTGGGTGCGGAGGATGAATAATATTCGTAATCGAGCAACGGAGATAGTAAATAACGAAGTCATATATAGGCAATTATAACGAATAAGCCATATTATCTGCTTATATAGTTAAAATCAGTGCTTACTTTGAACTTGATTCATCGTTGGCACTGATTTTTTATTTTTCATAGCTATCCCAAAGTATCAAATTGATACTTTGGAACTTTGAGATGATACTTTAGAATAACATAATTAATAAAGCAAGAGCATTTTCACTAAGTTCGCTGTAAAAAACGGACTTATTGCTCAAATAATCGTTGCATTTTTTGGCATATAGTGATATACTAATACTGATTTATAGTATGGAGGTGCAGTATGTACCGAATTGCGATTGAAAAATTATATAAATGGAAAAACAGTAAGCGCCGCAAGCCGTTGATTATTGAAGGCGCAAGACAGGTCGGCAAGACTTGGCTGATGAAGGAGTTCGGTGAACAAGCTTATGCGGATACTGTATATATCAACTTCGATTCCAATTCAAGAATGGCGGATTTGTTTTCAGCAGACTTGGATACAGACCGCCTGATTATGGGACTGGAATTGTATGCCGGACGCAAAATTAATCCTGAAAACACCCTGCTGATTTTTGACGAGGTTCAAGAAGTCCCGAGAGCACTTGCTTCTCTTAAATATTTTTATGAGAACGCCCCGCAGTATCACATTGTATGCGCCGGTTCTCTTTTGGGAATTGCTTTACATCAGGGCACCTCATTTCCTGTCGGCAAGGTTGATTTCTTAAAGCTCTATCCTCTCTCTTTCAGTGAGTTTTTAATGGCAACCGGCAACGAACGCTTTGCAGAGCTTTTGAAAAAGCAGGATTATGAAATGATCACAAGCTTTAAGCAGACATATATTGACGCATTGAAACACTACTATTTTGTCGGCGGTATGCCGGAAGCAGTTCAAAGTTTTGCCGAAAGTAAAGATTTCAATGAGGTTCGTGCAATTCAGAAAAGAATCCTTGCGGCATACGAACAAGACTTCTCAAAACACGCACCGAACGAGATTGTCCCGAAAATCCGTATGCTTTGGAACAGTATTCCGTCGCAGCTCGCAAGAGAAAATAAGAAGTTTATTTATGGTCTTGTCCGTGAAGGCGGCAGAGCAAGAGAATATGAAACTGCGATTATGTGGCTTTCCGATTGCGGACTTGTGCACAAGGTCAGTCGTGTGAATGCGGCAGGCATTCCGTTGAAAGCTTATGAGGATTTGAAAGCATTCAAACTTTTCATAGTCGATGTGGGACTCCTCGGATGTATGACAGGTCTTCGTCAGCGTACACTGCTTGACGGTGATGACCTTTTCGTTGAATTCAAAGGAGCTTTGACCGAACAATATGTTTGCCAGCAATTAAAAACGATTGAAGATTTAGGCATTTACTATTACACCAATGACAGAGGCTCTTGCGAAATTGATTTTGTCGTTGATACCGGTGAACAGATTGTTCCTATTGAAGTAAAAGCCGAAACGAACCTGAGAGCAAAGAGTCTCAAAACCTATCGAGAGAGGTTTGAACCTGAATTGTCTGTTCGTACTTCAATGGCTGATTATAAGAAGGAAGATTGGCTTTTGAATCTGCCGCTGTACGCAATAGAAAATATCACGGTCGAATCATAATGACAATTAAAATGATATTAGAGAACAGAATGAACATTACCGATTCAGCCGAACTTGCCTATGAAGAAGAACGAATCAGCAAAAAGAAAGCCGCACAATTATTTGATAATAAACTTCTTGATTCTATTCCGGCAGGCAAATTCGACACATTACAGGCAATCCACAAGTATATGTTCGAAGATGTTTTTGATTTTGCCGGCGAAATCCGCACAGTCAATCTTGCAAAAAGCAATTTCCGTTTTGCGCCTTTAATGTACTTGCAAGCGGCTCTTGATAACATCGACAAAATGCCGCAATCGACCTTTGATGAGATAGTTGAAAAGTATGTTGAGATGAACATTGCCCACCCTTTCCGTGAAGGCAACGGTCGCAGCACCCGCATTTGGCTTGACCATATCTTGAAAAACGAAATCGGCAAGGTTGTCGATTGGAGCAAGGTTGATAAGGAAGATTATCTGCTCGCAATGGAGCGCAGTCCGATTAAAGATGTGGAACTCAAAGTGTTATTGAAAGGTGCACTTACGGACGAAATCAACAGCCGTGAGGTTTATATGAAAGGCATTGATTCAAGCTATCATTATGAGGGATATAACGCTTATAAAGCGGAAAAGCTGTGAAACAGAGTTTTGTGATTTGCTAGCAATATGGATAATAACAAATGAAATAACGCTATACAAGGAGAATTGTTAAATGAAAGGCAATTCAATATTAAATAGAGCAAAATACAGCGAAAATACCGATGAATGGTATACGGACTATAAAACCGTAGAAGAAGAATTGAGCCATTATGAAGTTCAGTTCTATGACAAAGTCATTTTGTGCAATTGCGACGATCCATACGAATCCGCATTTTCGAAGTATTTTCTAAGAAACTTTAATGTTCTGAAATTAAAAAAGCTAATTTGTACATCATATAAAGGCTCAAGAATCGTTGAGTTGTTAAAAGTTAAAGACGACTCGAGTTGTGATATAGACAGAAACAATGCTTACGTGATGATTGTTGACGAAAGATTCAGCAATTGCAGTGGGATTATTGATGATGCGGACATTGAAACATTGCTTAATACAAAAGGAATTGTTCGCAAATTAAAAGGAGATGGTGATTTCCGCAGCCCTGAATGTCTTGCATATTTGGATGAGGCAGATATTGTGGTAACAAATCCACCATTTTCAAAATTTATCGAGTTGTTTTCTCTGTTAGTTAAGAAGAACAAAAAATATCTACTAATTGGCAATCAGAATGCGATTACCTATAAAGAGGTTTTTCCTTATATAAAAAACGGAAAAGCCTGGATTGGATATCATTTTGGAGATATGGCATTCAAAGTCCCAAATGACACGCCGCCAAGAAAGACTCGATATTGGGTTGATGATAGTGGACAAAAGTGGAGAAGTTTAGGGAATGCTATGTGGCTTACAAATTTGGATACCGAAAGAAAACATCAAAAGCTAAAATTAAGCTCAGTATATGATCCGGAAAAATATCCAAAATATGATGATTATGATGCAATTAATGTTTCAAGAGTTTTAGATATTCCAAAAGACTATGATGGTATAATGGGAGTACCTTTAACTTATCTGAAATATCACAATGAAAATCAATTTGAAATTGTTGGCGAGGCAAATCACGGTTCTGATAATGAATTTGACTTGTTTAAGCCAAGGATCAATGGTAGGGATATTTTTAAGCGCATTTTGATCAGAAAGAAAGGAACTTGTTCAAATGAAATTTAAAATACTAGATTTATTTTGTGGAGCTGGTGGTATGTCCTATGGGATGCATAAAAACCCCAACTTTAAGACAGTGGTAGCATTGGATATTGACGAAAAGTTAGCTATCACTCTAAAAAAAAATATGCCTGAAGTTGAACTTGTCATAGGCGATATACGAGATGAGAAAATAAAAGGAAGTATAATAGAGCTTTCGAAGACGCTAGGCGTTAATATGATTATTGGCGGTCCGCCCTGTCAGGGGTATTCTTTAAAAGGAAAAAAGCTTGGCTTGGACGATCCTCGAAACTTTTTGTTTCAAGAGTATTTGAAACTCGTAGAATGTTTACAACCTGAGGTTTTCGTGATTGAAAATGTGAAAAGTCTTCTATCAACATCGAAGGGATGGTTTAAAGAAGAAATAATAAGTGCAATTGAAAAATTGGGGTATTTTGTAGATGTTGGAGTTCTTAGAGCATCTGATTTTGGAGTCCCTCAAACGAGGGAAAGGACGATATTTATTGCTTGTAAAAACAAAAAAATTCTGCTCCCTGAGCCTACAGTTAAATCCCCAGTTACAGTAAGAGAAGCTATTGAAGATTTAGCATATTTAGAATCTAATGAGGGAGCATTTGAGCAAGATTACATCACAGTTGCAAAATCTGAATATCAGAAGTTAATGCGAAGTAACAGTGTCAAGTTATATAACCACAAAGCGTCTAATCACGCCCAAATTGCAATTGAAAAACTAAAAATGATTCCCCCGGAAAAAGGAAAGGAATATCTACCACAAGATTTGTTAGGAAATCAAAAATTTAACTCAACCTGGTCTAGACTGAAATGGGATGAGCCTTCACCGACAATTGATACAAGATTTGATGCTGCATCCAATGGAATGAATAATCACCCTTTTCTTAACAGAACTATAACGCCTCGTGAGGCGGCAAGACTGCAATCTTTTGATGATGATTATATTTTTTATGGTACTAAAGTTGCAGTACGCACTCAGATAGGCAATGCAGTTCCCCCTCTTTTGGCCAAAGCTATTGCTGATAAAATTTATACCGAGATAGGAGATTAACTATGTACGAAGAATTACTTGACTTTTTACGGAACGAAGAATTTTTTATAGAGGCCGAAGCCAAACCATCAAGAATGAGATCTTTTGTTGATAAGTATAATTCGATATACAATGAGACTCTGTCGTTTTATGATGATGGAATGATTATTTTGCAAGATGATGCCAACAAATGGGGCTTAGAATTACGCCTATATGTCTCTACCCGTCCACCTCAGAATGTATATCAATTAGGTTTTACCCACAATGACGCATATAGAGAAAACTTTTCATATAGGTTAAACGACAACGATATTGTCGAATTCTTGTTTGATCAAGGATTTAGAATAGGATTGAATTAAGGAGCTGTTGATATGAACAACGAAATGGCATATTTACTCGGAATGATATTAGGAAATGGAGAAATACAGCAAGGAGCTTCATCAACTACCGTAACCATTGACATTCCGTTTAAAAATTTATACACAGATGATTTGAAAGATGTTGCCATATATGTTAAGGCGAGCATTGTTGATATGAGAGCAATAATCGAGCCTCTAATAGGGCACAATTTAGTTGTTACCGAAACGAAGCACTCTACCAAATTATCGTTTTCAAAGCCAAACGAAGAATATGTCACAAGAGAAATTCTCCGCCTAATTGGTGGTGGTAGACACCATTCTACTATGAGGATGAACCCGGAGTTATTTGATATTACTACAGATCAGAAGAAAGCACTTATGAAAGGCATAGCCGATGTTACTGGGTACATTAGAAAAAGTAATATAGCTTTCGGACAAGAAGGTGCTCACAGAGTGTACATAGAGATTCCAGGTAACTGGTATATGGTTATTGACATTGCAAATATGCTAAAGGCTGTTGATGTTCCAGTTCAAACAATTGACTTTGGGCATCCTAATTTCAGAGATGGTAATCTTATAAAATACAATGAAGGAAAACCAAATTTTTGGAAGAAGGAACATCAAGTAAAGATATTCGCAAATGAATTTTTGCCAATAGGATTCAATGTTAAACATAAGCAGGATGCTTTGGAAAAATATAGCGAAGAGCTATTGGAATTTATTGATCCTAACAAAACCCATAAATTCTATTGGGAAAAATCGATAAGGAGAGGAAATAAAAAAATCCACCCTTGCGAAAATGATCCGAGCCTTCCCGAAGAAATTAGAGGAAAACATTTTGATTCATGGACCGACTTAGCGAGGACATTAGGCTATGGCGAGTAATGTTAAGAAAGAATTCGAACTATATGAACCAATGCGTATTTGGCTGCAAAAATATCTTGAAGAAAAGTATAAAGGCGCAAAAGTGATTACGGTCGATTCACACGCTCGCACTTTGGATGTTTTTCTCGAGGAATATGGGGTCATTGATTATTATTCTCAAACTGTTGGCTTGGATATTCAAATTGATGTTCTTGGAATCATTATACAAAAAGGTAAGCCGAGCATAGTGTTCATTGAGGCCAAAAAAACTCAGCTCAATCTTCACGATTTGGGACAACTTTGGGCGTATTGCAAATTGTGCGATCCGCTTGAAGCGTTCCTACTATCATCTTATGGACTTGGAAGTTTAAACAAGATTCTAAAAAATTTCGATCGAAAAGATTTGTTAGACTTCGGAGATGGAAAAAGAATCAAGAAAATGCAAGTCGGTAAATGGGATGTTACTACAAATTCGATAGATTTTAAGACGCTAATACCAAAGCTTTTTTAAGTAGACTCAATCACATTGTAGTAAAAGCAAAATTTGTGGATGGAGGTGTCAATATGCATATTTCTAAAGTCAACATATCTAATTTTAGAGGGATAAAAGATGCCTCTATTTTAATGAATGGAAACGTTGTATTTGTAGGTGACAACAATTCTGGCAAATCAACCATATTTGAAGCAATTGATTTAGTAATGGGACCTGATCGCCTATCAAGACATCCTGTAATTGATGAGCATGATTTTTATGCAGGAGAATATCAAAAGAACAAAGAGTTGGTTCAGATAAATATAGAAGTTGTGGTAGTCGGACTTAATGATGAACAAAAAATCTACTTTGGAAACCATATAGAATGGTGGAACAATAATGACAACTCGATTCTTCAGGGACCACCTGCTGTTCATACTGATGACGAAGGTGTTGAACCAGCACTGAGGTTATCATTTTTGGGATGTTATGACCCTGAAGAAGATGATTTTACCGGGCAAACATATTTTACCGAAACATTAAGAGAAGGCAATAATCCCGAACTGTTTCGTAAAAGCGACAAACGAAAATGTGGGTTCTTATATTTGAGAACACTAAGAACAGGAAATAGGGCATTAAGCCTTGAAAGAGGCTCCTTGCTTGATATAATTCTTCAATTGAAAGAAATTAAGCCTCAAATGTGGGAAAATGTTATATCTCAACTTGAAAACATATCCGTAGCAGGTGATCCTGAATTGGGTATAACGGAGATCTTAACATCTGTGCAAAACTCCATTTCAAATATAGTTGCTTATGAATCAGCAGACAAACCACAGTTAAAAGTGTCAAACTTAACTCGTGAGAATTTACGAAAGGTATTGACGGTCTTTATGGGGTCAGGAGCTTATAAAGAAAACGGCTTAGAATATATGACCCCATATTCTCATCAAGGAACAGGTACAATTAATACTCTCGTTCTATCCTTACTTTCAATGATAGCTGATATAAAAGAAAATGTTATATTTGCAATGGAAGAGCCAGAAATTGCTTTGCCACCACATACACAGAAAAGAATTGTACTAAGTGTGATTGAAAAATCAACGCAAGCGTTATTTACTTCCCACTCCCCTTATGTTCTTGAAGAGTTTGAACCAGAGCAAATTTTGGTAATTTCGAAAAATGAAGGTATGTTGGTGGCTACACCAGCGGGAATGCCACCAACTGTAAAAACGAAAAAGTATAGGGATGAGTTTAGAAGAAGATTTTGCGAATCATTATTAGCTCGTAGAGTACTTATTACCGAAGGAAGAACAGAGTATGATGTATATTCAACTGCATCAAGAAAAATGCAACAAATTCATCCCGAAAAAAGTTATTCTTTTGATTTAAATGGCATTGCATTAGTAAATGCAGAAACAGATACACAAGTATCTGCATTAGGTCAATATTATAAAAATTTAGGTAAAACTGTCTATGCCGTCTTTGATAAACAAGACGAAAGTGTTAGCAAACAGATTTCTGCATCTGTCGATTTTGCTTATGAAGCGAATGAGCACGGAATAGAAGATGTTGTTCTTAAAGGAATTGATTCGTCCGTGCTACTAAAATTTGCTTTGGAAATTGTTGCGAATGGCGAGTGGCCTTCTTATCTTTCCGATAAAAAGCCAGTTGATGGTATAAGTGATGATGAATTATATAAAAGTTTGAAACAGTTTTTTAAGCACAAAAAAGGCGATGGTTCTCTTGCTGAATTAATTCAATTTTGTAATGAGGATGAAATGCCTCTTTTCATAAAATCAACTATCCAAAAGATAAGTGAGACAGTATATCCAGAGACGGAACATACTGGAACCGATGAGGTGTGAGCTATGATTCAACTTCAAAATGATGAGCAACGAAATAAAATTTTGCGTTTATCATCCAATATGTTGATTATGGGCGGCCCTGGATCAGGCAAAACCACTATTGCGCTTTTTAAAGCAAAACAACTTATTGAGGAAAGCGGAACAATAAAAAGAGGTCAAAAAGTATTATTTTTGAGTTTCGCAAGAGCAACTATTTCTCGAGTAGAAGAACAAGCCGGAGACCTAATTGCCCAAAAGACCAAACAGCAAATTGAAATAAACACCTATCACGGATTTATATGGAATATCATTAAACATCATGGATATCTCATTTCGAATAAACCTATTCGGCTTTTACCACCTCACGAAGCTAGTCGTCTACTTTCCGATGTACAAGCCAAAGATAGAAAGGATAAACTGTTAGAACTGTTTCAGCAAGAAGGTCTTGTTCACTTTGATTTGTTTGCCGGTTTATGTTCAAAGTTACTAACGGAAAGTAGTGCTCTGAAAAGTGTTATTTGCAATATGTATCCAGTAATTATTCTAGATGAATTTCAAGATACGAATACAGAAGAATGGAATTTGATAAAGGTTTTGGGAAGCGAATCAAAGCTTGTAGCGTTGGCTGATCCAGAACAACGAATTTATGATTTTCGTGGAGCTGATCCCAAAAGAATATCTCAATTCATGAAGTCTTTCAGCCCAGAAGTATTTGATTTTGGGCAACAAAATAATAGAAGTAACGGAAAAGATATTGCTCAATTTGGAAATGACCTAATACGGCAGGTCAATAAAGGGAAATCATACAATGATGTGAGCATTCACTACTATCCCTTTTACCAAAAACCGCATACGCACATTTTCCTTAAGAGTGCCTTACTAAAAATAAGGAGACACTTATATGAAACTAAAGGGGTCGACTGGTCGTTAGCAATTTTGGTTCCAACAAATGCTCTTATGTTAGAAATATCAGATTGTTTACAAAGAACAAGTACACTTTCAAACGGTAAAACACTGCCATATATTGAACACGATGTTGCAATAGATACGGCGGGTACATATTTGGCAGCATTATTTGTTGCTAATATTTTGGATGCGGGGTCTCAAAAACAATGTAATGAAACTACCATACTGCTACAATTAATAGAACACATTCTTGGAAGAAAAGGTGAAAACAAGCAAGTTTCGCAAGCGGATAAAATGATCGTTTCTGCGCTAAATAAATATATAGAAACTAATAAGATTCGAGGAAAAAACCGTGAGCAGATTATTGCAGATACACAATTCATTGCAAACACAGCGAATGAGACCATTTTTTCTGGAAATATTATTGACGACTGGAAACAAGTTGTAAAAATAATAAGCACAAGTCAATCTGACTACTATCAAAGGATTATCGAGGATGTTAAATATCTTCGATTACTTCAACGAGGTTCTCAGTTGTATTCAGCTTTGGATTCTATTTGGAGACAAAATAACACTTATGTGGGTAGTCTACGAGCAGTTTCTGATGCACTAACACACGAACATTTTTCTTTAAGTACAAGAAAGTGGAATGGAATAAATATAATGACCATTCACAAATCAAAAGGCAAAGAGTTTGATGTAGTTGTCGTTTATGATGGAAGACACCAGAATAAAATCATGTCAAGTCCAGAGAGAAAAGAGCAGGCTATTTTAAACTTGCGTGTTGCTGTTACTAGAGCTAAACAACATACATATATTTTTACTCCTGAAGATGACCCTTGCCCGTTAATATAAATGAGGAAACAGCAAAGATGGGCGCAGTAATCGATATGTTTTTATCAAGCCAGCAGTGAACATCATAAAAGCACAGCCGAAAAATCAGCCGTGCTTTCACAAGTTTTCACTTTATTGTTTCTTCTTCCTATTCGGAAAACTGCCCTCAAGCCACTCTTCAAACACCGCAAGGGTGATTTTGCCGTCGGAGCATTCATCACGCTTTGTCATTGCCTGATACTTCCACTTTTTGAAATCAGACTCTTTAATCTGCCTTACACGAACACGGGCGGCATATCTCTTATAATACTTTTGATACAACCCAATGGCGGCATTGTCCGCCATTTTCTTTTTGTAGTTTTCCTGTGCGGCTAAATCCTGGCAGTTGCGGGTTTCACCCTCGGCAATGCGGTCGCAGTAATTGGTGTCGTAGTTGCCCTTCATAATGAAATACTTATCGCAGCGTTTGCATTTACGCATTCCGATATCGGACTTCAACAACTGTATCAGTTCAAACTCAATTTGCTGTTCAATGCTTTCACAAATACAGGTTTCATACTCGTCGGCTTGCATTGCAGACAGGGAAATCATTTCCGGCATAGTAAAACCGAGCTTATCCAAATTATTTTGAACGCTCGGAGAAACCTCCGAAGCGGCAGCCATCTTGATATCCAAATCAAAATCACTTTCTACACAGCCCTCAAGTACATTTTCCACCTGATGTTCTGCGTCAACAATGCTGATGCTATGCACAATCGTTCGCTTTTGCTCTGTCGGAAATCCGTGCTTACGGCAGTAGCCTGCAAATCTCGTTTTGTGAGTTAGGCTATTGAAAAATCCGTCGCAAAAATTCTCGTCAAATGTCGCTTCAATTAAATGCAATAGATTATTTTGCATTTTTTTAAGGTGCTGGTAATAGTCCGTCAACTCATGCTTTGAGCAATGAAGCAGAATCGGCGGAAATTCCGCTGTAAACAGCGAAGCTTCTATCAATGGCTTAAAGCGTTTTTGCGTTTCGGTTAAAGCCAAATAATAATACAATTTCTTTTCTTTTTCGGTCAGTAAAGAAATATCAAGACTTGTCTCATCAGGCAAGTCTTTTTTTGTGCGATTCAGGCATTCATTATACGCCGAGTCAAAATCAGCATAGAGAAAATTCAAAATTCCTTCGCCCGGTGAAAAAAAGACAGAAGCGGTGTTCATCGGTGAGATATAAGCTCTGCTGTCGCCCATAGGAAGAAAGTCAAATGCAGAGTTTATTTTTTGCGTAACAGCTCGCAAACAAGCGAGCGTATCGGCAGTATCCTGCTTAATTTGAACAAGTTCACCGTCCGATAAAGCAAATCCTTTTTTGCCGGTAACAGCCAAGGTAATCGCATCTCGCTTATCGACTTCGATAGCGTTATACAACTCAAAAAGTTTTGAATAGTTGTATTCGTCGTTTACAGAAAGTACGCAAGATTTTTCGTTGTTCGTTACGTGCCATCTGTTTGGAGCAAATCCAAAGGACACGGCACTGTATTTATCTTCTGTTTGGAGTAGGTTTTCGCTCATTGCTAAGACCTCCTTTTAGAAAATGAGAATTTTTGAATAATTAGCAAATCCATATCACTACAAATAACATTATACAAAAGTATTGCCTTCGTGTCAATACACAGCTATAATAAATTTGCGAATTAAGATTTAAATTAATTTGATTTTCTAAAATTGAATGACCGTCCGAATGGGATATGACTTTGCGATGATATGAGCAGGGCAACGCCGCTGAGATGGGGGTGGGGATAACAAAAACGACATTCGGGCAGAACGGCAAAAGGCGACAGCAAGAGCCCTCCTTTCGACTGTTGCCTCTTACATAGCTGTACACACCGTGCAGCTTTTTTCTCACAAAGGAGGTTAAGAAGATGAGAAAAACAGAATTGAAAGAGCTTTACAAGATGATGTTCCCGGACTATCCGGACATTGTTACAGTAGCTCAGCTTCAACAAATGCTCGGTGTAAGCCGACACTTGGCATACGACCTGATTAACAACGGATATATCTCCGGCGTTAAAATCGGAAACGCTTTTAAGATTCCGAAGGTCAATGTCATCAATTATGTTATGGAAGAAGGTGTGAAGAATGCAAGTTGAAAAACTGAAAACAATCGATGCGGACACGCTGCTGTCAACGCCGATGAGAAAAACCTTATTTGTGGTTGACGGCTTGATACCGCAAGGACTAAGTGTGCTTTCGGGTTCAAGTAAAATCGGCAAGAGCTGGCTTATGCTTTGGCTCGGTATTCAAGTGGCGAGAGGACAGCCCGTGTGGGAATTTGAAACCCACAAGAGCGATGTGCTTTATCTTTGCTTGGAAGATACTTACGCAAGAATACAAAGCCGCCTGTATCAAATCACAGACGAAGCACCGCCCGAACTTCGAATTGCAACAACGAGTTTTCAAATCGGCAACGGCTTGGAACAGCAAATCGAACAGTATCTTTCCGACTTTCCGAAAACAAAACTTGTCATTATCGACACCTTTCAAAAGGTGCGAGATTCAAAAAGCACCGGCGGAAAAAACGGAATGTATGCAGGCGACTACGACGATGTAACGGCACTGAAAAATATTTCGGACAAGTACGGCATTGCTGTTGTGGTTGTTCACCACGTTAGGAAACTGAAAGATGTCAGCGACCCATTCAACGAGGTATCAGGCTCCACCGGTATCACAGGTGCGGCAGATACAAATTTTGTTTTGAAGCGCAGCCGTGCCAATGAAACAGGAACGCTGCTTGCCACCGGTCGAGATATTGCATATCAGGAGCTGACCTTGAAGTTTGACAATCACAGTCACTTGTGGGAATTAGTCGAGCGAAAGGATATGGAGGATATTCACCGTGAAGAAATTCCGAGGTTTATTTTCCGGCTGGTTGATTATATTTCGGAAGTAAAAGAATGGCAAGGCACTGCAACGCAACTTATAACGCAGGTGAACGAAACCGAGGTTACACCGAATGTCGTAACCAAAATGCTTGCTCGATTTTCTTCGGAAGTTTTTCAACCTCAAGGCATCGAGTACAAAACAAAACGCACCGGCACGAGCCGACTGATTTACTTAAAAAAGAATGACAGCAATGACGGCGATGACAATAAATCCGCTATATAGGAAAAAGCCGTCACAGCCGTCACTATCGTCACTTTTTGAGAAAGTGGATATATGGCTATACAGGTAATGCCAATCCGTAAGGATAGCGAGCATAGGTTTTGTGTTGCCTTTGAAACCCACAAAACCGGCGGCAAATTGCCGAAAGGGACTTGCCGTCCCTGTAACCTCGATTTTTAGGAGAAAGGAATGAAAATATATGAGACAAAGAACAACTGCAATCAATATCCGAGTGACTGAGGGAGAGAAAAGAAAGATGGAAATTGCCGCTAAAAAATGCGGACTTTCGCTCTCTGCTTACCTTAGAAAACTCGGATTAGGCAAGGAAGTTCAGGCAACCTTGCCGCAGGAATTTTACGAAGCTTACCGAGGTTTGACCTCACTTCGTGACAATTGGAAGTCGCTTTCAGAAGCCAATGTAAATGCAAACTTCAACGATGTTGTGAGCAAATTATTGAAGGCTTATCACTCAATCGGTGAGCCGGAAAGCGCAAGTGATTCGCCGTGGCAGTAACAAAAATATGGGCTATAACCGACAGCGTCAGCCGTGTTTTGAGCTATGCGGCGAACCCGGACAAGACGATTTACAGCGATATTTGCAAGGCACTTCACTACGCAAGTGACGAGCGAAAAACCGTAATCGGTGAAGAAAAAACAATGTATGTGACAGGCGTAAACTGCACCGCAGAAACAGCTTTTGCCGAGATGAA
>ERZ809224.1901-NODE-1901-length-14067-cov-6.377462_pt1 | contig 14067 bp, 10 predicted proteins | sample MGYA00520513_ERZ809224 | MGnify/ENA primary metagenome ERZ809224 (study PRJEB31576, sample SAMEA3212658) | Homo sapiens | biome: human-gut; feature: human gut; material: fecal | place: Sweden | collected 2012 ...
GAAAAAAGCATGCTTATATCGTTGCAGGAAATGAAAAAGATTTTTGTATCATAATTACATTAAAGAGGTGCATCCGGCAGAATCAGAATGCAAGTACAGGAATGATGTTCGGACTCATAGATGTCACTTGTCGGGAATGATACGGAAAGTGACACCGAATCTGGCGGACAGAAAATGTTCCGCCATAGTGGTTCGAAAGGAAGGACAGGTAGTATGAACAAACGGGGAAGAAAGTTTCTCTCTGTTTCGCTGGCGGCAATGATGACGTTGAATATGCTTCCGGCTGGAACAATTTACGCACATGCAGAAGAGACAGAACTGACATTGTCTGCGAAAGATGAGGGGCTTCAAAGTGGAGATATAGAGCCGGAAAGTGAATCCCAATATGAATCGGATTCAAGCGGTTCGACCGGAGCAGTAAATAACAGCACGGGACTGGCAGACGGAGTTTACCCCCCGGACAGCTTCTCCTTCAGCGGAGGCAGCGGACGTATCAGCATCAGCTGTACGAAGATCACGGTGACAGGCGGAAAAGCACTGGCGACGATTGTGTTCAACAGCAGCTACTATGGTTATGTAAAGGCGAATGGAAATAAGTATTTCCCGACCCACAGTGGTAACACTTCGATCTTCACGATTCCGGTCAACCTGAATGCAAATACGACGATCATCGGTATGACGACCCGTATGAGCGCGGCGCATGAGATCACCTACACCATTTATGTCGGACTGAATGCGGCAAAGAATACAGATGGCAAGGGGACTGAAGCAGGCAATGAGTCCGGTAATAAGAAGCTGGATGAGCAGGCGCCGGATATCAGCGGCCTGACCTATCAGTCTGAGACGAAGCTGGACTATGCAAAGTACTTTAAGCTGTATCATTACGATCAGGATATTACGTTGCTTGAGGTCGATATGACACAGGCAGAAAAGGCAGCAGACGGAACAAAGGCTGTGTATGCGGAGTCCGAATCAGAAACGGAGACGGAAGCAGCGACTGCGACAGCAGCGGCGGCAGCGATGGAAGATGGCGAGGCAGTCGTACAGACGCAGGGTGAGAAGGTATCAGAGCTGTATCAGGCAGATGTCGTGAAGTATCTGATCATTCCGGCGGATTCAACGGCGGAGCTTCCGGCAGGTATTGAGAAGGAAATGATTCTCGTGCATCAGCCGATCGAGTCAGCATATGTATCGGGTGATACCGCGCTTGCGACGCTGGATGAGCTTGGACTTCTGGATGCAGTGAAGACAGTTGGCGTCGAGCAGGATACGACGACGGTAGAGGCTGTAAAGAGTGGTCTTGCAGACGGCAGCATGACGTATGCCGGTGGTGCGGATGACCTGCAGTATCGGGAGTTGGTAAAGAGCAAATGCGATTTTGCAGTGCTTCCGGCAGATATCCTTTCCGGTGATGAGATGGCTGATACAGATGTAAAGAGTAAGCTGAGCGATGCGGCAGACAGCTTTGCGACCCTGGATGTACCGATGCTGGTAGACCGTTCTGCGGATGAGGAGGCCGAGCTTGGCAAACGCGAGTGGATCAAGGTCTACGGCGCACTGTTCGGATGCACCGAGCAGACCGACAGTCTGTTTCAGAAGGCGGTAGACGCAGCAAAGTAGAATCTGCAGTGGAAGAGAAAACCTGGCAGGATCGTGTTACGGCTCTGTCAGATTTTCGATATCGGAAAGGAGCAGCTATGAAAAGAAAACAGATGTACAAACGGATTGCCGCGGTGTTTGTGAGTGCGGCGATGCTGATGGGAAGCATGAGCATGGCGTATGCGGAGGAGCCGGCGACGGAGGCAGCAACTGAGACAGAGGTTATTTCATCAGAGGAGACCTCAGAGGGGCAGACAGAAGAAAATGCAGCTTCCTCTGATGCAGATACCTCTTGGATGACGGCGGCAGAGGATGCGCCGGATGTCGCGGGGTTGGAGTGTACCGGTAAGCTGAAGCTTGACTATGCGACCGGTTTTGACGTATATTATTATGAAAATGATTATGCACTGATCGATGTCCATGACAGTGCACAGTATCTGCTCGTTCCGGACGGGCAGGAGGCACCGGACGGTCTGGCATCGGATGTGATCGTGCTGCAGAAGCCGCTGAACAGGATTTATCTGGCGGCAAGCTCTGCGATGGCACTCTTCCGGGCGCTGGATTCGCTGGACTGTATCAAGATGACCGGTATCGACGCTTCCGGATGGTACATCCAGGAGGCAAAGGATGCGATCGAGGAAGGCGCGATGCAGTTTGCGGGAAAATACAGCGAGCCGGACTATGAGATGCTCGTCGATGAGGACTGTGATGTGGCAATTGAATCGACGATGATTCTTCATACACCGAAGGTGCAGGAAATGATCGAGAATCTCGGCATTCCGGTATTTATCGACCGTTCCAGCTACGAGATGCATCCGCTTGGCCGTACCGAGTGGGTCAAGCTCTACGGTGCAATGATGGGAAAGGAAGCAGAGGCTGCGGACTTTTTTGACAGGCAGGCAGAGGTCATTGATGAGATGGAGGATTTTCAGAATACCGAGAAAACGGTAGCATTCTTTTTCGTGAGTACGGATGGAACGATCGTCGTGCGGAGAACGGAAGACTACATCCCGAGCATGATCGAGCTGGCAGGCGGCCGGTATGTATTTCAGGATCTGACCGGGGCAGAGGCGACGAGCTCTTCGGTATCCCTGAGTATGGAAGAATTTTATGCGGCTGCAAAGGATGCGGACTACCTTGTATACAATGCGACGATCGACAATCCGATCTCGAGTGTGGATGAATTGCTCGCGAAAAATGAGCTGTTCGCAGATTTTAAAGCAGTAAAGGAAGGAAATGTTTGGTGCGTGGGCAAATATATGTATCAGGCGACGGATATTGTCGGACAGCTGATCCGGGATTTCCATCTGATGCTGACCGATGGAGATCCGTCACAGATGACCTTCCTGACAAAGGTAAGTGATTAGGGCTTAATGCAATACAGAAGGAGGAAGGACAGCCGTTGATCGGCGGAGCAGAACAGGGCAGGAGTGATCCGGCCCTGTTTCGTCTCAAAAATACAACGCTGGTATGGCTGAGAAAGGAACTATGAAAATGCAAAAAACAACAGAAGTGGCCGGTATGGATTTTCACCATGAAAATTTTCTGCGCAGGAGTCGCTACGCAACCGTGTTTTTCGTGCTGCTGATTGCGTTTGGTGCGATCACGGTGTTGAATATTAATACCGGAAATGTGCATATTTCCGTGGAAAACATCCTGAAAATTATTTTTCTGAGACAGGGAGAGGAGATGGAGTACAATATTATTTGGAAAATCCGTCTGCCGAGAATTCTGATGGCGGCGATTCTGGGCGGTGGACTGTCTCTGTCCGGCTTTCTGCTGCAGACATTCTTTGAAAATCCGATCGCAGGACCATTTGTGCTCGGTATCTCCTCCGGTGCCAAGATGATCGTAGCACTTGCGATGATCTATTTTATCGGCCACTATCAGGTGGTGTCGTCGTATACACTGATTATTGCAGCATTTATCGGGTCACTGATCGCGACGGGCTTTATCCTGCTCGTGTCACGCCGGGTGCAGCATATGGCGACGCTTCTTGTAGCCGGTATCATGATCGGCTATATCTGTTCTGCGGTGACAGATTTTGTCGTGACATTTGCAGAGGATTCGGATATCGTAAATCTGCACGGCTGGTCGCAGGGCAGCTTCTCCGGTATGAGCTGGAGCAATGTACAGGTGGCGGCCATTGTAGTCGGGATCGCGGCGCTGCTTGCGTTTCTGATGTCGAAGCCGATCGGGGCATATCAGCTTGGTGAGGCATATGCGCAGAGTATGGGCGTCAATATCAAAGCATTTCGGGTGATCCTGATTTTGCTTTCCAGCATTTTGTCTGCCTGTGTGACGGCGTTTGCGGGACCGATTTCCTTTGTCGGAATTGCGGTACCGTATCTGGTGAAGCGTGGGCTGCATACATCCCGTCCGCTTGTCGTCATTCCGGGGACATTTCTCGGAGGGGCGGTATTCTGTATGTTCTGTGATCTGATCGCGAGGATGGCCTTTGCGCCGACCGAGCTGAACATCAGTACCGTGACGTCTGTATTCGGTGCGCCGATCGTCATATTTATGATGCTGCGCAGAAAGAGAGGGAACTGAAGATGGAATCGTATTATTTTCAGATGGATGAGCTGTCGGTCGGTTACAACGGCAAACCTTTGATCGAGCATATCAATATCGGGGTGAAAAAGGGTGAGATCGTGACACTGATCGGTCCGAACGGCTCCGGAAAATCGACGATATTGAAAAGCATTACGAGGCAGCTGCGGCTGCTCGGCGGACGGGTCAGCTTTGATGAGCAGAATATCCACCAGATGTCGTACAGAGAAATGTCCACGAAAATGGCGGTTGTCCTCACGGAACGGATGCGTCCGGAGCTGATGACCTGTCATGACATCGTGGCGACCGGCCGGTATCCGTATACCGGAAGGCTCGGTATCCTCTCGCGTGAGGATGAGAAAAAGGTCGAGGAGGCGATGTGTGCCGTTCATGCCAGGGAGCTTGGCAGCCGGGATTTCAATGCGATCAGTGACGGACAACGGCAGCGGGTGCTTCTGGCACGTGCGATCTGCCAGGAGCCGGAGGTCATCGTGCTGGATGAACCGACCTCCTTTCTGGATGTCAAACACAAGCTGGAGCTGCTAGCGATCCTGCGGCGGATGGCGAAGGAAAAGCAGATCACTGTCATTATGTCTTTGCATGAGATCGATCTGGCCGAAAAGATCGCGGATAAGATCATCTGTGTCCGGGGCGATCACCGATTTTATTGCGGGACACCGGAGGAAATCTTTCAGGAAGAGCGGATCCGGGAGCTCTATGAGATCGACAATGGATTTTTCGATCCGTGTTTTGGCAGCATTGAGCTGCCGCGTCCGGAAGGATTGCCGGAGGTGTTTGTTATCTCTGCATGTGGCAGCGGAATCCCGGTTTACCGCAGGCTGCAGAAGGAGAATACACCATTTGCTGCCGGGATTTTATACACGAATGACATTGACTATCAGCTTGCGCGGCTGCTTTCGTGCGAGGTGATTACCGAGCGGCCGTTTGAAACGATCCGAGAAGAGACGCTGGAGCAGGCGAAGCAGTGTATGGAAAAATGCGGGAAAGTGCTGCTTTGCGATATTCCGATCGGGGAGAGCAACCGGAGGATCGAGGAGCTGATCCATGCGGCAGGTGAGAAGCTGGTGAGAGTATAACAATAGACAGAATATTCAATGAACTTGCGGATAGTGCTTGCGTCTGATCCGAATCAAAGCTATAATAAAACGATGCATTAAATTTTATGATACCAGGGTCAAAAGGTTATGCGTTTCATGCTTGCATGAAAAAGCATGACTTATTGATCCGTGTATCATAATTTTATTATAGAAGCAAAGGATCGGAGCACACGTCTCTATGATTACACGGGATAATATTATTCATTTTTACGAAAAGTATAAACGAAATCTGAAAATAGAGGAGCAGGCTATCAGTAAAGTCCTCGATGCAGAAGATCAGGAAGCGTGGATGGAGAACCTGCGCGGAAAGTCCAGGATCATGCGCAGTCTGTATATCGAGAATGAGGCACTGCTGAATCTCTATATCCGTCCGTTCATCGAGGAGGAGAACCGCCTCAATGATGAACTGGCGGAGGAATTTCTGAATCAGATCATAGAGGCAGATGACGAGGGGTATGAGGATGATCTTGCGATGCGCAGTATGATGGAGGTACTGTCGCATTATTTTGAGAAGCATGGAAAGCTCTCTTCTTATATCTGGAGCCTGAATACCCTGGGCGGTTTTTACAACCGCGCAGCGGAGGTGAGCGGCGGGAAGCGTGCGGCAGAGTATTTTGGGAAGCTGCGCGGTCTGAAATCGCACTATTTTGAACTGACAGATTTTAATGTACGCAAGCGGATCATCTACTCCTTCTACAATTATCCGATCGTGCTTTACAATTTTCAGCTGGCAGAAGCGTCGTTGATCAACCAGCTTCTGGATGAGGCGCTGGAGTTTTACAACGACCCGAAGGTGCGTGCCCTGGATGGAGAGCAGTTTGATTTCCCGGAGCTGATCGAAGAGCTGAATTATGATGTCCTGGGAAATTATGTTCTGAGCCATGCACGCTGGACGATCAACCAGGCCCTTTTAAAGCGGGCTAAAGAAACGCTCGGTGCAATTTACCAGCGATATCTGGACGATGGCTGTGCGCCGTATGACATTCCGGATGAGGTTTACTGCAATTATCACCGCTGCCTGTTTTTTTCCGGCGAGATCACCTGCACAGATTATGTCGAAAATTACAAGCGTTTCTGTGATTACAGCCTTGCGCATGATTCGATGGAAAATCAAGATGGGGCAGACTTTTATGACAGCCGCCTGTTTCAGATTGCTATCAATCATCTGCCAAATATCATCGAGACGCTCCGACTCTATAAGGACGAATATCATGGGGATGCGACAATCCAGAAGAGCTGCGTAGAGCAGTATGTGCAGGTCATGCGGGAGGTGCCGCGGGCCGGAAGGGCCTCATTTGTCAATGATGTCATGAGCCGTTCGATCATTGAGGTGCTTCGTCTAATATCGGACGACGATGAGAACTGTGGCGTGCTGATGGAAGTAATGCTGATGCGGGATGAGGTCACGCTTGTGCATGCTTCGATGGTGGAGCAGATCGCCCGCCGGATTTTAAATGCAGTGCTGGATCAGAGGCCGGAGTTGCTGATCGGGTCGGCAGGCTGTGAAAATATCGTTGAGGTACTGGAGCGTAGAGAAGAATTGCTGGACTATGTTACCCAGGCTGCAAAGCTGTTTGATGTTGGCAAGATCGAGATCGCCGAGATTGTGAACAAGCAGTCGCGTCAGCTGACGGAACGGGAAAAATGCCAGATCCGCGAGCATCCGAAGCGAGGAGCAAAGCTGATTGAAGATATTCCGGCGTTCCGGAAATACCGGGATGTTGTCATCGGTCATCACAAATCGTGGAACGGGAAGCTCGGCTATCCGGCAGATTGGGACAGACTATACCGGCAAGCTGCCGATCGTCGCAATGACAGCAAATGCATTTCAGGATGATGTCATCCATGCACTTGAGAGCGGCATGAATGGCCATGTGACGAAGCCGATTGATATGAATGTGGTCTGTGCGGTACTGGAGAAGTGGCTTGGTGGTGCAGGAAGAACAGAGCAGGAGATGGAGCATGGAGCGTAAGGGAGAGCTTTTGTATCAGCGATTTTTAAATACCGCCCAGGAGACTGTGCGGCTGACGGCGGCACTGGAAGGCTTCTTTTTAGAGGCGGATATCGAGGAGAGTCAGCGTGATGCCTATGCAGCTTACCTGAAGCGCCGGATCCGGCCTGCGATGGAGCGGCTGATCCGGGAAAATGCACTGGAAAAAATGGATGTACTGGAGCAGCGCGGCTGGGTGGGGGCGCAGGAGATGGATGCGTTTATCAGGCAGGCACAGAGCCTAGGACAGGAAGCGGCGATGCTCTGGCTGATGCGAAGAAAGGGGGAGCGGTATGGATACCACGACCGGGATTTCACCCTCTAGCGTGGAGGCTTTGGCACTGCGGATTTTTGGCGGCTGTCGCGGTGTGGTTTACCGGCAATACCCGCATCTGGATGCCGCGCTTGCCGGACTTGTTCCGGAATGCGCTAAGGAGACTGAGATAGTCGGAACCGATGGGCTCCGGCTTTTCTTTTCCGGGCAGAAAGTGCTTGCCGACTATGCCGCCTGTCCACAGAGAATGCACCGGAGGTATCTGCATCTTTTGCTGCATGGCCTGTACCTGCATGTGATTGGCGCAAAGCAGTATGAGCCGCGGCGGTGGGATCTGGCGTGCGACATTGCTGTAGAGCGGATGATCAGGCAGATCTGTAAAGATCAGGCGGAATTCTGCAGCCCATCTGAGGAGAAAGTACGGCAGGTTCATCAGGCAATGGATGTGTGGCTTGGCAGCAGCGTGCTGTCGGCAGAACAGATTTATGCCAGGCTTGGCGCAGAGAAGCTGCCGTATGCACCGGAACAGCTCTTGCGGATCTACACATGGGACGATCATCGTCCGTGGCGAAAGGCGGCGGTGGACGGGGAGGGACTTCGCAAAAAATGGGAGCGGATACGGGCACATTCCGGAAGCTGGGCCGGTGGTGTGGGAGGTCATAATGCCGGAGAGGAAGCAGGGGACGGTATCGATCTGTTAAAGCCGCTCCATCCGGGCGGGCGCTATGACTATCACCGGTTTCTGCGGCAGTTCGCGACGCTTCAGGAGGAGCAGGAGCTTGATTTGGAAAGCTTCGATCCGGTGCAGTATCAGTTTGGTATGGAGCATTATGGAAACATTCCGCTGATCGAGCCGCTGGAATACCGTGAGGTACACAGGCTCTCGGAGCTTGTGATTGCGATCGATACATCAGGTTCGTGCGATGTAGAGACGGTGACACAGTTTCTGCAGGAGACATACGCCATCCTTTCAGATCAGGAGAACTTTTTCCGCAAAATGAAGGTGTACCTGATCCAGTGCGACTGCTGTATCGAACAGGTGCAGGTGATTCATTCCAGAGAAGAGTGGGAGAAGTACAGCCGGAGCATTGCAGTTCATGGCCGGGGCGGTACGGACTTTACGCCGGTGTTCCGGTATGTGGAGGAGCTGCGCAGAAAAAAGGAGTTGTCAAACCTGCGGGCCATGATTTATTTTACCGATGGAGACGGCATTTATCCGCGGATTGCCCCAGACTATGAGACGGCTTTTGTTTTTGTAAAGCGCACCGAGGGGATGCACCAGGTGCCGAAGTGGGCGCGGGTGTTCTGTACGGCGGACAACTGACAAGGCGTTTATAAGAGCAGACGATAAAATATGGAGAACAGACGAAAATATGAACATACAGGAAGCAAAAGAAGAGATCACACATACCCTGCGGGCATATCTGCATAAGGATGCAATGGGAAGCTATACATTTCCTCTTGTGAGACAGCGGCCGATCCTTCTGATCGGGCCTCCGGGCATTGGAAAGACAGCGGTGATGGAGCAGATCGCCAGGGAATGTCAGGTGGGGCTTGTCAGCTATACGATGACGCATCACACACGGCAGAGTGCGATCGGACTGCCGAAGCTCGTAGAGAAAAACTACGGGGGAATGAAGCTGACAGTGACGGAATATACGATGAGTGAGATTGTAGCTTCTGTCTATGACTGCATGGAGCGGACCGGAAAAAAAGAGGGGATACTTTTTATCGATGAGATTAACTGTGTTTCTGAGACACTGGCTCCGACGATGCTGCAGCTGTTGCAGAACAAGCAGTTTGGAAGCCATCGGATCCCGGATGGCTGGATTCTCGTAGCTGCGGGCAATCCCGCGGCTTATAATAAATCCGTGCGGGAATTTGATATTGCGACACTTGACCGCATCCGGCTGCTGAATGTGGAAGCAGATCTGGATGCATGGCTTCGGTATGGCACTGCGCATCAGATCCACGGGGCGATCCTGTCGTATCTGCAGATCCATAAGGAACATTTTTACCTTGCAGAATCAAAGGAGGGGCAGAAATCGTTTGTGACTGCGCGCGGCTGGGAGGATCTGTCCTGCCTGCTCAAAAGCTATGAGGAGGAGGGGCTTCCGTGCAGCGGCGTGATGGGGCAGTATCTGCAAAAAGAGGCGGTCGCAGAAGCATTTGCACGCTACTATGAGCTGTATGAAAAGTACGGCATGGATTATGATGTGACCGGAATTCTGAACGGAAGTGTGATAAGGGGGAGCACGCTGTACGAAGAAAAGCGTCGGATGGCAGTGCAGGCTCCGTTCGACGAGCGGATGATGGTGATTCAGCAGTTGCTCTCCGCACTGGATGATAGCTGCTCAGAATTTGTGAAAACAGATCAGGACTGTGTACAGCTGCACGCCTGGCTGTCTGTGTTTTTGAAAGGAAAGGGAGCATTTTCGGAGTTCGTAAACGGAGAACATGAGAAGCTCCGGGTAAAGGAGCAGATGGAGCTGCTCACCGCGAAAGAGGCAGAGACATTGCACCGTGCACTTCGAATACTGGATGAATATGAGCAGGGGATGAAATCAGAACGGATATCGGCTGTGGATGCTCAGAATGCATGGCTGCGTGCACACTTTCAGGAGCTGGTGAACACGCGGCAGCAGTGTGTGGAGGTGCTGCATCATGCACTGTCCCGCGCATTTTCCTTTACAGAGGATTGCTTTGGACGGGAGCAGGAAATGATCCTGCTCGTAACCGGACTGACGAGAAACGACCGTGCGATGGAGTTTATCCGGCTGTGCGGCTGTACGGAATACCTGGAGTTCGCCGGTGTGCTGCTGCCGGAGGATACGGATGAGCTGCAAAGACAGGCGGAAGCACTGCTTCGGTCAGAACAGAAGGAGAGACCATGAGAATATTAGATTTTTTCAGAGATGATACGATGTTTTATGTGAAGCTGCGTCGGCTTGTATTGCCGCTTGCATTTCAGCAGTTTATGCTCGCGGCGGTCAGCGCATCCGATGCGCTCATGCTCGGCGTTTTGTCGCAGGATTCTCTTTCTGCAGTGTCACTGGCCGGGCAGATTACGTTTATCTTCAATTTATTTATGGGTGGCTTTACGACCGGGATGAGCATCCTGGCTGCTCAGTACTATGGAAAGGGCGATCAGGTATCGCTGGAAAAGATTTTTGCCTATGTGCTCAGAATATCTGCACTTGTCTCAGCGATGTTCTGTCTGGCGGCTCTGTTTCTTCCGCAGCAGCTGATGCGGCTTTTTACGTCTGATCCGGTACTGATCCGGGGCGGCGCCGACTATCTGCGAGTAGTAGCCGCTTCGTATCTGTTTACCGGCATCTCTCAGATATACCTGTGTATGCTCAAAAATACCGGAGCAGCGATACTGAGCACGATAATCAGTTCTACGGTGGTCGTACTGAATATTATACTTAATGCGGTGCTGATCTACGGGATCGGGCCGGTACCCCGGATGGGAATTGCAGGCGCTGCACTGGCTACGACGCTTTCCAAGCTGCTGGAGCTTGTATGGGCGTATGCCGCATCTATTCCGGAGGGCCGGGTTCGGCTTAGGATGAAATATCTGTTTGGTTCGGCAGGCGTGCTGGCGAAGGATTACTGGAAGTATTCTGCCCCGATGTTTGCAGACAATCTGGTATGGGGAATCGGATTTTCGATGTATTCAGTCATCATGGGACACCTCGGAAATGATGCGGTGGCGGCCAATTCGATTGCGAACATCGTAAAGAATCTGATCGTCTGCTTCTGCAGTGGTCTGGCAAACGGCGGCGGCATTCTTGTCGGAAATGAACTCGGCAAGGGGGAACTGGAGCAGGCGAGGAGATACGGAGATCTTTTGTTTTGGCTGAGCATTCTTGGCGGTATCCTTTCCGGCTGTGTGCTTCTGCTTTGCCGGCCGGTGATTCTGCATTTTGTGAATCTGAGTCCTGCGGCAGCGGGGGATCTTAAGTGGATGCTTCTGCTGTGTGTATTTTACATGGTAGGAAAATCGTTCAATATGATGACGATCGCCGGTATTTTTCCGGCCGGAGGTGATTCTAAATTCGGCCTGATCTGCGATATCATTAATATGTGGTTCGTGATATTGCCGTGTGCATTTCTGGCCGCATTTGTCCTGAAATTACCGGTCATAGCAGTGTTTTTTGTGATTAATCTGGACGAGGTCACCAAGCTGTGGGCGGTCATCCTTCATTACCGGAAATATGGCTGGGTAAAAAATCTGACCCGCATGGAAGCATGATTTAGTCAGGCGGATATTCGCAATTCGCTTCGCTGCTTGCTTGATTCGGTGAAATTGACAGTTGAACGATGAATAAAATCAGGATATAATGGCCGTATGTTGCATTTTGCGGCAGATAAAAAAGGTACGGCCGAAAGTCAATCGGATCAGCTTATTGCTCTGCGCAGTTGAAGCAGGGGCTTGCCTGATTCGTTTAAAAAGTTCGAATGTACATAAAAAGAAAGAGAGAATGTATGATCCAGATTATCGAAAAAGTAAACAGCATGGTAAACAATTTCATCTGGGGTGTACCGGCGATGGTGTGCATCTTCGGAGTCGGTCTGTACTTAAGCATCCGGACCGGATTTTTGCAGATCCGGAAATTTCCGTATGCGATCCGGACAACAATCGGACGGATTTTCCGCAAACGGAATGCTTCAGATGGTGCGCTGACTCCGTTTCAGGCTGTCTGTACGGCACTGGCGGCAACGGTCGGTACCGGAAATATCGCAGGCGTTGCGGGCGCGATCGCGATCGGTGGACCGGGCGCGGTGTTCTGGATGTGGATTTCTGCGATCCTCGGCATGTGTACGAAGTTTGCTGAGGTGACGCTGGCTGTCCACTTCCGGGAAGTAAACGCAAACGGAGAGCTGGTCGGCGGCCCTATGTACTATATCAAGAATGGCCTTGGAAAAAAATGGGTGTGGCTTGCGTACCTGTTTTCTGCATTTGGCGTGCTCACGGTGTTTGGTACCGGAAATGCGACACAGGTAAATACGATCACGACGGCGATCAATTCGGCACTGCTGAATTTTCACATTATCGACACCGGCGCAGTCGCGATGTCAAATCTGATTATCGGAATAGTAATGGCGGTTCTGGTGGCGCTGATCCTGCTCGGAGGAGTAAAACGGATCGGTCAGGTAGCGGAGAAGCTTGTACCGTTTATGGCGCTTTTTTATATCGTGCTAGCGCTTGGTGTAGTAGTGGTGAATATTCAGGTGCTCCCATCTGTCTTTGCTTCGATCTTTGAGGGGGCATTCTGTCCGTCCGCAGTGACCGGAGGCGTGATCGGAAGCATGATTACAAGTATGAAAAAGGGTGTGTCCCGCGGTATCTTTTCGAATGAGGCAGGACTTGGTACCGGATCAATTGCACACGCCTGTGCCGATACGAGAAAGCCGGTCAAGCAGGGTATGTTCGGTATTTTTGAAGTATTTACCGACACGATTGTGATCTGTACGCTGACCGCGCTTGTCATTCTCTGCAGTCAGGTGCCGGTCGCTTATGGCGAGGCGGCAGGTGCAGAGCTCACAATCCAGGGCTTCACGGCGGTATACGGCAATTGGGTATCCGTCTTTACGGCGGTGGCGATGTGCTGCTTTGCTTTTTCTACAACGATCGGATGGGGACTGTACGGTGCGCGCTGCATCGAGTTTCTGTTCTCGGAGAAGGTGATCAGGCCGTTTATGGTAGTATATTCGCTGGTTGCGATTCTTGGAGCGACTGCAAATCTTGGACTTATGTGGAGCATCGCCGAGACCTTTAACGGACTGATGGCGATTCCGAACCTGATTGCCCTGTTCCTGCTGGCCGGGACGGTGGTAAAGCTTACGCGGGAATATTTCGCGGGCAATGACCAGTAAACGGACCCGAAGGAGGCGGACTTTGCCGCCATCAATGAAAGGAGAGAGACGTTATGTGCGGAATTGTTGGATTTACAGGTGACCATCAGGCAGCTCCGGTGCTGCTGGCAGGACTTTCAAAGCTGGAGTACCGTGGCTATGATTCAGCCGGACTGGCGGTACGCGATGGCAGTGCACCGACGACGGTCATTAAGGCGAAGGGACGCCTGAAGGTGCTCGCAGAGAAGACGAATGACGGGACGGCAGTGCCCGGGACCTGTGGTATCGGTCACACGCGCTGGGCGACACATGGGGAGCCGTCGGAGAATAATGCACATCCGCATATCAGTGATGACGGGAATGTCGTGGCTGTACACAACGGTATCATCGAGAATTATCAGGAATTGAAGGATAAGCTGATCCGCAATGGCTATACGTTTTATTCTGAGACAGATACGGAGGTGGCGGTAAAGCTGATCGACTATTATTATAAGAAATACCTTAGTACACCGGTCGATGCGATCAACCATTCCATGATCCGTATTCGTGGCTCCTATGCGCTGGCGATCATGTTCAAGGACTATCCGGGAGAAATTTATGTGGCCCGCAAAGACAGCCCGATGGTACTCGGTATAGAAAACGGTGAGTCGTATATTGCATCGGATGTTCC
>ERZ809224.1902-NODE-1902-length-14060-cov-9.413352_pt1 | contig 14060 bp, 11 predicted proteins | sample MGYA00520513_ERZ809224 | MGnify/ENA primary metagenome ERZ809224 (study PRJEB31576, sample SAMEA3212658) | Homo sapiens | biome: human-gut; feature: human gut; material: fecal | place: Sweden | collected 2012 ...
TGAGTTGAAACAGCAAAAGAAAAGAGAAAAGCATAAGGGGCATTAAAGTCCCTTGAGCTTTTGCTCAAATTCAAGTTTGTAGAATTAAGAAAATCGGAAGTTGGGGGATACACATGAAAATAGTAATCGTAAACGGAAGTGCGAGAAAAGGAAACACATTAACAGCGATCCAGGCATTTGCTGAAGGTGTTGCAGAAGAAAATGAAATTGAAATCATCGCACCGGAGAAGCTGAACATTGCTCCGTGCAAAGGTTGCGGAGTCTGTCAATGCAGCAAGGGCTGTGTCGATCAGGACGATACGAATCCGACAATAGATAAAATCGTTGCAGCGGATGTGATTGTCTTTGCCACACCTGTTTATTGGTGGGGTATGTCAGCACAGCTGAAGCTCATTATTGATAAATGTTATTGCAAAGGACTCCATCTAAAAAACAAGAAGGTCGGTGTCATTGTTGTCGGAGCTGCTAGGGTCGGCAGCATCCAATATGAGCTGATCAATAAGCAGTTTCAGTGCATGGCAGATTATTTGTTTTGGGATATGCTGTTTATAAAATCATACTCCGCAAGTGACAGAGCGGATTTGAGTAATAACGCAGATGCTATTGCTGAATTGAAAGAACTGGGCAGTAATCTGTGTTGAATAACAGTATTGAATTCCACATGGCAATTATTGAACTTTCTAAAACGGTTAAGAAAGGATGATTAAATGGATTATTTTGCTGTAATTGATACTGAGACAAACTGGAACAATGAAGTAATGTCCATAGGCGTTGTGATAGCGGAGAAGGATACATTCAAAAAAGTTGATGATCTATATTTTATATTTGATCCAGAGTATAAGATTGGTGGTATGTTTTCTATGGTACTTCCGGTAAAAGGACGAGCACCTAAAGATCTTTTATTTACACGTAAGATAGCTATGGAAAAATTTAAAGAAGCTTTTGAAAAATATGGCGTAAAAGATTTATTTGCTTATAATGGCGCTTTTGATAAGAATTTGCTGAATGAATTAGCGTCCTATAGATGGTTTGACATTATGAAAATTGCTGCATATAGGCAGTATAACGATAAGATTCCTGCCAGTATAGAATGCTGTAAAACAGGAAAAATGAAGCGTAATTATGGCGTGGAACCTATGATGCAGTTGCTGTCTGGTAATTGTAGATATACGGAAGTACATAACGCCCTATATGACGCAGATGATGAACTTGAGATTATGCGGTTACTTGGAAAAACATTTGAAGAGTATATCGTTGCGAAAATTTGATTGATGTTAAAATCTGGTATTTCAAAGCTTCTCACATCAACAGTGGGTAACACTGAAATTTCAGGAAAGGAGGTTGCGTATGATGACAGCAAATCCGATTTTACTTCAGAAAAAATATGCTCGCGTCATTGAACGCTTTGCAAAACAGCAGGGACTTTCATTGGATGAGGCATTGGGTTTATTTTACCATTCTGAAATCTATCAGTTAATGCGTGACGGTGTTTCCGATATGCACTGCATGAGCGATGCGTATTTGGTGGATGAACTGGAACAGGAATATAATCAGAATATGGAATAATGTCTTGCTAATAAATTTTCCCTTTGAGTAGAGGTGGTCAACAACCTAAATCTACTCAAAGGGGATTTTTTTTTGTAAAGGCGAAACCGCCAACTGAATTATTATATTTTTTATGAAAAATAGTTGCATAAAAAATATAATAGTGATATACTAATATCAGAAGGAAGATAAGACCAATGGTTTGGAGGAATGAGACATGATTGTAGAGGTGAGAGCGAAAAACTGTTACGCATTTGAGAATGCCATTACATTTTCAATGAAAGCAGATATGAGAAATAAAAAATTTGGAGCAAATGTTCATAAAGAGCGCAATTTTAATGTGCTGAAAACAGTAGGAATATACGGTCCAAATAATGCCGGAAAAACTTGCTTGATTAAGTGCATTAAGGCGATTAAGAATGTACTTTTAAATAAGAAAAATGGTGTGATGCCTAATATATTTGCGGACAGTCCTATCTGTGAGTTAGGCGTTACATTTTTATCATCTGGAAGGAAATTTTCTTATGATTTTAAGTATGATGCAGAAAAAGAAGAATATATATATGAATTCTTTTCTGAGATACTGAAAGATCAATATGGCAACGAAAAAGAGGTTTGCTGGCTGAAAAAGGACTCTGTTAGTGAAGTATATGAATGCCTTGACGAGACTGTACAGGCCATGATTCCAGTTATATCAAAAAATAATTTACTGTGCTATTTGATTGATACAAGCAAGTTTGAATATATGAACGAGATGAAGAAAATTCTTGTTGGGTTTGCAGAGAAAATTGATATTATCAATATGAATAATATCCCTATGAGACATACGATTGAACTTATGAAGAATAAGGATCAATTACAGCAGAAGGTTGTCGATTTTATCAAAAATGCAGACTTGTATATGGATAACTTCGAGTATGTGGACATTGATAAGATGCAGCTCAAAAAGGGGGAAGGTGACGAAAAGCCAGACGAAAAGGTACTAGATATTCCAGAAAATATTATGGATCAGATTCGCCTTGTTTCAACGTATAAAGGAGTCCATGTGCCAAGTATGATGTTTGATTCCACAGGAACAAAAAAAATTGCTGCTATTGCTAGTTATGTGATCGAAGCACTTGAACAAGGCAGAATTCTCGTTGTGGATGAGCTAGATAGCAGTATTCATTTCAAACTGACCAGGGCAATTGTGGCGATGTTTAACAATGAACTGAATACAGGCGCGCAGATGATATTTACTGTCCATGACATCAATCTTATGGATTGCAAGAGAATGTTTCGAAAGGAACAGATTTGGTTTGTTCATAAAGATGAAGAAGGAGTATATGTGTACTCACTTGCCGATTTCACAGCACAGAAGGGTGTGAGAGATACGACAGACGTTATGGAAAAATATAGGAGGGGAGCCCTTGGCGCATTGCCAGATCCAGAACTAATCAATTCGTTGTTGAGTATCAAAGGTGATGTGAAGGGGGATAGTAATGGCGCCGATGCCGAATAAAATGCCTAAGTTTTTTGATAAGCATAAAATCTGTATTATATGTGAAGGCAATGAGGAATATCAGTATCTTAAACGCTTGAAAGATTTGAAAGTCTGGAATGAACAGTATGATATTTCGTTAGTTAATGCTGGTGATAATGGAAATATTCCAGCTAGGTATCAAGACCGATATCAAAATGGAGCAGATGAACTTGTGCTTGTATTTTGTGATACGGAAAAGAAACCGCATGAGCAGTACGAAGATATCAAACGAAAAATTAACGAATTCCATGGCGTAGATAATGCTGCAAAAGAAGTGATTATATTTGGTAATCCCTGTACAATGCAGATTATATCGAAACACTGGACAGATGAAAATCTGAAATCACCTGCGAAACCGGTAAATGCTCCATTAATAAAGAAATATACTGATGTGGAGAATTACAAAGGAAGGGCGGACCAAATTGAAGAGATTATGAAACATGTTACTAAAGAGAATTATGTGGAAATGTCTCGACGATTGGAAAGTTTGGAATCGCAGGATTTTATGACTGGAAGTAGCAATGTTGGAAAGTTCATAAAGTTGTTTGAGAGTGTTGACAGTGAGTGGATTGAGGAAATTAACAATCGTATAGAGTAAAGTAGGTATTGATATGGGAGTAGATGAACAAAATGTTTTTAATGTGACAGTGAACAAAGGTCAAGCTATTATTGCAAATGATAATGCATCGGTTACGGCAACTGCCAATATTGGAGCAGATGCAAGTGAACTGGAAAAATTGATTGCCGCAGTGCGAGATAAAATAGGTACAATTGCATCAGATGAAGATAAGGAAGCGGCATCTGAAAGTTTAGAAGTCATAGAAGCAGAAGTTGTATCAGAAAAACCGAAGAAATCTATGATAAAAACGGCAATGGCTACGTTACAGGCTATAAAAGGAACAGTTGAATTTGGATCAGCAGCAGCGGCTTTGATACAGTTTATTGGATCAATGTTACCGTGATAAGATTGACGTTGCAAAAGTCAAAGCCTTTGAAAAAATAAAGTGAGAGGGAAATAGATATATGGATTGTAAAGAAGATGTTTTGGACAGAGCAAGCTTTGTGAAGCAAATAATCGATTTGACAATGATAGTTTCTGAAAATCGAAAAAACTGTTGTTTTGCCATTGAGGGAGAATGGGGAAGCGGCAAAAGTTTTGTACTGGAAAAGATACAAGAGTGTCTTGATAAAGAAAAAGCAGAAGGAAGGGATCGTTTTTTTACTGTTCGATATGACTGTTGGGAATATGATTATTATGAAGAACCCGTAGTGGCAATTATTTCGGTTTTAAAAGACGTATTAGATTCTTATTTGAATTTAATACCAGAAGGGGCTAAGAGCTTTTTGTTAGATACGGCTAAAAATATGATAACAAAAGCTGGTGTCGGTATATTGAAATCGAAACTAGGAGTGGATATAGGGGAATGCATAGGAGAGTTTAAATCTGACGCAGAATTATATGATCAATATTTTGGCTTTAGAGAGGCAATTGAAACGGTAAGAAATGGAATTAAAGAAATAGCAAAGGATCAAACAGTAGTCATTATAGTGGATGAACTGGATAGATGCCTACCTACATATGCAATTAAAGTTTTAGAACGCATTCACCATATTTTTAATGGATTGGAAAATGTGGTGGTTATTATCGCAATGGAGAAAAAACAAATTGAAAATTCATTGCATCAAATTTACGGTGAAGGAATGGATGTTGATCAATATTTGAAAAAGTTTATTTCATTTAGTGTAAAACTTGATAACGGTTCTGCCAGAAACTTTATTGCAAAGTATCCTAGCTTTATGGATATGTTTGACATTCAAGAAAATGATGAAATGGAATCGTTTTTAAATACGATTACTTTAGGCTTAGACATTCGTACACAAGAAAAGATTTTCGAAAAAGCAGAAAATATGCATAGATTAGCTGCAACATCAGAAAAAATGAATAGCGAAATTTTGGCTTTTGAGATACTTACCTTGTGTATTAAAGAAAAAATGAAAGTAATAAATATAAATTGGATTTCAGAGTCATCGGGATATCCTGGCATTGAACGGGAAGTAGGAACCGAGTACTATCATTCAGTAAGAGCATATGCAGAAAATATAAGAAATTATTCGGGAAAAGTAAATAATAAAGCGGTTTGTAAAGAGAATAATTTTATACATAAACTCATATTCATAATAGCTGGGTTAACAAATGAATACGAGTATGGTTTTTGCGGAGCATATTATTGTAATGATAAAAAAATAGAAGAGAAAATAAATTTCTCAAAACAGATTTACAACCTACTGACAATTTAAATTCTCAGCCATAAATAAAAAGACCCCGTAATTCAAGCACCTGCAAGCAGACACCATCACGGAGCCTCATATGGCTAGGATACAGGCACCGAAGCATCTGTAAACAAACACCGCGATGCGCCATAAACCTGCATCTAATTATAAAATGTAAAACATATTTGTCAATAAAAAAGTTCTTGATAACACAATAGGAGGAAAACAACTACGCATGGACACCGATAAAGTAGTACAAGATTTGAACCGGCGTTTTGCAGCACCACTGCCGGAATTTTACAAGTGTCGTATCATCTTCTGGTACGATGAAGATAAAGAATTTGAGGATAAGCTGAACGAGGTAGTTCTGGAAAAAACTGCTTTCGGTAGATGACTTGACCACAAACTATTTGGTTTACAGTACTTGTAGCTATAATCGCCCGGATGACAACTGGCTTCTGGATGTGGAGCTTTATAGTGAGGAGTTTAGGGCAGATCTGATTTCCATCTGGATGGATGAGATGGGACTTCCATCAAATCCGGCCATGCGAAAGCAGGTCAAGAATTACCGTGCTTATTTCAATGCGAAAGACCGCCGATTGAAAGTCAGCACACAAAGTAAAGTTCCAGCAACACCCGACCAATTGAATATAACTGTCATGGCGGCAATCTGTGGATTAAAAAAACAACAGCTGATCCAAATTTTACGCAGTGTATTCCGTGCCGGACTGGATTTAAAGAATAATACTATTTATCAAGATTTTGTAAAATATCATGCAGACGGTATATTTTGGGAGAAAGTTCGACAGGGCTGCGGATTTGCAGAGGAAGAACCAGATCTTGGACGGCTGGCAATCCATTTGCTGCTGACTGCTTCCACCCGTACCATGCGGCAGGAGTATCTTGCAGGACTGGATAGCTTAATTTCTATACCGCACTAGGCATATTGCTACGATTTTATTTCTGAATGGCTTCACAGTGAAGACAAGCAGCAATTGTATGATGTAGCACGTTATGTTGAGGATGAAGCCCGTCTGCATCAGCGATTTGAAAAGCTGACTGTGGATGATTTGGTGGGGACGGAATGCTTCCCATGTATCAACGAAGTGATTCTGACAAAACTGATGACAGAGATAAGCGACCATATCATTGATGTGGATACGATTACTTCAACCGTTGAAAAGCGAAGAACTTGTGCATGGTATGAGCCGTTTAAAAATTTCTATGATGGTATATTGCAAGTGGCAAATATGCAGAGCTTCTTCAAGGAACACTCTGCCGGATTCCATACCGCAGAAGCAAAAGGTATCTGGAAAGAATACACGGAAAGCTACTATCAGATGGACACCTATTACCGTTTGTTCCATCTGAGCTTCCAAAAGAGCCTGGAGACTTCCAATATTCTGCTGGATGATCTGTTCAAACACGTTGTTGATAAGGTGGAAGGACTTTATACCCATTGGTTCTTAGGTGAACTGGGTAACAACTGGTCAGATGTGTGTGCAGATGAATTGGCAACATACGGTAAAGTTTTAGAAGTGCCACAGCAGGAAGAATTTTACCGTTCCCGCATTAAGACCTCGGATACCAAGGTATTCGTAATTATTTCGGATGCTATGCGGTATGAAGTGGCGGCAACTATGGCAGAACAGCTTCATCGATTAGACAATATTTCAAAAGCTAATCTTGAAAATGTTTTGGAAGCATTAGCGGCGTTATTCTTATTAGAAAGATATTTATTAGTTGAGTTAAAAGAAGAGGATAGCTATGTATTGATAAAGCAATCGAATATATTTAGAATTGATGGAGTAGATATGCAACCTAGAATGCAATGGAAGGTAGATTCAGATAAGGGAATAGCATTAGTTTATAATGATGATCTTATCTGAATAGATTATAACAGTCCAATATCGAGTTCCAACATAAAACAATTTGTTATAGAAATGTAAAGGAATCAGACCACCTTACACGATAGGGTTGTCTTTAAAAAGAAATTCCTGTTTATTTACTACAGGCAGTAGAAGAACCGCAGAAAATTGCTGATTGTCTTTCAGCGTTAGATGATGTAATCGAGAAACAGAAGGCAATATTAGCAGCGTGGAAAGAGTTGAAAAAAGACTTGTTGCAGCAGATGTTTGTGTAAAAATAGCAGAATAAAACTATAAGTGAGCAGGTGATGTACAAAGTTTTGTATGTTACCTGCTTTTCTGTATTTATAGATATGAAATGTTATTATATGCTGCGAGTATGAGAGGGGGATATTCGGATTCGATGATCGAGAAAAAACTAGAAAAGCGGAAATTAGAAATGACAAAAACAGCGAAAGTGAATTGACTTTGTTTGTAGTTGTGCTACACTTATATAAAAAGAAAGACAATAGAGTAATGATTTAAAGAACTGTTGAGCTTAGGAAAAATACGAAACAGAATACAATAAATAAGAGAGGAGAAGAAAGCATGCCGTTTGAAAAAGGAGGAAGAGCAGATAAACAAGGAAATAAATATGAAAAAGATTGTATAATCTATGAAATGATAAAAGTATTAAATGAAAGAAATTATAGTGTGGTTATTGAACCGCTTGGAATGAATGAGGTTGGCACTGATATATTAGTAACGACTTCGGATGGTAAGAAAGAACATCAACAATGTAAAGCACGAAATTCAAGCAAAGAGCATTGGGATGCTTCTGATTTAAAAGCACGAAATATATTTCGAGTATGGAAGTTTCAACTAGATAGAGATGAGGAAAGAAAGGTAGCATTAGTTAGCCCAATGGTATGTACAAACTTAGAGGATTTGTGCAAGAGGGCAAAGAATACTAGCGGGAAAGCTGAAGATTTTAATCAGCAAATTTTTAATAGTGGCAAAGAGTTTATAAGGTTTTATGAGGCTTTTTGTTCTGAAATGGAATTAGATAAAAATAATGAGACTGATGTTTTGAGAGCAATTGATTATTTGAAGAGAATCTCTTATAAACAGATATCGGAGTATGAGCTAAATGAACGTATAAATCAAAATATACAGTATTGGTTTTGTAATGGATTTGACGAAGTTTATAATGCAATGATTTCGCTGATCGAATCAAAAGATATATTGGGTAAGGAAATTACCCAAACAATATTGTTAGATTATTTTGCAAAACAAAACATTACCATGAAGATGAAGGCAGGGGATAAAAGACTTGCACCAAGGATTCAAGAAATTAATGAAGAATATAAGGATACTTTTGTGTCATTACAAGGTGGTTTAATACAAAGAGAAGAATTTGGTATGTGTATAGACGCAATTGAGTCTGAAGAAATGGTGATTGTTTCAGGAAATGCAGGATGTGGGAAAAGTGGGTGTATGGAAGCCATTTTGAATTATTGTGAGAAAAATAGGATTCCATATGTTGCAGTAAAGCTTGATAGAAGAATTCCAAGTAAAAATTGTGATGCTTGGGGAAGAGAATTGGGATTTCCAGGTTCAATTGTGCATGCTATACATTATTTATCTAAGAATGAAAAAGCGGTAATTATTTTAGATCAGCTAGATGCATTAAGATGGACTCAGGCAAATTCGAGTGAGGCACTTACTGTTTGTATGGAGTTAATCAGGCAAGTAAAACAGTTGAATTATGAAAGAAAAAAGAAAATGATAATAGTGTTTGCTTGTAGAACATATGATTTAGAAAATGATAATAATATAAAACAGCTGTTTGAAAATAAAAACTTACAGAAAGATGAATGGAAAATAGTTAAAGTAAATACTTTTAGCGATGACATGGTTAAACTAGTAATTGGTGATAATTATGATTCTTTAACATCTAAATTAAAAAAAGTGTTAAAAATACCAAGCAATCTTTATATTTGGCAACATTTGGATAAAAAAGAAAATTATAATAGTTGTTCAACAACAAGCCATTTGATTGAGAAATGGCTTGAGCAATTATGCAGAAAATGTGTGTCGGCAGGATTAGAGGAAAAAAACATTAAGGAAATACAAAGCAGATTAGTCAATACATTAGACAAACGTGGTTGCTTGTATATTCCAAAGCAGGTGTTAAATGCTGAGCAAGCAGGGTTAGATTATTTGATTTCATCTGGCATTATTGTAAATCAAAATAATAAAATAGGATTTGTTCATCAATCTATTCTGGATTGTCTTATTTCTCAAAACATGATGACAAAATATTTTGAGGAACAGCCAATAGAAAGTATTATTGGAGAAAAAAGTAAACAAGACCCAGCACGACGATATCAAGTGCAGATGTTCTTACAAAATATATTGGAATATGAAAGCTATGATTTTATTCAAATTGGAGAAAAAATGTTGGCGTCTGATAATATAAGGTATTATGTTAAATATCTTTTTTATGAAATTTTAGGGCAAATTCAAGAACTAGATGAGAGAGTAGCTCAGTTCATTATAGATAATTGTGAGAACCCTATATATGGAGCATATTTGGTGAATAATACTATTTTTGGCCATAAACAGTATATAAATATTTTAAGAGATAAAGGTATATTGGAAAGCTGGTATTTGGCAACACAGGAAAAGCGGACAACTGTTTTTCGATTGTTGCAGAGTATTGCTCCGGACTTGGAGGAGAAAGATGTTTCTTTTATTGAAAAACATGCTTTTAGAGATAAAAATGATGATGAAAATTTTCTGAGATGTTTTTTGCGTGGTATAGAGCAGGATAGTGACGAAATGTTTGAATTGAGAATGAAGTTCTATAAACACTATCCTGAATATGCAAAAGAAACTTATATAGACGTAAAGAAAATGGAAGGTAGGCTTACAAGAAGAATAATTAGAATGATTTCTTTTGGGTTACAAAATGAAACGGAAAATTTTGAAAATTATGCTGCAGAACTGATGCATATAAAGGACTCTTTTGAGGTTGGTGATGCAGAATTTATATTAAAAGAATTGCTTCCTTATGTGCCAAAAGAACGAGCTTGGAAAATAAAATATAGTAATTGGTCAGAGATGTCTAGTCCTAAGATAAATCTTGAAAGAGTTAGTGTTAATTTAGTAAAAAGAGCAAATAAAATCTTAATTAATACATTACCTGATACGTTCTGGCAGATTTATGAGCCATATATGGGAAAAGGATATTATATATTCAATGAAATTATTTTGAATGGGTTGGTTCAGCTACCTTCTCAATATAGTAATCGGGTTATATATTATCTCAGTGAGGACTTGGATAAAAATCTTTTTGATTATACGAGTGGAGAAGATGATCAATTAAAATTTACAAAAGAAATTTTAAGGAAGCATGCAGATCTTTGTGATAGAGATGCATTTCTGACAATAGAAGATAAAATTTATCGGTATATTGCGCCGAATGCAATTGAACGTTATAAACGAAGAATTGAGATAAATAAAGAAAAAGAGGATGAGCCGATATACTGGAGCTTTTGGGGAGAATTGCAACATGAACTGTTACCATGTTTGCCTAAAGAAAAAACTAGTAAACAAGTGAAAGCATTGGTGGATGTACTTGAAAGACGTTTTAATAAAGAAAAATTATACAGTAATTTAAATGGGCATTCAGGATGGGTAAAATCACCAATTTCAGGTAAAAATATTGGAAAAAATCAATGGTATAAAATAATAACAAATGAAAAATTGAAAACTAAGAGATCATCTATCGAAGTGGAAGGCGGATTTATTGAAAGTTCTTATAGAATGTATATTGGCGAGTTTGAATTGGCAGTAAGAAATAGGACGTTAGAAATGATACAACTTGTTTTGGAAAACAAAGATCGAGTATTCCCTGAGTTTATAGATGCTATGTTTTCTGGAATAGGAATGTCAGAAAATCTAAAAGATATTGAACCGGATATCATAGAAAAGATACTACTAGTATTTCCGTGTGACAAAAGAAGAGAACGAGCTATATATTTTTGCAGAATAATAGAAAAATTAGATGATGTTAAATGGAGTTCGGACATATTAAAGCAATTGACAAAATTTGCTTTAGACGAGTATGCGCTAGAAGAAAAGATTTCTATAGTAAAAACAAAAGATAAGGATGAAGAAACATGTAAAGGATTAAATAGTAAAGTATATTCAAGTGTAAGAGGAAGTGCGTTAAAAGCGATGGGACAGCTACTTTGGAAAAATACAACATTATTTTCTAGATTTAAAAATATTATTGAAATAGTAATAAAGGATGAAAATTTAACAGTAAAGTTTGCGGCATTATGCGTTATATGGCCGGCTTATAATATTGAGAGAGACTGGGCGAAGGAAAAACTAATATATTTGTACGAAAACGATATTCGTATGGTAAGTTTTTATGGTTCAAGAAATATGCTATTGATATTGTATCCTCAATATAAAAAACAAGTAATTGATATAGTTCAAAGGTGTTTTGAATCTGAGGATGAGATTCTTATAGAAATAGGAGGATATACTGCTTGTGAAATATATATGCTATATACTGAACTTGAGAATATTATACTAGCCTGTGACTCTAACAGTGAAAAACAAATGAAGGCTATACTTGATATGGCAATAACTTATTTAAAAGTTGATGGTTATCAAGAGAAAGCAAAAAATATAATTTTGGCTTATAAAAATATTGATAAAGATATGAACTTTCCATTATCAAGAATATTTTATGATAATTTAGTAGATGCTAGACAAGATAGACTATTTATAAAAGAATTTATAGAAAGCAAAGCAGGTAGAAGGCAAATAAATGCGTTTATACGGTATTTGGAGAAAAATGCGATCTCGTTAATTGACTACGCTGATATTATTTTGGAATTATGTGAAAATATTTTACAGATAAAACCTGAAGAATTACAAAGGCAATGGGGAATAGAGAGGAAGGTTTCAAAGTTAATTATATCTTTATATGATGAAACTACAAATTCAACAATTTCAGGAAAGAAAATTGCTGATAAATGTTTGGAATTATGGGATATAATGTTTGAAAAACAATTAGGGTCAGTAAGAGAGATTAGCAGAAAATTAATGGAACGATAGGAAGTCACTGGTGATGTAAAAAAGTTTTTATGTCACCAGATGCTTATAAATTAAATGACAATTTATGAAAAAAGTTTCATTTGCATTGCAAAATGGTTTATAGTAAGTTAATAATATTTTGAAGAAAATAAAAACACAAAATACGTTGATATTTTTATTACTGAGAGATATAATAATAGCACATAGTAATAAAAACGAGAAAACCGTTTTTAAAAGGAGGAACAGGTGAATGAAAATACTTCGTATTACAGCACAGGGACTTCCATTGTTTAAGGAAGATCTGGATATTTGTTTTTATGCACAGCAGCGTGTGAGCGAGGATGATAAGAATAATTTATATAATATGATTGAAAATTATTATCTTCATTCAGCATGTGCCTTTATTGGTATTAATGCATCTGGAAAGACATCTGTACTTAAAGTGGTCAACTTAGCATTAAGCATTATAAAAAATGAGCCTATCAATCATGCGGAAACTAAGAGTATCCTTGGAGGAGCAAAAAAAGCTACAATTTGCACATATTTTTATGATAAACGTAATTATGCTTGCTGTCTGGAGACTGAAATCACAGCGAAGAAATCGAAGAATGGGGAATATATTTATTCAATAATATCTGAAAGATTGTGGGAAAAGCCGATTGGCAGCGTTAGATCAAAGAAATATTTGACAGACTTTGCAGGGATGAAACCAACAGCAATCCGCAATCAGGATGAGATATATCTACCAGATGATGTTAGCTTTATTATTGCACATAACAAAAAGGTAAATGATACAGTAGAAGTATTCAGTTTGCTTTTTTACACAAATATAAATGTACTACCATTTACGGAGAATATTCCGCTAGAAGTGATTGCTTTTCTTGATCCTACAATTGAGAAACTATGTTTTGAGCAAGTAGAGGGAAAAACTTTTATTCACTTGAAGTTTAAAAATGAAGAAGAAATTGTTTTAAATAATGCAGTGGATCTTGAACAATATTTATCCTCTGGTACAATTAAAGGTATTATCACATTTTCAATGGTAAAAGAAGTACTTCAATCAGGCGGATATCTTCTGGTGGATGAGATCGAAAATCATTTCAATAAAGAAATAGTGACAACTTTGGTTCGTTTCTTTATGGACAGCCGCTTTAACAAAAATGGGGGGACCTTGATTTTTACAACACATTATCCTGAGTTGTTAGATGAGTATGACCGAAATGACGGAATATACATTGTAAGGAATTGTAATGGAATTACAGTAGAAAATTTAAGTTATATTTTGACTCGTAATGATATTAAAAGGAGTGACGCTTATCAAAGTGGTTTCCTTGAGGGAACAACGCCTACTTATGAGGCATATATACGTTTGAAAGAAAGCTTGATATGATTTTGTGAAGGACTATTTTACTAATCCGCGGATTTTGATAAATGCAATAAAAGAATATCGAAGAACCGCAAATGTTCCTAAAGGGGAATACAGCTTATCGGATTTGTTAAAGTAATTTATTGAATCATGAAGAAAGGAAATGCAAACAAAAGATATGAAGACAATACGAGTAGTAGCAGCCGTAATTCGCCAAAATGGAAAGATATTTGCCACGCAGCGCGGTTACGGTGAATGGAAAGATGGATGGGAATTCCCTGGTGGAAAGATAGAAACCGGGGAAACACCCGAGACAGCATTAAAAAGAGAAATACAGGAAGAACTCGATACTGAGATATCGGTGAAGGAACGCATTGATACGATTGAATAC
>ERZ809224.1909-NODE-1909-length-14026-cov-10.122611_pt1 | contig 14026 bp, 15 predicted proteins | sample MGYA00520513_ERZ809224 | MGnify/ENA primary metagenome ERZ809224 (study PRJEB31576, sample SAMEA3212658) | Homo sapiens | biome: human-gut; feature: human gut; material: fecal | place: Sweden | collected 2012 ...
TATGTACATAATGATTCGTCACAGATTGGAGCTAATGGAACTTTTTAATATTGAAACTTCAAAATGTGAAAAAAACTAAAAATTTAAGACGGCAAAGGGCTAAATAAAGATTTTTTTCCTCCTTCAAATCAGAATTTTACTAAAAAAACCAGATTTTCGTTAACATTTATTAGGATTTCCAAAAAATATTTGTATCTTTGCGTGTTGTAATATATTATGAGGAATATGTATATCATTGCCGGATGCAACGGAGCTGGAAAAACGACTGCAGCATACTATATCTTACCTGATATCCTTCAGTGTAAGGAATTTGTAAATGCAGACGAGATAGCGAGAGGCCTTTCCCCTTTTCAGCCGGATAAGGTCATGTATGAGGCCGGCAAGATTATGTCTACTCGAATAAACGGACTTATTGAAAGAGGTGATAATTTCGCGGTGGAAACGACCTTATCGGCCGTAACTTACCGGAATAAAGTATCGCAGGCGCAGGCTAACGGTTATGTGGTTAATCTGATCTATTTCTGGCTCAGTGATCCCGAATTGGCAAAGCACCGGGTACGTCTGCGTGTAGAAGAAGGCGGGCATAATATTCCCCCGCCGGTTATTGTAAGGCGTTATTACAGGGGGCTTCGTAATTTTTTCGAATTCTTTATGCCGATCTGTGATAATGTGATGCTCTTTGATAATTCGGATAATGCCCCGAAACTGGTAATGGCGAAAGTTAAAAACCAGGACGCGGAAATTTATAATGAAAGTATTTATAACCAAATATATAAAACTTATGTACGAGAAAGAAATCAATAGAGTCAGAGTGGCTATTTTAAAAGGGCTTCATGATTCTTCAAGAAATTTATTAAGTAATAAAATTAAAAGCAATCGTCCGATCGCGATTATGCGGGACGACAGGGTTCAGGTAGTTCCTGCCCGTAGCCTTTAATCTCTTGTTTAACACACACAGAAAAGGGTGATTTTCCGGTAAAAGGAAAACCACCCTTTTTCTTATAAGCCAATTCCCCGCTTTTTCGGATTATCCCCATTTTAAGACCATCCCACACTCCGCCGGATCATGCCCGTTTTCATTGAAATTCTCATTCATTTCACTGAAAAAATGATTACGAATACCGAAAATAAATCATTTCCCGTAAAACACCCGAAAACCAAAGAAACATTCCACTAAGTTTCAACGTTAAAAAAACGAAGAAAAAATTTCCCAATTATGACTAAGTTGCTTCCGGCTAGTATCCAATTTTATTTTTATAATACTGTATATAAGATATTTATATAACCAAATCGAATTAAAGATACATTTCTTTATTACGGTTCAACTTATTATTTTTGAAATAAATTTATGTTATCTTTGCGCAAGAAAAACAAAAAACTATAAAAAAATCACGATATATGGAAACTAAAATTCAGGAACTCACCGACAAACTTTACCTGGAAGGGGTTGAAAAAGGAGAAAAAGAAGCTGAGAGATTGATCGAAGAAGCCCAGAACCGACGGAAAGCTTTGATCGATGAAGCACAAAACGAAGCCCGGGATATTGTCAATAAAGCGGAGAAAAATAGTGGTGACCTGAAAAAAAACACCGAATCGGAATTAAAACTCTATGCGGCACAGTCCGTGGAAGCATTGAAGTCGGAAATTACCAACCTGATCACCGACAAACTGGCTTCTTCTGCCGTAGAATCAGCTTTTAACAGTCCCGATTTCATGCAAAAAATTATCCTGAAGCTGGTTTCCGAATGGCCTAAAAATGAACAACTCACTATTGGAAGCGAAGATGCTGATGCGTTGAAAAAATACTTTGAAAGCAATGCTAAGGAATTACTGGACAAAGGAGTAAAAATAGAACAGATTAACGGAAAGAAACACACCTTTACCATTGCTCCCGCAGACGGTACATACAAGATCAATTTCGGGGAAGATGAGTTTATCGAGTATTTTAAGGATTTTCTCAGGCCGCAGCTTATTGACTTATTATTCTAATCCATGAACTATTACGCATTTATTTCGGGGCTCCCGGACCTGGTTTTCGATGAACAGAAAAAGGTATACTCTACCCGTGAGTTCAGGGATGAGCTCAATAAATTGCTTTCCTGGGGAGATAAGAAAATTATAAAAAAACTTTTCCTTAAATACGACAACGATAATCTTCTCTCTTATTTGAAATACGGTGAAGAGGAGATGATCTTCAATGACCTCGGTAATTATTCGCAGGAACAAATTATCGACATGGTTGATTCCGTAAAGGATGAAGACCGGAAATGGAACCGGAAATATCCGCAATACCTGCAAATTTTTATCCGGGATTTCCTAAACCACGAAGAAGAACCCAAAGTTTTCTGGGAAGACCGTTTATCGGGTCTATACTACCATTATTTACTGAATAAAACAACCAACAAGTTCCTCAGGGAATGGTCGGAACTTAATATGAATATACGGAATATCCTGACGGCTCTTTCCGGCCGGCGTGACGGGATTGAATACGACTATCTCATTGTGGGAGATAACGAGGTTGCCAAATTACTCCGGTCGTCGCAAAACCCCAGTCTCGGTTTCTCGGAATTTATCGATTACTACGAACAAATCCGTGAAATCGACGAAACCGGGGATCTTATGGAGAAAGAACAACGTATCGACGCTTTCCTTTGGGAATGGATCGATGAAAATACTTTCTTCCACTATTTTGACATTGAAAGGATCATGGGTTATCTTTTTAAACTTCAGATCATAGAACGGTGGCGTGTACTGGATAACGACAAGGGAAGCGAGATTTTCAGGAATATTGTCAACGGACTGAAAGAGAGCGCGAAAACACTCAAAAATTTTGAAAACTAATAAAACATCTTAATATATGGCAACAAAAGGAATCGTAACCGGTATTGTATCGAACCTGGTGACCGTAGAAGTTGACGGGCCGGTTTCCCAGAATGAAATCTGCTATATCTCCCTCGAAGGCACCAGGCTCATGTCGGAAGTGATCAAAGTGACCGGCAGGAACGCCTTTGTCCAGGTATTCGAAAGTACCCGTTCACTCAAAGCCGGCGACGAAGTAGAGTTTGAAAACCACATGCTTGAAGTAACGCTGGGTCCCGGTATGCTTTCGCGGAACTATGACGGCCTCCAGAATGACCTCGACAAAATGCAGGGCGTATTCCTCAAACGTGGAGAATATACCTATCCGCTCGATGAAGAAAAATTATGGGAATTCACACCTCTTGCCGAACCGGGTACAACAGTTCAGGCGGGTGACTGGCTGGGACAGGTGATCGAGAACCATCAGAAACTTAAGATCATGGTTCCATTCACCTTTGAGGGGAAGTATAAGGTCAAAGAAATAACTGGAAACGGAGAGTATAAAGTTAGTGATAAAATAGCCGTGCTTACCGACAGCGAAGGTAAAGACCACGAAGTGACCATGATCCAGAGGTGGCCGGTTAAAAGGGCGGTGACGGCTTATAAAGAAAAACCGCGTCCGTTCAAACTGCTTGAGACCGGAGTAAGGCCTATCGATACGGCAAATCCTATCGTGGAAGGCGGTACGGGTTTCATCCCGGGACCTTTCGGTACGGGAAAAACAGTTCTTCAGCATGCCATTGCCAAGCAGGCCGAAGCGGATATCGTGATCATGGCTGCCTGCGGGGAAAGGGCCAATGAAGTTGTGGAAATATTTGCGGAATACCCCCACCTGATCGACCCGCATACCGGAAGAACCTTATCCGAAAGGACCATCATTATTGCCAATACCTCCAACATGCCCGTCGCAGCCCGCGAGGCTTCGGTATATACCGCCATGACCATAGCGGAATATTACCGTTCCATGGGACTGAAAGTATTGCTTATGGCCGATTCCACTTCCCGTTGGGCGCAGGCGTTACGGGAAATGTCCAATCGTCTGGAAGAGCTTCCGGGACCCGACGCGTTTCCGATGGATCTTTCTGCGATCATCGCCAATTTCTATGCCCGCGCCGGATATGTGAAACTCCATAACGGAGAAACCGGTTCCATTACCTTTATCGGAACAGTATCGCCGGCCGGTGGTAACCTTAAAGAACCCGTAACGGAAAATACCAAGAAAGTAGCCCGTTGTTTTTACGCACTGGAACAGGAACGTGCAGATAAAAAACGTTATCCGGCTATTAATGTCATCGACTCTTATTCTAAATATCTTGAATATCCCGAATTTCAGGAATATATCGCGGAACACATCGAACCGGAATGGATTAATAAAGTATCAGACCTTAAATCCCGGATGCAGAAAGGGAAAGAAATCGCCGAACAGATCAATATCCTGGGAGACGACGGCGTTCCGATCGATTACCATCAAATTTTCTGGAAATCGGAATTAATCGATTTTGTGATTCTTCAACAGGATGCTTTTGATAAAATCGATTCCGTTACCCCCATCCCAAGGCAACAATATATGCTTGACCTGATCATCAGCATATGCCAGATAGATTTTATATTTGATCATTTCAACGATGTAGGAAACTTTTTCAGGAAACTCATCAATATTTGCAGGCAGATGAATTATTCCGCTTTCGAAGATGATAATTTCCTGAGATACCGTGAAGAACTGGATCAGGCCATTGCGGAACAACCTCAAATCCAGGATGAAGATTGATTTGTAACAGCTCATCGATTAAAATGAATAAATAGCAATAACATTAAAATAAAAGGAATTATGGCAAAAGCATTCCAAAAAATATATACTAAAATTACCAAGATCACCAAAGCCACTTGTTCACTTAAGGCCCAGGGCATTACCAATGATGAGCTGGCTTCCGTGGACGGCCGTTCCGCTCAGGTTGTAAAAATTGAGGGGGATGAAGTGGTATTGCAGATATTCGGCGGTACGGAAGGGATTCCCACCAACGCGGAAGTAATATTTATGGGACAGGCTCCGAGTCTGAAGGTAAGCGAACAACTGGTAGGACGATTTTTCAATGCTTACGGCGAACCTATCGACGGCGGTCCCATACCGGAAGGCAACGAAGTGGAAATCGGTGGTCCGTCCGTAAATCCCGTACGTCGTGAACAACCCTCTGAACTGCTCGCGACCGGTATTCCCGGTATCGACCTGAATAACACTTTGGTAACCGGACAGAAGATCCCGTTTTTCACCGATCCCGACCAGCCTTACAACGAAGTAATGGCGCTGGTGGCGCTCCACGCCGAATCGGATAAGATCATCCTTGGTGGTATGGGGATGACCAATGACGATTATCTTTATTATAAAAATACCTTTAGCAATGCCGGTGTACTCGACCGTATCGTTTCTTTTATCAATACAACGGAAGATCCTTCGGTTGAAAGATTATTGATCCCGGATATGGCTTTAACTGCGGCTGAATATTTTGCCGTTGAAAAAAATGAGAAGGTATTGGTATTATTATCCGACATGACCAATTATGCGGATGCACTGGCTATCGTATCCAACCGTATGGACCAGATCCCGTCCAAGGATTCCATGCCGGGCTCCCTCTATTCGGATTTAGCCAAGATATATGAGAAAGCCGTGCAATTCCCGGATGGCGGATCTATTACCATTATCGCGGTAACAACGTTATCAGGCGGTGATATTACCCACTCGGTTCCTGACAATACTGGTTATATCACTGAAGGACAGCTTTATCTCAGACGTGACACGGATACCGGAAAAGTAATCATAGATCCTTTCAGGTCATTATCCCGTCTTAAGCAATTGGTGATCGGAAAAAAAACCCGGGAAGATCATCCGCAGGTAATGAACGCGGCAGTGAGACTATACGCCGATGCCTCCAATGCCCGTACCAAAATGGAAAACGGGTTCGACCTTACCGAGTATGATGAAAGGACACTCGCTTTCGCGAAAGATTATTCCCGCGACCTGCTGGCCATAGATGTCAGCTTAAATACGACGGAAATGCTGGATGTGGCCTGGGATCTCTTCGCACGGTATTTCACTCCGGAAGAAGTAAATATAAAAAGAGAACTGGTGGACAAATACTGGCCGAAATAATACGACCCCCGACAGGAATGAACCATATTGGAATCGTAAACGATAGAATAAAATAAGAATTCCTGTTTTATATCACTTACAATCAAAAGTTATGGCAATAAAATTCCAATACAACAAAACTTCGCTCCAAACGCTCGAAAAGCAGTTGAAAGTACGTGTACGCGCATTGCCGACTATTAAAAGTAAAGAAAGTGCCTTAAGGATGGAAGTGAAGAAAACCAAAGATCACTTCCAGGAACTGGAAACCGAGTTGGACAGGCAAATGAAGAAATATGACCATTTGTCCGGTCTGTGGAATGAATTCGACCCAACGCTGATCAAAGTAACGGATGTGGAGTTCGAAACCCGGAAAATTGCCGGTGTATTACTCCCTGTTTTCGGCAGCGTGATTTTTGAAGAAAAACCTTACAGCCGTTTCAATTCGCCTGTTTGGTATTCAGACGGGATCGCATTACTGAAAGGATTGGCTGAAACCGGTATCAGGGCGGAAGTGGAGCAATTGAAACTTGAACGGCTGGAACATGCCCGGAAAAAAACGACCCAGAAAGTTAACCTTTTTGAGAAAGTACAGATACCGGGTTATTCGGATGCTATTCGTAAGATAAAAAGATATCTGGAGGATGAGGAAAGCCTCTCCAAATCTTCCCAGAAAATTATGAGAACTAACCTGCAAAAAGCGGACAGGAAGGAGGATATATCATGATCGAAAGAATGAAGAAATATGATTTCCTGATCTATCATAAAGATTACCAGCCTTTCCTCCTTAAACTAAGGGAACTGGGTGTGGTACATGTTATGCAGAAACAGACAGGTGCCCCTCCGGAAGGAAGCGAGCTTTCCGCTTGGCTGGAAAGGGAAAGACGATATAGCAATATAATCAAATCCCTTCAGCAAATTAATGAAAAAAGAGCAGTAACGGAAGTAAAACCCGCCGATAAAAGCATTCATGGTGACCATATACTGGAACATACGGAATCTCTTTTTGAAGAATTAGATACGCTTAAATTAGATCGCCAGGGAATTCAAAAAGAAATTGACCGTATCTCTCCGTTAGGTGACCTGGAACCGGGGAGTATCCACCGACTGGATGACCACGGATGGTATATCCATTTTCACACGGTGGCCGAATCGAAATTCGATCCTCAGTGGGAAGAAGAGTTTAACGCCGTCAAATTAAAAGAAAACGGTTCTCAGATATATTTCCTGACCATGACCCGGAGTCCGAATATGCCCGCTATCGAAGCCGAGCACATAAGGCTTTCGGAAAAATCTGTTACGGGATGGAACCATGATTTGAAAGAGATCAACAGCCGGGTCCAGATTATTGAAGATGAACTGGCTGTAATCGCCCTTAATGATATCGAAACGCTTAGATATAATGAAATCAGGGTAAAGGACCATATCAATTTCGAAAAAGTGGAATTGAGCGGTAATACCGCAGCTGAAGAAAAACTGATGGTACTGGAAGGATATGTACCCGCTGAAAATGAACTGGAGACGAGCAAAGCTTTGGAAAAAGAATCCGTCTATTTTACAGTGGAAGCCCCAAGGCCCGAGGATAATCCTCCCATCAAATTCAAAAATAACCGTTTCGCACGTCCTTTCGAAATGATCGGCGACTTATACGACCGTCCCAATTATAATGCTTTTGACCTTACGCCGTTTTTCGCGCCATTCTATGTGATCTTTTTCGGATTGTGCCTGGGAGATTGCGGGTATGGTTTACTCATCTTTATCGCTTCTTTCTTTATTAAGAAATATGGTAAATCAGATTTCATGCAGACTGCCGGACAATTAGCTACTTATCTGGGACTCGGCACCATGATTTTCGGTTTTATAAGCGGGACATTTTTCGGCATACCTTTACTGGATGTCAACTGGGCCTGGATCCAACCGCTGAAACGCCTTATACTTGATTCCGACCAGCTCTTTACACTCGCTTTGCTTATGGGTGTTATTCAAATTACCTATGCGCTCACGATTAAGGCGATCACAAACTGGATGAGATTCGGCTTTGTTTATTCGCTGGATACCTTCGGATGGCTGATCACCTTATGGGGAAATATCATCGTTTATTTACTCAGCAGCAACGGAACCATCAATCCCGCCTATCAATCGACACTCCATATCATTGTTTCCTGTATCGGTGGCGCCATGATGCTCTTCTTCAATAATCCGAAGAAAGGACTTAAAGGCATACCGGGAAGCATAGGCTCGGGATTATTCGGACTCTATAATAAGATATCGGGACTATTGGGCGATCTTCTTTCCTACATACGTCTTTTCGCGCTTGGAATATCCGGCTCGGTAATGGGTCTTGTTTTTAACCAGCTGGCAATCGGCATGGCCCCTGATATCATTATCGTAAAACAACTGGTCATGGTACTTATCCTGGTATTCGGACACAGTATCAATATATTTATCAACGGACTGGGCGCTTTTATACATCCGATGCGTCTGACTTTTGTTGAATTCTATAATAATGCAGGATTTGATGGCGGTGGAAAAGCTTATAATCCTTTTAGAAAATATGCAGATTAATCCAATTAAAATTTAATAAACAGAAAACTAACACAAAAAAGAAAAATTATGGAACCTATTCTATTGGCCTATATTGGCATTGGACTCATGCTTGCTCTTTCGGGAATCGGAAGTGCCTACGGTGTAACCATCACCGCGAATGCTTCCGTGGGAGCATTGAAAAAGAATCCCGATAAATTCGGGAACTATATGATCCTCACGGCGCTTCCCGGGACTCAGGGACTTTACGGCTTCCTCGGTTACTTCCTTTTATCGGGACATTTAGTACCGGAAATCACCATGTTCCAGTCTGCCGCTATCTTCTCTATCGGACTGGCATTGGGATTGATCTGTATTTTTTCCGCAATCCGTCAGGGACAGGTTGGTGCTAACGGTATCGCAGGTATCGGAGCCGGTCATGATTTATTCGGCCGTACCATGATCCTCGCCGTTTTTGCAGAACTTTATCCTATCGTGGGTGTAGCTGCTTTATTCCTGATAGGTAACTCCATTTAATAAATATAGATAAAATTTAAAGCTGCTTAAAAAGTTCCTGAACTACCTAACGGTTATTTCCCTGTCATTCTGAGTGAAACGAAGAATTTGAGTAAAAGATTCTCACTACATTCAGAATGGCAGTTTTATTATTCCGTATCACCAATCCAGGAGTTTTCAAGCAGCCTTATTTATATCCGGATACGACTAATCTTTAATAAAGATAGATTTTTTTCAACTTCTCAATATCTACTCCGAGCTGCCCGGTAAGAAATCTTTCCACGGAACCGTATTCAATTTCAATCGTATCAAAAGCGGCATTTATATATTCCAGTTTAGCGGACTTAGCGTTAAAAATACATTGCAATATCCTATCGTCAAGTCCGTAATTACCGTAGAGAGAACGAATATAATCCATGGTTACGCCGGAACAAATGTTGGTAAGCAGATAATCTTCCAATACAACATCCCGTTCCACGCCGAGTGCCGAAAGTAATAATGCGGCCGCGAAACCGGCCCTGTCTTTACCTGCCGTACAATGGAACACCAGCGGTAAATTCTCTTTTTCCTGGATCATTTTGAATAATTCCTTATATTCATCCTGGTAATCCAACACCAATTTCTTATTCAGATCGATAAAATAATCGGTCACTACATTTTCATCACCTCCCAGCACCATTTGAATTAAGTCATTAATACCCAAGTCTCCGGTTTCAATATCCACAGGTTTTTGAATTACGGAGGAAGGTAGCCTGTCCGGAGCAGCGTTTTTTTCGGTTTCCGAACGGAGATCGATCACCGTTTTAATTCCGGAAGAACCTAAATAGGAAATATCAGCGGCATGAAGTTCTTCTAACGTTCCTGACCTGAATATTTTACCCCATTTCACGATCTTACCGTCACGGGTTTTATAACCACCCATATCCCTGAAATTATCCTGCTTTTCGAACGGGAGTTTCCGCATACCCATCGGGGCTCTTGATCCGTCTCCCCATTCGAGACAATAAACCTGATATTTATTTATAGTCGTGGTATATTCTCCGCTTCTGTTACCACTTTTTACCGGCGTGGTAAAATCTATTTTCTGGTCATTGATTCCCGCGTAGATTTTCCAGTTCCCGTCACGGTGAACCTGATAACGCGCATTTTTGGTGGCAGGATCGCCAAATATTTCGGCATAAGCCGTAATATCGTTACCTTTGAATAATTCCTGACTGATCTCTTCCTCTTCTTTCTCTTTGGAACAAGAACTGAGGCCCAGTAAACCGGAAAAGATCCCCCATAAAATAACAATTTGAATTAAATGATTTTTTTTCATAATTGGATAATTTTTAAAATTCAGCACAAAATTAAAAATTTTAGAATCCGAAAAAATAGAAAATAAATATTAATAATAATAGTTTTCTGAAAAACAGACTAATAAAAATGTTAAAATAAGTTAAAGCGAAAAAAATAGAGGTGAAATTAGGATATCCTAAACAAAAAATCCAACTGCAAAGAATATTTCGCTATAATCGCTATTAGTTGAAATTTTGTGAGATTACGTTGAATAACCTATAAGTTATGATATGTTTTAACTATTTTTGACCAATTATAACTATTGAAAATAATATAAATCGATTACCATGAAAAAAGCAACCAAGTATCTTTTTTTGATTTTATTTTCTTTTTTAACCTATTCCGGATTTTCGCAATTCACACTGGGACCGAAAGTAGGGCTTAATTACACCAATATCATTGGACACAGTGATTACAGGGCAGGAATGGATGCGGGTATTTTCATGAGGATAGGTACTTTCTTTTATTTTCAACCTGAATTCGATTATTCATTCAGAAGCTCTAATTTTAAGTCTGCCTATGATGAGATTGAAAATAACTTCAGGTTAAAAACACACAATTTTGATATTCCATTACTTATCGGATTCAAATTCTTTTCGGCTCCTAATTTCAATTTCCGGGTTTTTGTAGGTCCAAGAATCGGTGTCTTAATAGACAATTCTCTCGAGAATAATTCCATGAAGACAGTCCAGATCGGAGGACAGGCCGGGATAGGAATCGATATCTGGAGGTTTACCTTAGATGCCAAATATGATTTCTCCGGTAATAAATATGAGGGGACAAGTGATGAATGGTGGAAGCAGAATATGTTTAATTTCGCTATAGGATTTAAATTCTTTAATAAATAGTCAATCTCTGCCCTAATCTATGAAATATACCACAGGGATGCTCATCCGTCGTGATAAAGTGTTCCTGTGGTATTGATGTTTTGGATACTCTACTTACGAACCCCAAACCACCGGGATCAGGACTCTATTTTAAACCTATATTTCCTTTATTTAATGAAAGTTTCCGGTAAACTTTTATCGTCTGCGGGTTGTTCTATCGATGTTACTCGTCATTTAAAAAACGTTAATATTAAAACCCTCTATAAATGAAAAGATATCTTAAACTATCACCGGCAGAAGCCATTCAGTTTTTCGTTCACCATAACCCGAAATTAGTTTCCGATACGCCGGAAGAAGTAAGAAAATCCGTACAGGGACTTTTGGAAATCCCGGGTACTCTCTCCGTTTCCATTACGATGCCCACCCACAGAATATTTCCGGAGACCGATAAAGATATCGTTTCGCTTAAAAATCTCATTTCCGAAACCGAGCGGGCTCTCCAGGAAGTGACGGATAAGCAGACCTTCAAGGCCATTATGGAAAATATCGCCGAAGCTTACCAGTCTGTAGATTACCGTCATAATCTGGACGGACTGGTCATATACGCCAATGAAAATTTTTCCTCGCTGGTAAGATTACCAATTGAACTCAAATCCGAAATCCTCATCGATCCTTATTTTGATGTGAGACCGCTATATAAAGCGATACAACAAATCAAGCATTATTATATACTGACGGTAAGCCGCCAGAAAATCCGCCTGATTGAAGCATTTAACGACAGGATCATCGAAGAGATGCACAATAGTGATTTCCCGTTTGACAATACGGAATATTATACGACGGATCCGATGAAACTGATGCAGGACAGTTTTGTGGATAATCTTATCAAAGAATTTTTCAATGTGGCTGATAAACGTCTTCAGAATTACACCAAACAAAATCCCCTTCCCCTGATCTTAATGGGCGATGTAAAAGCGGTATCCTATTTTAAAGAGGTCATGGATAACAACCGTATGGTAGTTGCGCATGTACCGGGGAATTATGATCTCGCGACGACATTGGAGATCGTGGAAACCGCGGCACCGGTAATCAGCGCTTATGCCGAAACCCTGAATGCCGGTTATATGGCCGAGATCGATCAGGGCCGTTCCCGTAATCTACTCACCACCGATATACAGGAAATCTATGATATGGTGAATTTGGGAAATATCACTGCTCTTTATATCGGAGAAAATTATACGCTTCCGGGCCGTATCGAGGACGGTAAAGTGATATTAGCTAATAATAACGAAGACACATTCAATACGGAAGAATTGTCTCTCGATATTATAGAAAAAATCCGGAATAAAGGTGCTAAAGTGATATTTATGGAAGATCAGGTACTCGAAAAATACCAGGGAATGGTCCTCATCAGGCAATATTAAGATATTATTCCTATTAAATAAAGTTAATTCCGGATTAAAAACAGCTCGATCAACAAGGAGCTGTTTTTTTATTTCAATCATTTACAATTTATTCCATAGCAAAATAACAGAAATGGAATAATGAATCCGGAATAAAATCATATACCATTACATTTTTTTCCTATTCTTAAAATATTTTTAGTCTTCGATTGTCTTCCTTAATATAAAGCGCTTTGAGAATAAATTAAAAAAGAAACTTTAAAAGAAAAACAAGATGACAACAAGAAATTTTGGAATGGGATTCTTCGGAAGACCGGAAGATAGAAAAAAATTCCGTGAAGCATGGTCTAAAATGACCGACAGTGAAAAATTAGAGATGATGAACAGGAGAATGGAAACGATGGATAATCCGGAAAGCCGTTTCTCTGTAAAGGCTCTGGATGCCCGTTGTGAAGAATGGATGAAAAAAACACCGGAAGAAAAAGAAACATTTGTGAACGAATGGAAAGAAAAAGTTCAAAACCGTAAAGAATGCATGGGAGCGTTTTTCGGAGGCGATCACCGGGCACATGAGATGAACAGGAATCAGCAGTAAAATCGGAAAAATCCACCGGGTTGATAACATTAGTATCAACCCGGTGGATTTTTATAATAAAATAAATAGCGTTCACTAACCAGAAAAAAATGTTAACTTTTGAATATATCCTGATTTTACTGATCGCTATTTTCATATCTAACCTGATCAACCGGTTCATACCGTCGGTAACCGTTCCCATCATACAAATCGCACTTGGAGCCTGCATCGCATTTCTTCCGTTACATTACCAGCCCGAATTCGAACCCGGCTTATTTTTCATACTTTTCATCGCCCCCCTGATTTATAATGCCAGTATGATGATCGATAAAAAATCTTTCTGGTCACTGAAAGGACCGATCCTGAATAATCCTGACTTCTTTCCACAAGATAAATAAAATACGATAAAATATTGTTCCCGCTAAATTGTCTGTATAATAGGAGTAGTCTAAAGTAACCGGAATCCTTTATCGATAACCAAAACCATACACCATGAAAAGAATAACATTGAAGATACGGGATGGAATTTTCGGGCGGATGTATAAAAAGCAAGGAATATGAATAATAATATCCGTGATATTCTGAAAAGCTTCACTTACTTCTTTATGCTGGCAGCGGATTTGTATTTATTGCAGGAAGTATCGTCCTGATCCGTATTGGGATTATAGAACGAATGACTTTATTTTGTCTTATTTAACTTGTCCGACTCACCGGTTTCTTCCAAAGCCCACAATGTATCCCGCTGGGACTTTCCGTTCAACATACCGGAGATATAATCCGAAGGGAGGAAAGAAAGTTTTCCGTTGGTAGTACTGCAAAAAACCGTTCCACAGGAAAGCACGATAGGCGAAGAGAATATTTTTCC
>ERZ809224.1910-NODE-1910-length-14011-cov-6.577673_pt1 | contig 14011 bp, 13 predicted proteins | sample MGYA00520513_ERZ809224 | MGnify/ENA primary metagenome ERZ809224 (study PRJEB31576, sample SAMEA3212658) | Homo sapiens | biome: human-gut; feature: human gut; material: fecal | place: Sweden | collected 2012 ...
GATGTCTCTGTGCTCCTGCCGCAGCCTGTCAAAAGTCCTGCCGCCAAACCTGCCGTTAATAAAATTCCAAGCAAACCCTTTTTCACTATTTTTCCTCCTCATAATGAAAACTATTTAAAAATTTTCTGGCGCGCTCTGTCTTCGGACATTCAAAAAATTCTTTTGGTCTTCCCTCCTCCACAATTCTTCCCTCATCCAGAAAAATCACTCTGTCCGCAACCATTCTGGCAAATTCCATTTCATGGGTCACAATAATCATGGTCATTCCTGTTTTTGCCAGCTCTAAAACCACCTGCAGTACTTCACGCACCATTTCAGGGTCCAATGCTGCTGTAATCTCATCCAAAAGCAGGATCTCCGGATGCACAAGCAGCGACCGCACAATAGCCACTCTCTGCTTCTGACCGCCCGAAAGTTGTCTTGGGTAATCTTTCTTTCTGTCAAGAAGTCCTACTCTCTCCAAAAGCTGCTCTGCCTCTTTCTGTACCTCTTCCTTCTTTCTTTTCTGGACCTTTCTTGGCGCCAGCAGCAGATTATCCATGATTGACATATTCGGAAATAAGTCATAGCTCTGAAAAACCATACCTACCTTTTCCCGAAACAGATGTACCTGCTTTTTTTCTTTTTCATAACTCACACCTTTCAGCTTTATAGTACCTGCATCAATATCCTCCAGACGATTCAGACATCGCAGAAATGTACTCTTCCCGCATCCGGACGGCCCTATAACGACAACGACTTCTCCTTTTTCTATGGAAAATGATATATTATCAAGGACTGCTTTCCCCCGTACATAAGATTTCTTCAAATGCTCCACTTCCAATATTTTCTCCGCCATATCTGCCTCCTGTCCTCTCAACCTGCAAATTTTTTCTCCAGCTCTGCCGATAATCTGGAAAACGGAAAACATATCACAAAATACATAATAAACACAGTTCCATACACCCACAGCGCTGCTGTCGGGTTCGTGTAGCGGGATGCGTCAATAATCTGTTTTCCGACTTTAACCACCTCCACAACACCAATCAACACTACCAGAGATGTAGTCTTAATCATTCTGGTCAACAGGCTGATTGCAGAAGGAATCAGTCTGCGGATAGTCTGCGGTATAATGATATAAGTATAAACCTGCACGTTTGTCAGACCCAGACCATAACCACTGTCATACTGATGCTTTGGTATCGCAATCAATGCACTTCGCACCAAATCACCCATCTCTGCCGTTCCCCAGAAAGTGAACACGATCACTGCTGCCGCTTCACCGCTCATGTCGATCCCGAAATGCTTAGCTGCCCCAAAATAAACCAGAAACAAAAGCACAAGCTGCGGCATAATGCGCACAATTTCCAGATAAACTCTACAGGTCACACGTATAAACCGATTTTGCAGATTCATAATCATTCCCAGAAAAAATCCCAAAAAAACAGAAAACATCATTGAAATCAATGCAATCCTAAGCGTTACCCACAGCCCTCCGCACATTCTTAGAAAATTTGTTCCTTTAAATATAACCTCAATTCCCATACTCTGCATAGCGGATTCTCCTTTCTATCCAGGTGCAGACAAGGGATACGGGAAGCAGCAAAATCAGATACGCTGCCACCAGCATAAACAACGCCTCGTCCGTTTTATAATAAATTCCAATCAGATCCTTTGTTACAAACATCAGATCTGCCAGAGCAACTGCGCTGAACACCGAGGTTTCCTTAATTAAAAAGATAATATTTGCACAAAGCGCCGGTATCGAATTTGACAATGCCTGCGGCAAAATAATGTTTCCAAAAACCTGATTCTTTGTCATGCCCAGGCTCAATCCCGATTCCACTTGAATGTGCGGCACATTATCAAGACCGCTGCGAAATGTCTCCGCCATGTAGCTGCCGCCCAGAAATGTCAGACCGATAACAGCACAACTCTCTGAGCTCAGAACGAGTCCTGTCTTCGGCAATCCGAAATACAGAAAAAACAACTGAATCAACAGCGGCGTATTTCTCGAAAGTTCAATATAACAAGCAGCAATTCCGCCAAACACCGGAACCTTAAAATAGCGCACCATACTGCATATAAGCCCTACAAGAACAGCCAATACAATTCCAATCACTGCCATATGCATTGTCAGTTTTGCAGCCGCCATATAAAGCGGAAGCTGTTCCTGCATAAAATTCAAATCCATACGGTTACTTCCTCCCTCGTCTGTGCAAAACCGCAGCCATTGGGCTGAACGACTCTAAAATATATTATGACGGCAGAATGTCCGATTCCACATTCTTTCAGACAAAATACATAAAACGGGGATTTCGGGAAATAATTCGGTTTTCTCATTTTCATGTTATCTTCAGGCTGCACAATCTGTCAGTTTCCGTGCGCAAACATTGAGTATATCCATCCTGCCCCCTATTCCGCAGGTCTGCTCTCACTGCCGCCTTTACTTTTCGCAGTTTCCTTAAACGGCTTTTTTTCTTTTTTTCTGTACAGAAAAAACTGTCCCGCCAGACAGGTCCAAACTACAATCCAGAAGAAAATGTAAAACCATCTGACCGTTTCTCCCTTCTGAAGCATTATAATGATATCTGCCATCGGCACACCTGTCAAAAGCACTGCCACAAACAAAGCAATCCCTCTTGCCACCCATACATTCTGAAAAAGCTGTCCCACATGGGGATCACCCCGAAAAACAGATACTCTGGAAAACACTGCCAAATCCTCGAGAAGCTCTTCCAGCTCTCCAAAACGCTTTCCGTTTTTCTCCTCCTCGCAAACATAATGCAGATAGGCATCCACATTAATATTTTCCGGATCCGGCTCTCTCTGCATTTTACGGCACAGCTCAATGGAACCCTGAAGCATATCCATCTGTCCTGCCAGCTCTTCCTCCTGTCTTATAAGAGCTTCTGACAAATCTGCTTTTCCCTGCAGCAGCAAATAAATCGTATCTATGGAGAAATTCATTTTCCGATACAACAAAATTATCTTTAATCGCTCTATATCCTCTTCTGAATAATCTCTGTATTTGCTCTCTTTTTCCCTCTGCACAGCAAGCAGCCCTTTCTTTTCATAAAAACGGATATTGCTCACTGCAAGCCCTGTAAGCGCCGCCACTTCACTGATACGCATTTTTCTTCACTCCTTATCTGTATCGGCAGTTGCTTTCTCCTTCTCTGCCTTAAATTATCCTTTGGATGTAACGCAACTATAAACCCTGAACCTGATTCAGAGTCAAGAAAAATTTAAAAAAAACCGGAAAATCATTGCGTATCAGCCTGCATCCTCTCTGAAATTTCTTCATACTCCCTGAAAAATCAACACTATTCTTAAATAACATTTTCCTTCCTGTTCCCGATACTCTGCGTACACCGTTCCTCCCATATGCTCCGTAAGCTGTTTGCTGATCGTCAGCCCGAGTCCTGTACCGCCGCGGCTTCTGGAACGCTCCTGCATATAAAACCGCTCAAACAGCCGCTCCGGCTTAGAAACCGCCATATCCGGTTCGATGTCATTTTCGAAAATAAAGCTTATCTTCTTTTCATTTTCATCTTCACACATTTTAATGTTCATCTCACTTTTCGCATAGCGGACTCCATTTTGCAGAAGATTTACAAAAATACGCTCCAGCGCCTCCTCATCTCCATATAAAAATGCGGATCCCCCGGGAATCTCCACCAGAAGCTTTTTCTTTTCCAGCAGTCCATAATGGTCCAGGCAGCATTCCCGCAGTATCCTGGCTCCGTCCACCTTGACCAGATTCAGTCTGAAATTTTCTGCTGTCACTCGCGACAGCTCATAAAATTCTGAAATCAGGGCCTGCAGAGTATCCGACTTGCGGATAGCTATTTCCAGATACTCCCGTTCTTCCGGCTTTCTATCCTCCATATCCATCATTTTCAAATATCCCAGAATAGCCGTAAGCGGTGTCCTAAGATCATGACTGATATTCTCAATCTGTTCCCGCAGCCTGCATTCCTTCTGCTGACAGTTAATTCGTTCCTCTCTGATTACCATAAGATTCTCATTTACTGCCTCCAAAAGCCTCTCCAGTCCACGTTCCGGAGCCGCCAGCTTTACTACTCGATTCTGCTCAAGCTCCCTGGAAATTTCCAAAAGCTCTTTCTCTGCCCGTGCGATGGAGCTGCGCAGAAGAAAAAGACGGCACGCAAAATATACTGCCGCCGTCATTGTCACAATAAGCACAAAATATATCATCCGTACCCTCTCCTTCACCTACAAAAGCTGCCACCGGCAGCTTTTTTCGGATGCTTGGCAACCTACAAAACCTGCTACTGGCAGCTTCCTTCGGATGCTTGGCAACTAAAACGGATATTTACAGTCCGCTTTGCTGCATGATAAATTTAAAATTCCTGCTTTTTGACCTTCCAAATCCCAAATCCCAGGAAAACCGCACACCCGATAACTCCCGAAACAATGCATTTGGTCAAACCTGCAGGGGTATCCCACAGACAGTGGTAATCACTGTAGGATACTATCGCCTCCATACGCAAAAATGTATACGGCATCCAGGAAGCAATCTTTGCAAACGCTTCCAGCTTTAGACCAACCAGGCTGAATGCCATCGGTATGAGATAGTAAAAAGCCGCCCACCAGATTGCCGCTGCCATTTCTTTTTCAAATAAAATCCCAAGAAGCATCATAAAAATCAGAGATGCCGCTGCAGAGGGAAGCGCTGCACCGATTCCCATCAGCATCTCCCTTAGGGGCACCCACTCCGGATCATCCAAAAGAACCCAGGCGCTCCCCACATAAACGATTTCTACCGCACATAATATAAAGAAAGTAAACAGAAATGCTACCAGGCATTTCCCCACAAAAATTTTCTCTCTGGAAATCCCATAGGCCACAGCATTTTTCAGTACGCCATTTCTCCTGTCGTCCATGAAGATACATCCCGGAACTACAGCGCCTAAGAGCACTACACTGTAAATCGCTGCCGTCAATGTATTCAGTGAAAACCGGAAGCTTCCGTACCGAAAATCCGGAATATACTGTCCGCCAAGAGCCAGCACAATGTTCATGGCAAGTACCATTGCAGCCATTATCCCTATTGCCATGTATACACCCTTCGCGTGAATGGCACGATAGCATTCACTTTTTATATAATTTAACATGCCTTCGCACCTCCGCTCTTCAGATTCATGTAATAGTCCTCCAGCGACTGCCTGCAGCCTGCAAGCTCCTGCACCTGCAGGCCAGCTTTACCGGCAAGACTGCTGTAAATTTCTGTCTGCATTTCGCTGTCAAAAATACGCAGCTTCCCATCCGGCAATATCTGATAATTATTCTGATACAGTTCTCTTTCAAGCAATACGGCATATTTCTGGGGATCCGACACCTTGATTTCCACGTAATCCGCGCACTTTTTCCGCAGCTCCTGTGCGGATATCTGCTCCATCAGCACTCCTTTCTGTAAAAATCCGTACACTGTCGCAATATGCTCCAGCTCGCTCAAAATATGGCTGGACAAAAGAATTGTAATATTTTTCTGCTGATTCAGTCGAAGCAGAAGATTTCGAATTTCTATGATTCCGCTTGGATCAAGTCCGTTAATCGGCTCGTCCAGCACCAGAAACTCCGGTACACCCAAAAGTGCAACGGCAAGTCCCAGCCGCTGCTTCATGCCAAGAGACAGCTCTCTGCATTTTTTCTTTGCTGCTCCTTCAAGTCCTGTCATTTCCAGGGCTTCCGCTACCGACTGTTTCCCCGGAACTCCCTTCTGGATCCGGTAATATTCCAGATTCTGTTCTACAGAAAGCTGCGGATAAAAACCTGCATTCTCAATGATTACTCCCATTCTGCAGCGTACTGCCTCCAGCCTTTTTGCTTCATGTTCTCCAAACAGAGTAATTTCACCGTTCGATGCATAGAGCTGCCCTGCCAGTAATTTCAAAAATGTAGTTTTCCCGGCTCCATTATCACCCACCAGACCATAAATTTCCCCGCGCTTCACTGAAATATTAACTTTATCAAGCGCACAGAACTGATGGTAATATTTTGTAAGATTTTTCGTTTCTATCACGTTCATCTGCATACTGTCATTCCTTTCTTATACGGATATTTTCCGTTCCTTACTGATGACAGTATATCTGCTGCCTCTTAAATAAGTCCTCAAGAAACTTTAAAGAATTTATAAAGATGCCAGATTCAAAAGCTTATGCCATCTTAAATCCGATCCCCCACACAGTTTTTATGTATTCTTCCTTTGCATCCTTCGCTGCAAGCTTTTTCCTCAGATTACTGACGTGGACATTCACGGTATTGTCTTCTCCGTAATAGCCGCCCTGCCAGACCATCTCATACAAGGTTTCTCTGGAATACACCTTTTCCGGCGTCTGAATAAGAATATTCAGTATTTCATACTCGTATCTGGTAAGTCTTATCTCCTCACCTTTTACCGTAACTTTCCTGGCTTCAGGAAGAAGTCTCAGATTTTTGTATGAAAGTCCTTCATTTTCTGCCTTTTCCCTGCAGTCTTCCCCGCTCTCTTTATTATTAGAAGAAACACTTCCGCGATCCCCTCTTCTCCCATTTCTTCGCAGACACGCAAAAACACGGGCCAAAAGCTCTTCCGGTTCAAACGGCTTTGTCATATAATCGTCCGCCCCGCAGGTGAGCAGCTTCACTTTATCGGACAAAGCCGCCTTGGCGGAAAGAACAAGCACCGAAAGCTCCTCTCTGTTTTCCCTGCGAAGCTCTAAAAGCAGCTCCTCCCCTGCCATTCCCGGCAGCATCAGGTCCAGTATCAGCAAATCAAAATGTTCCATGTCTAATCTCAGCTTTGCTTCTGTCCCCGAAAAAGCCTGCGCAGTCTTATAACCCTGACTGTGCAGGAGTGTTCTGATTAAGTTGTTAATATCTGTGTCATCCTCGGCTACCAGAATGCGTGCCGCAGCCGAAGTACTGCATATATCACTGCTATTCATACTTTCTTCTTTGATACCGGATATTCCCCGGCATTATTCTCCATCCTTTTTCAGTGTAAGCCTTGATTTAATAAAGGTAAAAACCTTATCCTGCATTGTGATGTGATACAAATATCCTTCTCCATACTCCAAAGACAACTCGTCATAATCCTGTTCCATCTTCTGCCTGTCTAAATATTTCTCCACATCCCCGTGCGTTACTATGATCTTCTCCTCTTCGGCAATTGCCTGTACGATCACTGCCAAAGCTGCTGACTTAACTCCCTGCTGTGATACATAGTCCTCATACTCATCTTCTTCCACTCCATAGTAATCATAAATGGTATCATAGGAGGTTCCGTAGGATAATTCCTTCACTGCACGCTCAAATTCGTACTCCTGTTTCAATTCATATTCCATAATATCCGTCTGCTGTGCAATAAAATCATCTCTCAGCTCCGTAATCTCACAGGAGTCTGTCAGATAATCCTTAAGATAACGGTCCAGCTTTCTGGAAATCGTTTCTTCATCGGCATCCTCCTCCAAATTCAGGTCGCTGTAGAGCAACTCCAGGTTCTGATATTCACAAAGCTTCACATAGTCCGAGACTTTACCTTCAAACTCCTTCAGAGTACCGTCCTCATTGTAATATTTGCTGTAATCCAGGGCTTTCACCTGATTAGCTGCATCACTTCCTGCTGCTGCGTCCCTTTTTGCTGCCTTTCTCACAGAAATGCCCCAGCATCCAACCGCAGCTATCAGACAGATGACCAGTGCCGCACACAACATTTTTTTCTTTTGCATAAACCTTTTCATCGAAGCCCTCCCTGTTCATAAACCCACTATCCCACAGCCTGACTTAGCGGCGTACCCAGGATCAGGCTCGTCTCAGCTCATTGCCTGTAGGAATAATTATGCATTATAAAAGATTGGTTGATTATATCACAGGTTTTTTTTGCTTTCAAGCTTCTTTTTATTGACACTTTGTTTTCTCCGGGTATATAATCTGCATAAGGCGATTTCTCATGGGCAAGGAGGCTCTTTTGCATATCTATGCAAAAAGTCTCTTTTTTATGCTCATCATGTATGCATATGCAGGATTTGCCAACCACTGTTTTTCAAAACAAAATAAAAGGAGGATTTATGCAATGAAAACAGCAGGAAAAGAGAAAAAATTGCTTGCATTGCTGCTCAGTCTGGCGATGCTGCTCACTCTGCTTCCGACCGGCAGCATTTTTGCGGCAGAACCGACAAATGTTGCTGCCATAGCCTTCACGAACACTTCCGGTGACGGCGGAGCAGATGTCATTTCCATGACAGACAGGAGAAGCTTCCGCGCAGAATGCCCGCTTCCGACAGGTACTTCTGCAGAAGACGCTGAAGCAATCGCATCTGGTGTCATCTGGTCGCTGACCAGAGAGAATGGCTTTCTGGATGAAGACCAGTATCCTTTCTATTACAAAGGTACCACTCTGGCAGATTGGAAACAGCCGATTTCCAGAAATCCCGGCCCTGTATTTACCAACATTTCCACAGTAGTTAATGATGACGGCACTGCTCTTGTTTTAACCTTTGACAACAACTATCTGTTTGGAGTCAATCAGGTAAACAGTTATCGCCAGCCTATGATGGACTACGTAGGATACTATGATCTGACAGCAACCTACAATGACACTGTGCTTGGCAGCGTATCCGTAAAAATGAATGCCTACGATGATTACCACACAATGGCCGAATTTTACAATGATATTGATGAGCTCTGTGAGAAAGCTCAGACACTCGACAATATCTATGTAGAGAAAAACAGCATGGGAACCTCCAGCTCCGGTCTGGACATGCCGTATCTGCTCGTAGCAAAAAACAAAGAAGTCCTCACCAACTGGCTGGCACTTTGCGACCGCGCAGAGGAAACTCCGGATGACGTACTTTCCGAGCTGGAAGCCGGCACGCTCAAGGACTTCCAGGTACCGATTCTTTACTCCAATATTCACGCAGATGAGACTGTTGGCGCTGACTGTGTTATGGAATTTGCCTGGGATCTGGTAAATGCCGCAGCAGGTGAAGAGACCACCTTCAACTATGTGGACGGATTTACGGAAGAGGGTATCAGTCAGCTCAATTACGAGCTGGAAGCAAGAGGCACGGTAGCTTCTGAACTTACAGAAAAATACACTTACTGGTTCGGTGAAATCACCGGCTCTCAGAGACAGGTTTCCACATCCGTAGATCTCGAAAAATATTACACCATGGGTACAGACAGCCTGAATAAGGATTCCCTGGCCAAACTTCTGGATGACGTATTCTTCATACTTGTTCCGGAAGAAAATGTAGACGGCCGTACATACAACACCCGTAATGCAGCAGGCGGTGTCGATTTGAACCGTGACAATTCTTTCCAGACACAAAATGAAACTAAAAATATGACCCACCTCATTTCTAACTGGAACCCTGTTACCTTCATGGAAATGCATGGTTTCGTTTCCGCTTATCAGGCAGAACCCTGCGATCCGCCTCATGAGCCGAACTTTGAGTACGACCTGTTAGCTCATCACCTGATGACAGGAGGTGAAGCCTTCGCTTCCGGTGCGATTTCCAACAATGAGCTTTACAACTCCCTGGTAATGCCCCAGCGTGATTATCTGAAAAAGACAGATGATGAGGCAAGTACCACCGGATATATCTGGGATGATCCATGGGATGATATGTCCACCAGCTACACACCGCAGTATGCTATGCTGCACGGTACAGTCTCCTATACCGTAGAGGCTCCATCTTCCAACCAGGCAGCTATGCTGGCCGATGAATACGGATTTATCACTCTCAGTCACTATGTCGCGTCTGACAAGACAGGATATTTCACAGATCAGTGTAAGATTTTCTCCCGCGGTGTCAATAACATTGATGCTGACGAGGTAAGACCCTGGTACACCGATCAGTACGACAAACCGGGCGCAGAGGCTGAAGCTTTCCGTCCAAAATACGAGGAAAATAACAATTTCTTCCCTGAGTGTTACATTATTCCTCTCGATGCAGAAAATCAGAAAAATCTGGATTCTGCATACGATGTACTTAACTGGCTGGTTCGAAATGATGTCAAAGTAACTTTGACAACCGACAAATTTACTTACAACAATGTGACCTATCCAAAGGGCACGATGATCGTATCCATGTATCAGGCAAAACGCGGAGTTGCCAATGGTATTCTCTATGACGGCGTTGTCATCGAAGGCTGGACACAGTTGTATTCCGAACCAATAACCGCTTTCAGTCGTACCAGAGGTTTTGATATGACTGCCTGCACAGACAAAACGACTTACCAGGCAATCGCAGCCGTATGCGGCGACCGCATCGCTTACGACGAGGAGAAAGCCTACGCAAAGGATATCACACCGGCTTCTCAGCTTACGGGTGTTACCGGACACGATGTCATCATTCCAAATGTGTCTACAGATGCCACGGCAGCCGTCAATGCACTTTTAAAACAGAATAAAACCGTCGGTATGATTACCTCCGGCAAACACAAAGGTGATTTCGTTGTAAGCTATACCAACTGGCAGAGGGTTTCCAAAGATTATGTCATCACCGGAATCGGTATCAACGAAGTTATTGCAGATACCTACGATATCTCCGGAGAACCTGTTGTTTACCTCAACGGTGTGCCTTCCAACACCACACAGGGCTATATTTATTACAACTTTGTAAGCAACAGCTCTTACAACTACAACTATGACCGCCAGGCATTTGACATGATGAACTTCAACGTAACCAAAGATCCTGCGCAGGCCGATTTCATCGTTGGCAACCGCACCTTCTCAGATGCCTCGCTGCAGGCAGTACAGAGCGGTACACCATATATCGGCTACGGCGGAGTTGTACTGCGGGCCGTATCTCAGAGCCTGCTGGGCGACGATTTTGCTTACAGTAATGTGCCGCGTGCAATGGATGCACTTTTCTACTGCAGCTATGCAACAGACAGCATGACAACCGCAAGCAAGATCACACACAACGACGATGTCATGTACGGCTACGGCCTGAACTATATCACAAAGATTCCGCAGACGGCTTCTGTTCTCGCAACCGTAGACGGCACAAGAGGAAATGGTACAAGTGATGATGTACTTCTTGAAGGCTTCATCCCTGCGAGTGATGCACAGGATGCATTCCGCAATAACTCCATCCAGGGCTTCTCTTACCAGGGTAAAGACAAAAATGGAAATGACGTAGATCTGACTATCTTTGCCAACACTCTGACAAATAAGATGCATCAGGAGGATGAATTTAACCTGATCTCCAGTACCATCTTCTCCAAGATGCTGACGCAGGACGCTTACGATTTCCGCAACTACAATGATACACCGGAAACTCCATCTCAGACGGAACCCCCGACTAAGCCGGAAATCCCGGGAAGCTCAATCGTAAATCCTGTACCTGCTACCGTAAAGATCAAAACCTTCAGAAATACAAAAGGCAAAAAAGCGAAGCTTGTTTTCCGCTCCGCAAAAAATGCTAAGAAATATGAAATTTACTACTCCACAAAGAAAAACCTGAAGTCCGGCGTATCCATTGTGACTACCAAGAAAACTTCTTACACTCTCAAGAAATTAACAAAGGGTAAAACCTATTACGTGAAGGTGCGCGGTATCAATGGAAATACTTACGGTAAATGGAGTAAAGCAAAGAAAGTTAAAATTAAAAAATAATTTATAAATAGTGTAAAGCAGGTAGGAGCTGTTGCAAAAGTAGATGAATAATCTACCTAAGCAACAGCTCCGTTTTATGTGTCCTATTTTTGTATCTGTATACAGTACTGTAAAAAAGAACAGAACAGTCAGCGGATTGGTCTTACTTCTCACGTACCGCACCCTTTACATTTTTTCCCACCGTCCATTTTAAAGAATTTTCCGGACACTCACGCACACATTTTCCGCAGCGGATACATTCGCTGGAATTTGGCGATTCAAAAGTGGGGATGTCCACGGGGCACGCTTTCTTACATTTCCCGCAGCGGATACAGCTTTCCTCACATAGCTCAAGATGTACCAGTGAAATCGAGTTAAAAAAACCATATATCGCACCCAGAGGACAGATATACTGACAAAAAGGACGAAACACTGCAAGGGACAGAATCAAAACCGCGATAAGGACTAAAAATTTCCACTGAAACAATGCTCCTGCCGCAGCACGAAGCCCCTCATTTGCCGCCATCAGCGGTATCGCCCCAAACAGAGTACCCGACGGGCATATGTATTTGCAGAACCATGGAGCGCCGACCCCGTAGCTGCCCTTTAAAAAGGCAGGGAACAGCAGCACCAAAAAGAAAAGTACCGCATATTTAACATTTTTCAGAAAAGAATGCCCGGGAAGCCGCTTGTACTTGGCTAAAAAGGGTATCCGGTACAGCAAATCCTGGACCAGTCCGAAAGGACAAAGCCATCCGCACACAAATCTGCCAAGCATCGCTCCCACAAAAAACAAAAATCCTGTGACAAAAAGCGGTATATGTAAGTTCCTCTGAGACAGACTGGCCTGTATAGCTCCGAGAGGACAGGCTCCGAAAGCTCCCGGACAGGAATAACAGTTTAACCCTGGTACACAAACGGATTTCAGCTTGCCCTGATAAATCTTCCCGTCAGTGAACCCTTTCACATATCCGTTTGTTACGATAACAAAAAGCGTCTGGACAAGCAGACGCAGATGTTTTTTTATTTTCTCAGCCAATTCCAATACACTCCAAACAAATATTAGCTGCCTTCTGTAAAATAACCGGCAGATCTCCGCAGCAAACGCCGATGATCATTAACAATATTCCAAAGGCTGCAAATCCAATTGCGGCCCCCGGTGCATAACTGTTTTTTTGCTGAAATTTCTGACTGCTTTTTTCTGTACTTTGAAGGCTTCCGCCATTTTTCTCTGTTGATCCGTTACTGCAGCAATGACTCAATGATTTCCACCCACTCTTCCTTGGATTTTGCGCCTACATACCGTTCTCCCACCTGATTCCCTTCTTCGTCTACAAACACCGTTGTCGGAACGGCCGTAACGCCGCTCAAAAACGTCATATAAACCTGCTGGTTCAGCAGCAGATGCGTATAATCTGCGCCTGTCTCATCCACCAGCTCCTTCGCTGTGGACACGTCGTCGCCTTCCTGCACATCACTGACAATCCCCACTATCTGCACATTCTTATTTGCATACTCCTCTGCAATCTCGCCAAGTTCCGGCATTTCTCCAATACACGGCGAGCAATAGGTTGCCCAGACGTTAATCATGGTAAGTTTCTTACCTGAAAGTATACTCTCATCCACAGTCTCTCCCTCCAATGTCGCAGCCTGGAAACTTATAATGTCCTCCCCAGTGGGCGCTGTCTCCTCCTGTGCATCTGCTTTTTCACTCTCTTCCTCTTCAAATACTGTCTCCGTTTGAGCCCCCGTGTCCGGCTTTGAGCTGCATCCTGAAAGAAATAATCCGGCTGTAAGCACTGCTGCGGTTACAAATCCAATATAAATCCTGCGTCGATCTCTCATTTCTGTTTTCCCCCTGAAAATATGATACCTTTACGCATATTTTTCGTAAAGGTACCCTTTTTATATTCAACATACCGTTCATTTTAACATCTTTTGCGAAATAAGTACAGACACTTCCCCACAATTATATAAGACAGTAAAGGAAGTTGTCACTACTCGGCCTGAATGATAGCCAGCGGTGCTGCAAAGGCGGGACGGAGCAGGCAGCGGATATGGGGGCTGGGCTAGGGTTCACTCGCTTGAATTATCTAAGAACCTGCAAACGCCTGCGAACCAGTCGGTCGCTAACTCGTCGAATCCGCTGATGCGGATTCGACTCAAACAATAGCTCTCTTAATTTCTCGCTTGTACGCGAGAAATTACTGGTTCTTCGACACTTCCACGTTCTAAGATAATGTCAAAGCTCCTTCAATACGCCCAGCCCCCATATCCGCTGCCTGCTCCTGGCTGTTTCTGCCTGTTCGTATCTGTTTTAACTCCGACGCTTACACATCTCTCAGTAATATTTCCGGTGTAACAGATATTTACGCCATAACAGAGAAAACCCTGGCACGCCATTAACACACAAAAGCCTGC
>ERZ809224.1914-NODE-1914-length-13988-cov-7.029929_pt1 | contig 13988 bp, 7 predicted proteins | sample MGYA00520513_ERZ809224 | MGnify/ENA primary metagenome ERZ809224 (study PRJEB31576, sample SAMEA3212658) | Homo sapiens | biome: human-gut; feature: human gut; material: fecal | place: Sweden | collected 2012 ...
AATTCCTATGATACAGATTAGCAGTCTGTTCCTTAGTGACTTCCCATAGCAAGGGGTGTTTAGAACAAATATTGCTATAATGAACATTTCAGCCGGGGAAGCGGTGCGTTTTCTCGGCTGTCTACATAGCCGCTTTTGGCAGGCGGCTATAAATCTAACGGAAGGAGGAACGCAGCAATGCCAAACTGTAAAACGATTGCTATATGCAATCAGAAAGGCGGAGTTGGTAAAACCACAACGGCAGTCAACTTGGGCGTAGGTCTCGCTATGCAGGGGAAGAAAGTCCTGCTTGTAGACGCTGATCCGCAGGGCGACCTTACTACTTGTCTTGGGTGGAAAGATACAGATAATCTTCAAAACACCATATCAGACAAAATGATGGAGGTCATTCAGGGTAAGGAAGGCAATCAGTATAATGGAATACTGAAGCACAAAGAGGGCGTTGATTTGTTACCGTCAAGCAGCGACCTGTTTGATTTTGAAATCAGCCTTGTAACTGCGATGAACAGAGAGGTTCTTTTGAAATCATATTTAAGTGAAGTTAAGGACAGATACGATTTTATTTTAATCGACTGTTCTCCCTCGCTTGGTATGATGACGCTGAACTCTTTATCGGCGGCAGACAGCGTAGTTATTCCGGTTCAGGCGCACTATCTTCCGGCGAAGTGTATGACGCAGCTTCTCAGAACCATATCTAAGGTAAAGAGATGTATCAATCCAGATTTGGCGATTGACGGTATTCTATTGACTATCGTGGATAACAGAACCAACCTTGCTAAAAGCACCGTGGAAGCGCTAAGGCAGAATTTCGGCTCGCACATTAAGATTTACAAATCTCAAATTCCTATGGCTGTAAAAGCTGCCGAGGTTGCTTCAAAGGGCGAGAGCATTTTCGCCTATGATCCAAACAGTCCGGTGTCAAAAGCCTACTCCGAATTTACGAAGGAGGTGTTAGCTGATGGCAAACAGAAAGAGCGACTTCACTCTGCCCACATTCGATGATATTTTTTCAACGCAGGAGCAGCGTGACGACGCTAAGCTATCCAAAATCCGGGATATTCCCATAAGCGAGATAGACGATTTTCCCGACCACCCGTTTAAGGTGCGTGACGATGAAGATATGTTGCAGCTCGTGGAGAGTGTCAAGGAAAGAGGCGTCATTACACCGGCTACGGTAAGACAGAAAGAAAATGGCAGATATGAGCTTGTGTCAGGTCACAGAAGAAAGCGAGCTTGTGAGCTTGCCGGATTTGATACCCTGCGCTGTGAGGTCGTTGACCTGTCAAAAGAAGAAGCTACAATCCTGATGGTCGAGAGCAATTTTCAAAGGTCGCAGATTTTACCGAGCGAAAAGGCGTTTGCCTACAAGATGAGATTGGAAGCGATGAATAGGCAAGGAAAGCGTACAGATTTAACTTCGACACCAGTGGTGTCGAAGTCGAGAACGAATGAAATGCTCGGAGCAGAAGTCGGCGAAAGTCGAGAACAAATCCGCCGATATATCCGTTTAACAGAGCTTGTTCCCGAACTGCTTGAGTTTGTTGATGAGGGGCGGATAAAAATGCGCCCTGCGGTAGAACTTTCCTATCTCGATGAGGATTGCCAGCGTGATATTGTTGATGAAATTGACTTAAACGACGCTACCCCGTCACACGCACAGACCATCAAAATGCGAAAGTTCTTTGAGGAGGGCAAGCTTACGACAGAGGTTATTTCCTCGATTATGGCTGAGGATAAGCCAAACCAAAAGGAGAAGATTGTGCTGAGAGGCGACAGAGTGCGTCAGCTTATCCCCAAAAACATTCCAATCAGCCAGACCGAGGAATATGTCTGCAAGGCATTGGAGCATTACAACAAGTTTTTGCGTAACCGTGCCGAGCGTGACAGCAGATAAGGCGGAGTGCGTCTTTTCATTTCCCCTTTCTCACACTCTAACCCCTGATTTACAAGCTAACTTACCGAAAAGGATATATACAATCTCCCTGAGTATATCTATCTCAGAGTATATGTATATCTCAAAGAGCAATCGCACAGTTGAAGCGCAAAGGAGGTGTTTGCTAAGATAAAAAATTAGCTTTAAAACAAAATATCAGTTCAGGACAGACACATCGTAGAAATGCGGTGTGCTTTTTATTTTATTAGGAGGAATTTTAGAGATGATGAAATCCAAATTCAAAAAGGTCACATCGCTGTTAATGGCAGCGCTTATGTGTGTGACCGCATTTGCAGGAATTGGCACGACGACCGTTTATGCGGCGGGTGATATTGGAACAATTAGTTTTTCCAATACCTATGACAGTAACGGCAATGCGATGAGGTACAATGGCAGCGCTAATATTGGAGGTTATACCGCAGGCGGTACGGGAAACTACAAATACCGAATGTTTGTAGACGGAGAAACCGCCTTTTGTATTCAGCCGGGTGTTCCGCTGAAAACGGGAAACACCTTGAAAAAGGCTTCTTCGGAAACTTGGAACGCCTTATCTTCCAATCAGAAAAAAGCGGTCGGTCTTGCATTGCTTTACGGCTATCAGGGAAACCGAAATAATCTTTCGGGAAGTGACGATGAGAAATGGCTTGCCACACAGACGCTTGTATGGGAGTTTGTAACGGGCTGCCGGGAAGCGACAGGCTCTTATCGTAAGACGAGCAACAAGGTTTATAACCTGCACTTTGGCTCTAATTACGCAAACAGCGGTGCGAAAGCAGTTTATGACAAGATTGTGGATATGCTTGAACAGCACAGCACGATTCCGAGCTTTATGGCAAGCGGAAAGAATGATGTAACCAAAGAACTTGCCTATAAGGACGGGAAATACAGCATTACGCTTACAGATAACAACGGCGTTCTTTCTGATTTCAGTTTTGTAAGTGCAGACTCTGATGTAAAAGTTTCAAAATCGGGCAACAAACTGACGATTACTTCTGCCAATGCTTTCAGCGGCTCTGTCCGTATTTCTGCAACAAGAAATAATGTGCCTACGGTAAGCAACAGCGCAAAGTTGATTGCCTACGGCGATCCGGATTTACAGGACTTGGTGACCGGCGTTGAAAATGCGGACAGCGTAAATGCCTATATCAATGTGGAAACGCCTACAGGAACAATCGCTTTGAAAAAGACATCAGAAGATGGAGTGGTAGCCGGTATCCGTTTTACCATTGAGGGAGAAGGGATTAAGAAAACGGTTGTGACTGATGAAAACGGCAATCTGACAGTTGAGGGATTGTTCCCTGCCACTTATACGATTACAGAGCAGAGCCTTGACCGTTATGAGCCGCAGCAGACGCAGAAAGTCACTCTTATCGGCGGCAAAACGACTACGGTAAACTTCAACAATACCTTAAAGCGTGGAAAACTGGAGGTTGTAAAGACTTCTGAGGATAATTTAGTGGAAGGAGTGAAATTCCATCTTTACGGAACATCTTTAAGCGGTCTGAAAGTAGATGAATACGCCGTAACAGATAAAGAGGGAGTTGCAAGATTTGAAAATATCCTGATCAGCGGCAATACGCCGTATATCCTTGAAGAAGTAGATACAGCGGTGCGCTATGTTGTGCCTGATACGCAGACAGCCACGGTGGAATGGAATAAGGTAACAAACAGGACTTTCCATAATGTGCTGAAAAAATTTACTGTAACTGTAACCAAAAGCGACGCTGAAAAAGGCGAAGCTCAGGGGGACGCTTCCCTCTCCGGTGCGGTGTATGGAATTTATAAGGGCGATACACTCGTCGATAAATATGTGACGGACAAAAACGGACAGTTTACTACGAAAGAATATGTCTGTGATAACGACTGGACTATCCGAGAAATCACTCCGTCTGAAGGATATTTGCTTGATACCGCAGTTCATAAGGTTGGTGCTGAACCGGAGCTTTATACTGTGGAACACAACCTTACTTCAAATGATGTGACAGAACAGGTTATGAAAGGCAATATCGCTATCATCAAGCATACGGACGATGGCGAAACGCAGATTGAAACACCGGAAAACGGCGCAGCTTTTGAAGTGTACCTGAAATCCGCAGGAAGCTATGGCGCAGCAGGTGAGGACGAAAGAGATATGCTTGTCTGCGATGAAAACGGATTCGCACAGACGAAGGATATGCCATATGGCATTTATACAGTTCATCAGACTTCCGGTTGGGAAGGCAGAGAACTGATGGACGACTTCGATGTGTTTATCGCACAGGACGGTCAGACTTACCGCTATATCATCAATAACAGAAACTTTGAGAGCTTTGTCCATATCGTAAAGGTGGACGCTGAAAGCGGGAAATCCATTCCTTATGCGGGAGCCGGCTTCAAACTTTATGATCCTGACGGAAATCAGGTAACAATGACTTTCACATACCCGACTCCGACAACGGTTGATACTTTCTTTACAGACGCCGAGGGTTCTTTGGTAACGCCTGAAAAACTTGATTATGGCAAGGGATATTCGCTTGTTGAGGTGCAGGCTCCGTATGGCTATGTGCTTGACAGTACGCCGGTTTATTTTGATGTTACAGAGGAAAATTCTTCTGACGAGGGCGGCATTACGGTTGTTAAAGTAAACAAGCCGAATATGGCGCAGAAAGGTACAATCAGTGTGGAAAAGACGGGAGAAATCTTTGCCGATGTCACAGTCAGCGGTGGGGAGAAAACGCCGGAAATTTATCAGCCGGTATATGAAGTTGCCGGACTTGAAGGTGCAGTTTATGAAATCCGTGCCGCTGAGGATATTTACACTCCGGACGGTACGCTCCGTTATTCCAAAGATGAAGTAGTGGATACGGTTACCACAACCTTTGACGGTACTGTTAAGAGCAAGGAACTGTATCTTGGCAGATATACCGTAACAGAGGTTGAAGCACCGTTCGGTATGGTATTAAGCGGCGAAACGCACGAAGTAGAGCTTACCTATGCCGGTCAGGAGATTTCCGTAACGGAAACTTCCACATCGTTCTATAACGAAAGACAGAAAGCAGAAATCAGCCTTGAAAAGACACTTGAAACGAATGATATTTTCGGAATTGGCAAGGGCGATGAAATTAAAAATATCAGTTTCGGTTTTTACGCTGCCGAGGATATTACCGCTGTAAACGGTGCGGTGATTCCTGCCGACAGCCTGATTGAAATTGTAACCCTTGATGAAAACGGGAAAGCGGTTATCAAGACGGATATTCCGTTTGGCAGCTATTATGTCAAAGAGATTGCCGCCGATGAGCATTATATCTTAAATGACACCAAATATCCCGTTGTCTTTGAATACGCCGGTCAGGATACGGCAAAAGTCAAGATTAGTGTAAACGATGGTAAGAAAATAGAAAACAAGCTGATTTACGGTTCTGTTTCCGGTAAAAAGGTGGATGAGAACGGTAAGGCGCTCGGCGGAGCTGTTATCGGTATCTTTGCTTCTGATGATATGGAGTTTACCGAGGAAAATGCGCTTATGACAGTTACTTCCGCAGAGGACGGCAGCTTCTCCTTTGACAAAGTTCCATATGGCATTTGGTATGTCAGGGAAATCAGCCAGCCGAAAGGATATGTGCTTGATAATACTGTCTACGAAGTGAACATTGCTGAAAAAGAGCAGGTTGTTGAAGCTGAAATCATCAACGAATTTGTGCGTGGCAATATCACGCTTACAAAAGTAGACGCAGATTATCCGGATAACAAACTGACGGGAGCTGAGTTTGAGGTTTACAAAGATGTCAACGGGGACGGAAAGCTCGATAAGGGCGATGAACTGCTCGGAACGCTTGAAGAAACTTCCGAAGGCATTTATGAAATGCGTGACCTGTTCTACGGAAAATATCTTGTGAAAGAAACGAAAGCACCGGAAGGATTTGTCCTTGATAAAGGCGTTTACTCCGTATTTGTAGAGGAAGATGGCAAAACCTATTCTGTGGAAAACAAAGCGGGCGTTGGCTTTATCAACGAAGCGATGAAGGGTAGCCTGAAAATTGTCAAGACTTCTTCAGACGGAAGGGTGGAAGGCTTCTCGTTCCGTGTGTTTGGTGCAAACGGATTTGAGCAGATTTATAAGACGGATAAAAACGGAGAAATCCTGATTGAAGGACTCCGTATCGGAGATTACACCATTTCCGAAGTGTCTGATCAGGCTTCTTCCGCCTATATCCTCCCTGCCGATAAAGAGGCAACGGTAAAGGCAGACGACACCACGACTGTAACAATGCACAACGAGCTTAGGGATACTCCGAAAACCGGAGATGATACCAATATGAGCCTTTGGTACGCACTTGCCGGACTTTCCGCTGCGGGTATTGCAGTAACCTCTGTGATTGCCTTCAGAAAGAAGAAAAAGGAGGGTAAGAACTGATGGAAGCAAAGACAATTATCGCTATTGTATTGGTCGCTGTGATTATCGGCGGCTTTATTTTTCTTCAGGTCAAAAACCGTAAGAAATAAGTAACCACACTTGGGGGCGGAGCGTAAAAAACTCTGCCCTTTATTTTGTTTTAGGAGGAACGCTATGAACCAATCAAAAACGGTGGAGAGCCGGGTACTTGAAATCTTGAAGGACTGTCCGAGGTCGAGATACGACGATATGCTGCTCATTCTTCACTATTATAACCGTTACAGCTATATGCGTGTGGGAGAGCTGCCGCTGGAGGATATTGTGTTCAATTTCAAGCTCTATGGTCTGCCCTGCTTTGAAACCATACGAAGGGCAAGACAGCGTGTGCAGTCTGTATTTCCGGAGCTTTCACGCAATCCGCAGCCGAAGCCGCAGGACTGTATTTCTATTGTCATCAACATAGGGTAGGAGGATTTTATATGGCAAGCAAAAACAATGCAACATTTCAGAATAAGGTCAAGGTACTGAATAAGCTCTTTGACGCAGGCTGTGATACCGAAAAGAAATTACAGCAGCTCGATATGGCGGCAATTTTGAAAATTCCCAATATCACGATACCTGATATGACTTTGATAATGGAATTTCAGAAGCAGACGAAATCCGGCAAGCTGTTCTCCTATCTGGGAGGTGGTGCAGATGAACAACGCACAGACGGACAGGCACATCATATGGAGTGAAATGAACCTTAATCCTGACGATTGGCGGGATGGTTATAAAGGAGGTGTTTTGAATGGCACGAAAATATGACCTGATTTCTGAGCTGTATAACCGTACCTGTAAAACGGTTGTATCAAATCCTCAGAGCTGGCAGGCATTTTTGCAGTCGGCTTGCCGGAATTATAAGCTGCGCTATGACGAACAGCTTTTAGTATTCGCACAGCGACCGGACGCAACGGCAGTCCTTGAGATTGAGCGATGGAACAGAAGCTTTGGTCGTTGGGTAAATCGTGGGGCAAAAGGTATTGCGGTATTTGCCGATGAGAACCGTGAAAAGCAAAGGCTTACGCATTACTTTGATATTTCCGATACCCACGAGAGCAGATATTCCCGTCCCGTTCCCCTTTGGAATATGTGGCAGGAGTACGAAGCCGATGTAATCGAAACGCTGGAAAGCACTTTTGGAGAAATTGACAACAAAAGCAATCTTGTGGAAGCTGTTATATGTGCGGCAAGAAATGCCGCCGAGGACAATCTTCCCGACTATATCCGAGATTTGCTTTACTCGATAAACGACAGCTTTTTGGAAGGACTGGACGAGGACAGTATCACTTCTCTATATCGGAAGGTCGTTACCAACAGCGTGGCGTATATGATGATGTCCCGGCTCGGCATTGATACGGAAAGCTATTTTGAGGACGATGATTTCAGAGATGTTACCAACTTTAATACGCAGGAAACGCTCAATGCACTTGGATTTGCCACAAGCGATATTGCGGAAATGGGATTATCTGAGATAGCAAAGACAGTTATGGCTTTGGATCGGCAAAATCGCATAATTGCCGGTCAGAATAGAAATGAGTACAATGGGGTTGAAAATAAAACCGAAAGGAGCTTTAGCGATGAACGAACTGACCTACACGATGGTGGGCGATTACAGCCTGCCGAACCTGAGATTGCCGGAGCAGCCGGAAGTGAGTCTTGGCAGGTACGCACAGATGAGGAAAAAGTTCCTGAAGGAACAGCACCGGGTTCTGTACTACAATTATCTGACGGCGGGCAGGCTGACGGAACACTTGGCAGAGGTGGAGCAGAGAGCAATCGAGATGGAGGAACGCCTGATGAAGCAGATGGCGGCGAAGGAAGGACTGACCGAGCAGATGAAGGCGGAGGATATGATGAAGTGGGTTCGCCTGACGAACAATCTGAAGAACCGGGTTCAGGAAATGGTACTGAAGGAAGTAATCTTCGCTTAGAGTATTACGACAGAAGCCACGAGGATAAGAGCCTGCCGTTCTTCGGCGGCGACGATACCATCAGGGAAATTCTTGCGACCACACCGCACCTGAAAGCGAGCAAAGATGAAATCCGGACATTTTATGAGAATGTAGCCGATGAGGACAGAAGAACTGAGTATATCAAGAGTATTTTCAACAATGACTATACCGAATTGATACTGAGTGACGACAGACGAGTCGGCTACAAGACTTATCAGAATGTGCTTCAGCTTTGGGAGGGGAGCTTTACAAGTCGCACGAAGCAGAGCTTTTATGATTGGGGAGTTATCGCCAAGCATTTTGAAGCAATGCGGCTTTTGGGAGAACTTCAGGACGCAATGAAGCCGTTGCCGTCAATGGACGGGCAGATGAGTTTTATATTTGACTACGAAGCAGAGGTAACAAAACCCTCTGCTTTTACTTTTTCACAGGAGATTATCGACGCTGTACTCACTCGTGGCAGCGGTGTGTCCGAAGGAAAAATGCGTATCTATGAGCAGTTCCAAAAGAGCTTTTCCCATAAGGAAAACGCAGACTTTCTGAAAAATGAATACGGGTGGGGTGGCAGCTATCCGGTGATTGTCGGAGCCGGCATTGATGAGCAGCACGACGGAAAGGGTATCCGTATTTCTAAAGGAATTGGGAACGATAAACCGCATATTCTGCTTAGCTGGAAACAGGTTGAGAAACGCATTGGCGAGCTTATCAGGCTGGACAGATACTTAAATCCAAAGGAAAAAGCACACTATCCCGAATGGCTTGAAAAGCAGGAAGCAAGACGGGCTGAGCTTAAAGAGCAGCAAAAAAATCGTGAAATCCTCTCTGCCGCCCCTCCGGAGAGGGCGGCAGCGGCTGATGAGGATATAGTCGGCAAAGAAGTGATGATTGATAATCACCGCTATATGGAAGAACCTGAGCCTTCGCCGGAGCAACGCTATGAATATCATCTCGGCGATAAGGTGTATATTGGCGCTGCGGAGTATGAAATTCTCTCCGTTGACGACGAACGGGTAATGCTTTATGACTTTGATATGCCTTTATTCAATAAGGAATTTACACGCACGGACTTCGATCAGAAGGTGCGGGAAAACCCGATGAATGACCACCTGAAGGTCAAAGAATTACCGCCCGAAAAAGAAATTGGCATTGATTCGAACACGACGCCTATCGGTGACGAGGATTACTATTTCCACCGTCCGGGTATGGAAGAATTTGAAGCAATCCATTATAACCCTGACTCCAATGCCGGAGGGCAGTTTGTTGTTCTGCATATTCCCTATGAACTGATAGCGGAAGCCAAAGCAAACAGCAGCTCGGTCAGCGAATTTTATGAGTATCTTGACGGCAAGGCAAATACAGAGCTTGTAGACGCAGGAACGCAGGAATTTGCAGACTATCTTGAAGCCTATGCGGAGCCTGAACCTGATTATATCGGGCGAACTGAAGAAACAATGCAGGCACTCACTTCTCAGGCTGAAAGAGCGTCTTATGACATTGGTATGGGTTATCTCGGCAATGGCTTAACCGTTTGGAACAGAGCAGTTGAAGAACACGGCGACTATCAGACTATTGCCCATATCAGCAATGAGGGCGAAATCAAATACTATGTTGACGGACTTCCTGATGATGTTGTTTCACGGATAGAGCAGGCGGCGGAACAGGAAAAGCAAAAAGCTTTATTTGCTGCCACATATAAAGTGGGTGATAAGGTCTATTTGGAGGGAAAGCCGTTTGAAATTACACGAACAGATGACTGGAATGTGGAACTTATGGATCGCTCTCTGCAAAATCCTACACCCCGTTTGGAGAGCAAGGATAGCTTTATGCAGCTTGTTCAGCAGAATGAATACAGCAGAATTAAGCACGACAATCCCAATACCATAGTGTTGTATCAGGTAGGCGATTTCTTTGAAGCTTACGGAAACGACGCAACCTATATGTCGGATACTTTTGCCCTTAACCTTACAAACAAAACGGTCGGCGGCGAACTTGTGTCGATATGCGGTATCCCCTCCGGTCAGCTCGAAACCTATCTGAATATGCTGACCGACAGAGGTAACGATGTAGCAATCGCTTCTCTTGAAAACGGAGAACACATAACCCACAAAGTCGTTTCAACCAATAAGGAAAATCCGGTGCAGTCACAGCCTGTTGGCAGAATTGAGTACCTTAATGACAATGGAGATGTCATACACACAGATGAGTACACCAGCGAGTATCAGTTCAAAAAGGACATTGGCGAGGAAAGCTCATATGGCACACGCTTTCGCTTCTATGTATATCGAAACGCTGACGGAGAAACCATAGACCAGACTTTTATTGCAAAGCTGGATACACCGCTGAATGTGTATGAAATCATCGACAGTCCGTATTTGCAGATTACCGAGCCTGAAACGCTGCTTGACAAAGCAAAGGCGCTGATTGATGAATACTGCCGGGAAGAATTTGAGCGTGAGGAAGGTGCGGATTATTCCGATTTGTCGGCGGTTGAAGTGGCGTACACTACAACCGAGGACGAGAAGCACGAAATTCAGGCGAGAGTCAATCTTGTGGATTTTCAGATTGAAACGCTTGTTGACGGAAAGGTATTCAGAGGAGAGCAGTTTTCTACGCTTGAAGATATGATTGAAAGAGGACTTGAAAGCCTTTCCTTTGATGATCTTGTGTATCTCTCTGACGAAGAGCTGGAGAGAGCAGACAAAGCTTCGGAGACTGTTGTTCCCGCTTGGGAGCAGAAGAAAAAGGAACGAGTCAGAAGCTATGACCTCCACCCTGAAATTCCTATGGCGGAACGAAACAATTTCAATCTCAAAGAAAATGAGGTGGAAACAGTCGGCAAAAAGGAACGCTTCCGCAGAAATATGGAAGCAATCCGTGTCCTGAAAGAGTGCGAATTTGATAACAGATTTGCCACTACTGAAGAACAGATTATCTTATCAAAATATGTGGGTTGGGGCGGTTTGTCCGAAGCCTTTGATGAAAATAATTCAGCTTGGGCAGATGAGTTCGTAGAGCTTTATACCGCCCTATCTCCTGATGAATATGCTTCGGCAAGGGAAAGCACCCTGACAGCCTTTTATACTCCGCCTGAAGTTATTGCAGCTATTTACAAGGCAATGGAACAGATGGGATTTCAGGAGGGCAATCTGCTTGAACCGTCCTGTGGTATTGGTAATTTTATCGGTATGCTGCCGGATTCCATGAAGGACAGCAAAATATACGGTGTGGAGATTGATAAGATTTCAGCCGGAATCGCACAGCAATTATATCAGAGAAGCTCTATTGCGGCGCAGGGATTTGAGGAAGTGAATCTGCCGGACAGCTTCTTTGACGGAGTAATCGGCAATGTTCCTTTCGGCGATTTTAAAGTACCGGATAAAAGATATGATAAGCATAAATTCCTGATTCACGACTATTTCTTTGCGAAATCGCTGGATAAGCTTCGCCCCGGCGGTGTGATGGCTCTTGTGACCAGCAAAGGCACAATGGATAAGGAAAATTCGTCTGTGCGAAAATATATTGCACAGAGAGCTGAGCTTCTTGGAGCAATCAGGCTTCCTAACGATACCTTTAAGGGCAATGCGGGAACGGAGGTTGTTTCGGATATTCTTATTCTGCAAAAGCGTGACAGACTTATAGACATAGAGCCGGATTGGGTTCATCTTGATACCGATGAGAACGGAATTAAGATGAACTCTTATTTTGTGCAGCACCCTGAAATGATACTCGGCGAGATGAAGCTGGTCAGCGGTCGTTTCGGTATGGAAGCTACCTGCGAGCCATATGAAAACGCTGATTTGAAAGCACTGCTTGATGAGGCGGTATCAAATATTCACGGGGAACTCTCTGTGTACGAAGCCGAAGAAGAACTGGAGGAAGAAGATAATTCCATTCCGGCAGATCCGAATGTAAGAAACTTTTCCTACACGGTGGTGGACGATAAAATCTATTACCGTGAAAATTCCCGTATGACGCCATTCGTGACAGCGTTAGAAACCTGATTGAGCTTCAGACAGAGGATTACCCTGACAGCGAAATCAAAGCGGAGCAGGAGAAATTAAATCGGCTTTATGATACTTTTTCGGGCAAGTACGGATTGATTAACAACCGGGCAAACAGTTCTGCGTTTTCACAGGACAGCTCCTTTTCTTTGCTCTCCGCATTGGAAGTATTGGACGAGGACGGAAACCTTGAGCGCAAGGCGGATATGTTCTTCAAGAGAACCATCAAGCCGCATACGCCGGTTACTTCCGTTGATACGGCAAGCGAAGCACTGGCGGTATCATTGGGAGAAAAGGCTGCTATTGATATGGAGTATATGATGGAGCTTTCCGGCAAATCAGAGAAAGAAATCTTTGAGGAACTGAAGGGCGTTATCTTCCTCAACCCTCTTTATGAATATGGAAACCACCCCGGTGGGAAGTATCTGATGGCAGACGAATATCTTTCCGGCAATGTCAGAGAGAAACTGAGGATTGCAAAAAATTCAGCGCAGCTTTACCCGGAGGATTATCAGGTCAATGTGGAAGCACTGGAGAGAGTACAACCGAAAGACCTGACAGCGAGTGAAATCTCGGTGCGGCTCGGCGCTACTTGGCTGCCACCTGACGATGTGCAGGATTTTATGTTTTACCTGCTTGAAACGCCACGCTATGCACAGTGGAATATCAAAGTCCACTTCTCTCCTTATACGAGCGAGTGGAACATCGAGGGCAAGTCCTATGATAGAGGAAATGTCAAAGCGTACAACACCTACGGCACAAGCCGAATAAACGCTTACAAGATTATTGAGGAAACGCTGAACCTGAAAGATGTCCGTATCTTTGATTATGTTGAAGATGATGAAGGCAAGAAGAAGGCAATCCTCAATAAAAAGGAAACTGCCATTGCTCAGTCCAAGCAGGAACTTATTAAGGGAGCATTTCAGGATTGGATATGGTCTGATCCTTCCCGCCGAGAAAGATTGTGCAGGATTTACAATGAGAAGTTTAACAGTATCCGACCTCGTGAGTATGACGGAAGCCACATTACCTTTAACGGAATGAACCCTGAAATTGAACTGAGGGAACATCAGAAAAATGCAGTCGCCCACATTCTTTACGGCGGCAATACGCTTCTTGCTCACGCAGTAGGGGCGGGCAAGACCTTTGAAATGGCAGCCGCAGCGATGGAATCCAAGCGGCTCGGACTGTGCAGTAAATCCCTGTTCGTTGTCCCCAATCACCTGACGGAGCAGTGGGCGGCGGAATACTTGCAGCTTTATCCGGCGGCGAATATCCTTGTGGCTACGAAGAAAGATTTTGAAACAAAAAATCGTAAGAAATTCTGCGGTCGAATTGCTACCGGAGATTATGACGCAGTAATTATCGGTCATTCGCAGTTTGAGAAAATCCCGATGTCTATTGAAAGACAGAGGGCAATCTTGGAGCAGCAGCTTGATGAAATCACAGTCGGCATTGCTGAATTGAAGCGAAACCGAGGAGAAAATTTCTCGGTTAAGCAGCTCGAAAAGTCAAAAAAATCCATTAAGCAGAAGCTGGATAAGCTGAACGACCAAAGCCGGAAAGATGATGTCGTAACCTTTGAGGAGCTTGGCGTTGACAGGCTGTTCATTGATGAGAGCCATTATTACAAAAACCTCTATCTCTATACGAAAATGAGGAATGTAGGCGGTATCGCACAGACCGAA
>ERZ809224.1917-NODE-1917-length-13928-cov-8.015858_pt1 | contig 13928 bp, 9 predicted proteins | sample MGYA00520513_ERZ809224 | MGnify/ENA primary metagenome ERZ809224 (study PRJEB31576, sample SAMEA3212658) | Homo sapiens | biome: human-gut; feature: human gut; material: fecal | place: Sweden | collected 2012 ...
CAGAACGCCTGCGCGTCGCCCGTCCAGCCCATGCGCTCGTCGCGCTGCGGGCAGTCGGTCGGCACGTCGAGGAAGTTATCGCGCTGGCTCCAGACAGAGTTCAAGTACAGGCGGTTGACCTTCTCGTTTGCGGTCGTGATCTCGCCGGTCTGCTCGAGGTCGGAATAAAGCGCCCACGCCTGAATATCCGTGATGCCGGTGAGGTCTGCCACGCCGGAGAATTTGATGTAGCGGAAGCCGTAGAAGGTCGCAATCGGTCGAATAAAGGCTTTTTTGCCCGTCGAAATATAGCGGTATTCGGAAAGCGCAGTGCGCAGGTTATCGCGGTAGAAGCAGTCATCCTGCAACAGCTCGCCGGTCTGCACGCGCAGCTCGACACCTGCGGGCAGGTCGGCCATGAACGTGAACCACCCCGTAATGTTCTGGCCGAGGTCGAACACAAGCTCGTTTTTCGGCGTGGTGATCTGCTTCGGGGTGATGATATGCTTTGCTTTTACGGGCAGCGAGAGGCGCGCGGAAATTGCGCCGAGGTTCGTCGTGGTGTTGCGCTTCACCGGCTGCCAATTTGCATAGGTGCAGGACGGCGCGCACCAGTTTTCGATTTCGAGGTTCGCATCGTAGCGCTCGCCGTCGTAGATGTTGCCGAACGTCAGCGGGTTCGGCGCGCACTGCCAGCTTTCGTCCGTGACGATGACGGTCTCGCCCTGCGTGGTGGTAACGTGCAGTTCACCGAAGAGCAGGTATTCCTCTGTGTACATATTGCAGGGTTTTCCCGGGAAATTCGTTTCGTAATCGTCGACGACGCCGTCAAAACCAAAGCGGCCTTTCGCCCAGCCGTTGCCCAAAATGGCGCCGATGACGTTTTCGCCGGTGTGAATGAGGTCGGTCACGTCGTAAGTCTGGTACTGAATCCAGCTGTCGTAGGCGGTGCAACCGGGGGCAAGATACTCATCGTTCGCCTTTTCGCCGTTCAAATAGAGCTCGTAGATGCCGAGACCCGTGAAGTATGCGCGGGCAGAGAGAACTTCGCCGGGAATCTCAAACGCGCGGCGCATGTACGGGGCGGTGTCCGGCGCAAGGCACGGAGAAATACGCTGTGCCGTGAACGGCTCGTCGAGCTTTGCGGTCTCGAACCACGCAGTGTCGCTTGTGACCAATTCACCGTTATCGCCCATAACGGTAACGCGCCAGAAGTAGCGCGTGCGGGGCTCGAGGGCGATTTCCACCGGTACACCGAGGGACGACGCGGTTTTGCACGCGCCGGTATCAAAGATAACGTCGGCAAAATCCTCCGTTTTGGAAACCTCCACGCGCGCCCAAAGCTGCTTTTTCGCTTCGGTATCCGTGACTGTCCACGAGACGTGCGGCGTTTTCAGATCAAAACCGAGCGGGTTGACGATACGGTTTGTTTTCATTCTCTGAATTTTCATGTTCCGTTCCTTTCTGTGCGTTTGCACGTGCGGCTTTTTCCTTTGCCGCTTCGTATTCCGGCCGCGTAAAGTTGCGGCATTTTGTTCTATTTCACAGAATATCAGATATGAAGATGAAAAACAAGGACTCAATTTCCGCAAAAATACGTCCTTATTTTCAGTAATTGCATGCGAAGATGTTGAACTAGGCCGTTTTCAAAAGTTCTTATAGGTTAGCCGCGACTTTAACTTGACACAAATCCATATTTGTGGTTTAATAAGCAAACAAGATTATCGGTGCTGCAAAGCGGCACTGCGATAAGGGAGTAGTCGGCGCAAAGCGCTGTATGGTCGACACACTTGAGGAAACTCACGGCTATGCATGAAATGACGAGACTTATCCGAAAGGCATCTCCGGCTTTTCGGGTGAGTCTTTTTTATTGCCCGCGCACGTATATTTTTATAATAAAACAACGGAAAACGGTGATCAAAATGAGCTTATGGGAACTCTTAATTCTGGCAGTCGGCCTTTCAATGGACGCATTTGCGGTTTCGGTATGTAAGGGGCTTTCGGTGAAAAAGCTGAAAACGAAGCACATGCTGACTGTGGGTGCCTATTTTGGCGGATTTCAGGCACTGATGCCTCTTTTAGGGTACATTTTGGGTATACAGTTCCAGTCAATGATTCAGCAGTTCGACCACTGGATCGCGTTTGTGCTGCTGGTGCTGATCGGCCTGAGCATGATAAAGGAATCGCGCGAGGAAGCGGAGAACCTCAACGATTCTTTCAGCTTTATGACGATGCTGCCGCTCGCGGTGGCGACGAGCATCGACGCGCTGGCGGTGGGCGTAACGTTTGCGTTTTTGCAGGTCAAAATCGTACCGGCCATCAGCTTTATCGGCGCAACGACGTTCATTCTTTCGGCGATCGGTATTCGCATCGGCAACATTTTCGGCGCAAAGTATAAATCGAAAGCAGAGCTTGTCGGCGGCATCGTGCTGATTTTGATGGGTGTGAAAATTTTGTTAGAGCATCTCGGCGTACTGGATATGATTTTCGGTTAAGAACCGGAAACAAGAAAGCGCCCCGCTTCCTTTTATGGAAAGCGGGGCGCTGTTTTGTTTTAATTTACGAACTAAAGTAACCCGTTAAATTACTTCTGTGCGTCGTAGTAATCCTGATATGCGGTGTAGCCCTGGAGCTCGATGTTCGATGCACGCTTATCGGTGTAGATCTTCTCAATGTCATGAACCTGATTGGACTCAGCAAAGTCTTTCAGATCCTGAACGAGCTTATCGAACGTTGCGTCGTCGGGAGCCATGATGATCTGCGGGATACGCATCTTGCACTCATCGGTGATGGACTGTCTTGCCATACCGAGGTCATCGGTCGGATCGATCTCAAGAGAGAGGCCGGTGTTTTCGTCGGTCAGGAACTTCTGGCCGGGGATTGCCGGATGGATGGAATCTTCCGGAGTGAAGACGTGATTCTGAATGGAGATAACCCAGCTTCTGGATGCTTCCGGCTGCTGCTCGTTAACTGCATACTTCGTCAAGTCAACGTTATCGGAGTGAGCCGGCTGAGACCAGAACCAGCAACCTGCTGCGTTCTTTTCGTCAGAGCTAAGCTCTTCTTCCGGCTTCTTGAGGATCGGGTTGCCCTCTTCGTCCTTGCCTTCCCAGAGGCCGCCCTCAGGACCGTACATCATGTTGATGGAGCCGTCCTTCGTGAGCATCCAAGAATAGAGGTCGAAGATACGCTGCGGGTTTTCAGCCTTTGTGGTGATGCAGTTGACGTTCCAACCAACCGTGCCGCCTTCTTCGCCGTAGACATAGTCAACGCCGTCAGCTGCCGGATAGATCGGAGAATCCTTAAGCTCCCAACCGAGGAGATCGTAGGTGTTGCCGTCCTTCTCCTGAAGGAGGGTACGGAAGTGGGTGGTATCGTCCTGAGAGAAGTCATAGTACAGAACCGCTGCACGGCCGTTGGAGAGCTTCTCTGTGTACTGATCGGTGCTGTCGGTATAAGTGGTTTCCGGGAAGAGGCCTTCTTTATACCACTGGTTAGCAATCTTCAGAGCGGAGATGTAGTTGTCGTCATAGACAGCGAGCTTAATGTCGTTATCCGCCTGAGACCAGTACGTATCAACAAGGTTCGGGTGGCCGTAGGAACGATAGATAGCGGAAACGGTGTAGAAGCCGTTATCGTCGTTTCTCGGGAGCCACGGGAAGATGCTCTGGTCGTCGGAGGTCTTAACACCCTTGTCCTTAGCATCCAGCATGAACTGGTGCAGGTCTTCGAGCGTCTTGAGTTCCGGGGAACCGAGCTGCTCATAAACGTCGTGGTTGACCATCCAGCTCATGTTACCGCCGGTAGCGCCCTTACGAGCCCAGTTCGGGATACCATAGAGACCGCCGTTAACGGACAGCAGCTTCTGGGTGGATTCGAGGATGTCCTCATCAAAGGAGCAGCCTTCATACTTCAAGGTGTTGATATCGACGAGCTTGCCGAGGTTGATGAGCTTCAGCCAGTTCGCGTTACGGTCGAGGATGATAACATCCGGCAGGTCGTCGGAGGAGATCATCAGGTTCAGTCTGGAATCCGCATCAGCTTCCGGGCAGGAATAGTTGAGCGTGATGTTGAACTTTTCGTTCATGTACTTCGATGCAGCGTCTTCGCCCCAGGGCTTAACGGAACCCTGATAGCTGTAATATGCATCAAATTCATAGTGCTCGGTGGTGTCGTCCGGGCCGGAGGAACCGGTTACCTCGGAGCTTGCGTCACCGCCGTCTGTGGATTCCGCTTCGGAAGATTCCGTTTTGGAAGATGTGCTGCTGCCAGCCGTGGAAGAGTTTCCGCCGCCGCCGCAGCCGGCTACTGTCAGAATCATGGATGCTGCCATGACTGCTGCCAGAGCCTTCAAGAGAGAGTTTCTGGACTTCATACTTTGCCTCCTTAAAGAATGCTTCGTCAATACACAATACACTTTGCATTGACAATTTATTTTATGATTAGCCCTTAACGGAGCCGATCATAATGCCTTTTACGAAGTAGCGCTGCAAGAACGGATAAACGATGATGATCGGAATGATCGTAACAAACATCGTAGCCATTGTGATGGAGCGCACGTTGGTCTGTTTGCCCTTCAAAGCGTTGCCGTCGATGGTGACGCCGCCGGTCATGGAAGACATCTGTTCTGCGAACTTCGCTTCGTTGACGATTGCGAGAAGGACGTTCTGCATCGGCTTCAGGTAATCCTGTGTAATGTACAGGTTTGCCTGGAACCAGTCGTTCCAGTGCTGCACACCGAAGTACAGGGCGATCGTCGCGATGATCGGTGTGGAGAGCGGGAAGTAAATTTTAAAGAAGATGGTTATGTAGTTTGCGCCGTCGATGAGAGCGGATTCTTCAAGCGCTTCCGGCAGAGACTGGAAGTAGCTGCGCATGAGAATCATGTTCCACAGGTTGACGAGTGCCGGGATGATGTACACGAGGAAGTTGTTCTTGAGACCGAGATTGAGGATCAAGAAGTAGGTCGGCATGAGGCCGCCGCCGAAGTACATCGGGATAAGACACAGCATTGCGTAAACTTTTTTGCCTACGAGATTCGTTCTGGAAATTGCGAATGCCAGCATACCGGTAATGAGCACGCCGCCGACCGTACCGATGACGGTACGTGCGATGGTGATGAAGTACGCCATCCAGATCTTCTGGTTTGTGAAAACCAGCTCGTAGTTTCTCCACGTAAACTTACGCGGATAGATGGTCAAACCACCAAGGGTGGTATCGTTGGAGTCGTTCAAGGAAATCGCAAGGGAATTCAGGAACGGGTACAGCGTAAGGACAAGAACCAGAACGATGGTGACGATCATGATGATATCGATCACGTAGTCGCTGGCCACGCGCTTGGCGCGGATTTTGTTTGGATTTTTTGCCATCTCTCTGTTCCCCCCTTAGAAAAGCTGTGCTTCGCCGAATTTACCTGCTACGTAGTTGGAACCAAGGAGCAGTGCGAAGTTGACGATAGACTTAAAGAGACCGGCCGCTGCTGCGAAGGAGAAACGACCCTGGCTGACACCCAAACGATAAATGAAGGTATCAAGCACGTCTGCGTATTCTTTCAACATGGAGTTGCCCATCTGCTTGGTGAGCATCATGATCTGGTCGAAGTTTGCATTCAAGATGCCGCCGACCTGGAAGATAAACATCAGGATGATGGTCGGTTTGATGGACTTAATTGTGATATGCCACATCTTCTGTGCGCGCGTTGCGCCGTCGATATCAGCCGCTTCATACATATCCTGGCTGATGCTCGTGATAGCGGAGATGAAGATAATCGCGTTCCAGCCAAGCTCCTTCCAGATATCCGTGCACAATGTAATGCCCCAGAAGTACTTGCCTTCGGTGAAGAAGCCGATCGGTTCTTTAATGACGCCGATCCACATGAGGAACTCATTGATAGCGCCGCCGTCGGTGGACATGAGGTCAAACATCAACGTTGCACATACAACCCAAGAGATGAAGTGCGGCAGGTAGCTGACGGTCTGAACCGTTTTTTTCAGCGGCTGGAAGTTCATTTCGTTCAGCAGCACTGCGAAGAAAATCGGCAGCGGGAAGCCAATGAACATCTTAAGGGCGCTGATGACCAGCGTGTTGCGCATGGCCAGTCCGAAGTACTTATCGGCGAACATGGTCTGGAAGTGTTTGAAGCCTACCCACTGGCTGAAGCCCGGGAAATCACCGAGCTGGAAATCCTGGAAGCCCATAACCACGCCGTACATCGGTACGTAGCTGAACAGGAGGACTAAGAGGATGCCGGGAACTACCAATATCTGCAGATCCCACTGGGCAAGCATTCTGGAAAAGGCGTTCTTTTTGCGTAAGACCGTCTTTTCACTCGCTTGTGCTTGTTTCAATCTCATCACGCTCCATTTCCACAAAAGATGGAAAATTTTTTACAAAAAGCAGAACTCAAAGCCTGCTTAAAGCCAAAATTTTTTGAAACCCGACTGCCTTTTGCAGTTTTACGGTTTTCTCGCGAAAGCCCTGAACGATGTTCGGATGGTTTCCAAATTTGTCTAAATCTTCGCAACAACTTCTTCAGGAATTGTTTATATTATACACACGCATCTGTAACAATTCAAGGACAAATTGTGCAAAGCATATTGACAAATTATGCAAACCGTGTACAATATAGGTACAAAAGGTAAATTTTATGGTGAAGCTGGTGGGCATATGTCACAAAGCACTATCTTAGACACACAAAAATGCGAGCATGAAACCGCATCCATTTTGAACAATTTTACTATTGCCTTCGGAAAGGTGCATTGGGGCTTCCCGGATTTCGAAAACTTGGATGAATTGTTTGAAAATCAGCAGTTTGTTTTGATGCTCTGCGTCAAAGCTTCGTCTGAAAGAAGCGATTTATATTTGAATAACGACATTTTTAACGTAGTTACCGGAGGGGTGATTTGTGTGCGCCGCAGCGATAAAATCCTTTGGAATCACTGCTGCTGCGACAACATGCAGATTCTCTGGCTTCCCTTTACAATGAAATGCGTTTCCGACTGTTCCTGCGAAGGCGCCGATGTTTTAAATGACTTTTTGTGCGGAAAGCTGAGCTCTGTCGGTTATAATACACAGCTGATTGATTACAGCGACTTCCTCAGAAAGCGCGTTTGCAACTATGCTAAGTGCTGCCTGAACCAAGTTCTTTCCGGATTTATACTGGACTGCATTTTTACCCTTAAGCAAAATTACGACGGCCTCACCAACAAGGACAAAATCACCCAATACCTGCTCGACCACGCAACGGAGAAGATCAGCGTGCCGGAACTTGCGAAAAAGCTTTCGATTTCCGAACGCGCACTGTTCTATTATTTTCAAGATAACTTCGGTTCCACCCCGAGCAATTACATTAACCGTATACGCATGAACGCCGCCGCAGAGCACATCCACCGCGGGTTATCCGTGAAAGAAGTGACCGAAATGTACCACTTTTCGGAATCGTCTGCGTTCTGCCGGTTATTTAAGAAGTACTTCGGCATCACGCCGACGGAATACCGGCAGCTGGCAGAGAAATCGCAGCTGAAAATCGTCTCGCGGGACGAGCTGAAGGATTAACCGTATATCTTTCACGCGATCCATAGATAACAAAACACCGCCCGTTCGGAAAAGCTCCGAGCGGACGGTGTTCTTTATCTTATATTATATTGTATTCGATCAGTCAATGACTTTGTTGTCGCGATCCGGAACAATCTTTTCAAGGAACTGCTCTACGGTCATGGCGCCGAGGTCGCCCTCTTTGCGCTTACGGATAGAGATGGTGTTGTTTTCGATGTCCTTATCGCCGACAACGACCATGTACGGCACCTTTTCGAGCTGTGCTTCGCGAATCTTGTAGCCAATCTTCTCGCTGCGGTCGTCGACCTCGCAGCGGAAGCCCTTGTCTTCAAGCTGCTTCTTGACTTCATAGAGATAGTCGAGGTGGCGGTCTGCGATGGGCAGCAGCTTCACCTGCACCGGGGCAAGCCACAACGGGAACGCGCCTGCGTACTTTTCGATGAGCAACGCGAGGGTACGCTCGTAGCAGCCGATGGAGGTACGGTGAATGATGCACGGGGTCTTCTGCTTGCCGTCCTTATCGGTGTAGACCATGCCGAACTGCTCGGCAAGCATCTGATCAATCTGAATGGTGATAAGCGTATCTTCCTTGCCGTACACGTTCTTAATCTGGATATCGAGCTTCGGGCCGTAGAACGCAGCTTCGCCGATGCCGATCTCGTACGGAATCTCGAGGTGGTTGAGGATGCGCTCCATGAGGCCCTGTGCCTCGTTCCACTGCTCTTCCGTACCGATATACTTTGCACGGTCATTCGGGTCCCATTGCGAGAAGCGGTAGGAAACGTCCTCATACAGACCGAGTGTCTTCAGCATGAAGATTGCAAGCTCCAGGCACTTTCTGAACTCATCTTCCAGCTGCTCCGGTGTGCACATGAGGTGGCCTTCGGAAATGGTGAACTGGCGCACACGGATCAGGCCGTGCATCTCGCCGCTTGCTTCATTACGGAACAGTGTGGAGGTCTCGTTGTAGCGCAGCGGCAGGTCGCGGTAGGAACGCTTGCGGTTCAAATAAGCCTGATACTGGAACGGGCAGGTCATCGGGCGCAGGGCGAAGACTTCCTTGTCCTTCTCCTCGTCGCCGAGCACGAACATGCCATCCTTATAATGATCCCAGTGACCGGAAATCTTGTACAGGTCGCTCTTTGCCATGAACGGGGTCTTTGTCAGCAGCCAGCCGCGGCGCTGCTCCTCGTCCTCGACGAAGCGCTGCAGAAGCTGAACGATGCGTGCGCCCTTCGGCAGCAGGATCGGCAAGCCCTGACCGATAACGTCGCTTGTGGTGAAAAGCTCCAGCTCACGGCCGAGCTTGTTGTGGTCGCGCTTCTTGGCTTCCTCCAGCATGGTGAGATGCTCTTCCAGCAAGCTCTGCTTCGGGAACGCGATGCCGTAGAGACGCTGCAGCATCTTGTTGCTTGCATCGCCGCGCCAGTAAGCGCCTGTGATGGAGGTAAGCTTTACAGCCTTGACATTGCCGGTGCGCATGAGGTGCGGGCCTGCGCAGAGGTCCGTGAAATCGCCCTGCTTATAGAAGGAGATGTGCTCGCCCTCGGCAGCGTGCTCACGGATGAGCTCCTCTTTATAGTCCTGACCCTTCATGAGCTCCAGTGCTTCCGCGACCGGCAGCTCGAAGCGCTCGATCTCGATGTCTTCCTTGATGATCTTCTTCATCTCGGCTTCGATCTTTGCGAGGTCGTCGTTGGTGATGGCCTGCGGCAGCTCCATATCATAATAGAAGCCGTTATCCACAGCCGGACCGATGGCAAACTTTGTGCCCGGGTACAGGCGGTTTACCGCCTGCGCCATGATGTGGGACGCAGTGTGCCAATATGCCTTTTTGCCCTCTTTATCGTCAAACGTCAAAATCTCTACCTTGCAATCTTCGTTGAGCACGGTGCGCAGGTCGCACACCTCGCCGTTCACTTTTGCGGCACATGCGGACTTATAAAGACCCATGCCGATGCTTTTTGCGACTTCCGCTACGGAAACGCCGCTTTCAAATTCCTTTTCGCTGCCCTTCAGGTCAACCTTGATCATGATTCTCAATCCTTTCCTAATTCTATGACAAAATAAAAAGCCCCGGGATCCCTCACCGGGATCTCGGGGCGACACTGCGCGGTTCCACCCGAGTTCCTGCGTGTTAAAACACACTTGTGTTAACACACAGCTCGTTCTTCCGCCTTAACGCGGCGGCAACGTCCGCCTTTTCGGTAAACCGTTCGGCGGCGGCTCAAAGGTGGTATTTCGGTTTCGCTTTCCGCGGTGCTTTCAGCCGGTGGCAACCGCTCTCTTTTGAAAAGACCTGAACCCGAACTTCCTTATCAAAGCCCTTTTCTTGTCCCCATACTATCACCGTTTTTCTGAAATGTCAACACCCAGAAAAGAGTTTTTCACACAAATTCGCAAATATCTATCATCATAGACAATAAAATGTCTATTTACGCATACAATTTGCGTAGAGGTGATACACTTGCTTTGGGAAAATAATATTGTGGGGCAAACAATACGGTCTGTGCGCAAAGCAAAAGGCATGTCGCAAGAGGTTTTAAGCGGCTTTGCGGGCATCGCGCGCACGCATTTGACGATGATCGAGTGCGGGACAAAGCAGGCGAATTTCTCGACGATATGCAAGATTGCGGAAGCGTTTGATATGCGCCCCAGCGAGCTTGTCCGCAAAATGGAAGAAGCGGAAGAAAAGCGGGATAAATAGACCCGCAGAAAAAATTTTTCTTCTAAAAAGCAAAAAAATCGGCTTATATACTGGGCTCTTGTATAAAACAGAAAGAAACCGTAACTATTTCTTAAATTCTTTGGTTGACATATGCAAGGAAAAGAGATAAAATTGTACATGGAGTGTTTTACACTTTTTAAGTCAGCCGTGTTCCGAGCAGTTTATGCGGCTGCTTTTTGTGTAAGCCTTCACAGGGAATAACGCACCCTGCATAACCTAATTTAGTAATTGAATATCGAAAACCTTAGCGAAGGAGGTGCCCAATGCCACAAGTACCAATTTGGGGTTGTGTTCTGATCGTACTGGCAGTCGCCGCTTTGTGCGGCGCTCTCGCTTTCTTTGCGGGTGTGAATCATCGAAAAAGAGAAGCGGAAGCTGCCATCGGTTCGGCAGAAGACGAAGCCAAGCGGATCATCAGCAACGCGATTAAAACGGCTGCCGCAAAGAAAAAGGAAGCCGTGCTCGAGGGCAAGGACGAAATTCATCGTCTGCGCAACGAGTCCGAACGCGAGATGAATGACCGCAGAAAAGAAATTCAGCGCCAGGAGCGCCGCGTTTCCCAGAAGGAAGAATCTTTGGATAAAAAGATGGAAAATCTGGAATCCAAAGAAAACGCGGTCGAAAATAAGATGCGCAAGGCGGAGGAACGCCTGAAAGAGGCAGAATCCGTTAAGAAAAGTCAGATCGACATGTTGGAGAGGATCTCTTCCTTTACTGTGGACCAGGCAAAAGAGTATTTGCTCAAGTTACTTGAGGATGATCTTGTGCATGAAAAGGCCATTAAGGTAATGGAGTATGAACAGCAGACGAAGGAAGAATGCGACAAGCTGGCAAGAGAGATCATTTCGGTCGCCATTCAGCGCTGCGCGGCGGATCACGTATCCGAAGCCGCCATCAGCGTCGTTCCGCTGCCCAACGATGAAATGAAGGGCAGAATCATCGGCCGCGAAGGCCGTAACATCCGCGCCATTGAACAGCTTACCGGCGTGGATCTCATCATCGATGACACACCTGAAGCCATTACGCTTTCGAGCTTTGAGCCCGTAAGACGTGAAGTGGCAAGAATCGCCCTTGAAAAGCTGATCTCGGATGGCAGAATCCACCCGACCAGAATTGAGGAGACGATTGAGAAAGCCCGCCGCGAAGTGGATGCGACCATTAAAGCCGAGGGCGAACGCGCCGTGCTTGCTGCCGGCGTAAACGGCATTCACCATGAGCTTGTTAAGCTGCTTGGTCGGCTGCGTTACCGCACCAGCTATGGACAGAATGTCCTCAATCACTCTTTGGAAGTTTCTTACCTTGCCGGTATGATGGCTTCCGAACTGGGCCTTGACCCCACCATTGCAAGAAGAGCAGGTTTGCTGCATGATATCGGCAAAGCGCTCGACCACGAGATTGAAGGCTCTCATGTGGAGATCGGCGTGGATGTTGCAAGAAAGTACAAGGAAAGCGAAGCCGTTATCCACGCAATTGCCGCACACCACGGCGACATTGAAGCGAAAACGGTCATTGCCTGCCTGGTGCAGGCAGCCGATGCCATCTCGGCAGCACGCCCCGGCGCGCGCCGCGAGAACATCGAAAACTATATCAAACGTCTCGAAAAGCTCGAGGCCGTGGCTGCATCGTTTGACGGTGTGGATCGCTGCTACGCCATTCAGGCCGGCCGCGAGATCCGCGTCATGGTAAAGCCCGAAGTGATCAACGATGAGAAAATGACGCTGCTCGCCCGCGACATCTGCAAGAAGATTGAGGAAGACCTCGAATATCCGGGTCAGATTAAGGTCAACATGATCCGTGAAAGCAGAGCGGTCGATTTCGCGAAATAACATAGTTCGTCACAACGCTCAACCGAATCACAAGCAAAGCCCTCCGGGAGGAACCTCGGAGGGCTTTTGTTATGTAAAACCGCGTCGGTGGGTTCTCCCCCGCTTCGGCACGCGATTTTGCTGTAAAAAAAGCAACACCTCTTACCCTGCCGACAAGATCAAGCATAAACGCTCGGATTTTCGGTGCTACGGTTAAAAGGTGTTGCTTTGCAAAATACAATTTTAATTATGTACTGAAATTTGTGTTAGCTTTGATAAATGGGGTGCGCAAAATACGTGTAAAAAATTCACATTTTGTCGATTAAGACGCATTGTCCATCTGCAAACACAGTTTATCGGAAATCATGGCGATGAACTCGCTGTTCGTGGGCTTGCCCCGCGTGTTGTGAATGGTGTAACCGAAATACGAATTCAACACATCCACATCACCGCGATCCCAAGCGACTTCGATCGCATGGCGAATGGCGCGTTCCACACGGGAGCTCGTGGTCTCGTACTGCTTTGCCACACTCGGATATAGCTGTTTTGTCACCGCATTGATAATCTCCGGGTCTTCGATGGCCATGATGATGGAATCCCGAAGATAGTGGTATCCCTTAATGTGGGCCGGCACGCCAATCTGATGCAGGATCTCCGTGACCTGAATGCGCAGGTCGCTGCGGCTGGTGCCGTTTGACGGATGCTGTGCCGCACCGGCCAACGTAAAGATACGGTCGATGATCTCGGTTTTGCTGAACGGCTGGATGGCGTAATAATCTGCGCCGGCCTCCATGATCTGCCGCTCCAAAGTGTTTGAGGAATACGCTGCCGTGATGATGAACACCGGCTTTGGCAGTCCCTCGACTTTCACAGCGTGCATAACGCCCAGTGCATCTACGCCCGCCATAAAGAGATCCATTACGACCACATCCGGTTTTTCATCCCGTATTTTGGTCAGTAGCGCTGTTCCGTTCCTGTTTACGGTCACAACCTGTGCACCCCGCGAAGCCAATGCGTCGGTGTTTTCACGGCTCCATTCGCCGTCATCCGCACAAATGATGACCTTTATTTGCTTTTCCATGGCTTACCTCCTGCGTGATTTAAATTGTGAACAAATTTTACCATATCATACACGCTATTTCAAGAGGGTAAATGAAATTTCTTTAATTTATTTGTTTTCTAACAAAAATATGGATCTTGATTTTGTTAGCTTTCATCACGATTTCGGTTGATACACTTCTTATTTCGACAAAAATCAGCAGATAATAAGATATTTTTATTACAGCTAATATTCCGGCGAGTTTCTTACCAAAAAGATGTATGAAACAGAACGGAAACCGATTCTGTAAGATTGTGTCATACCTTCTGTGAGAAACATGGCAATGCGGCGCGAAAAAGGGACGCGTGCGCCGCAGCCCACCGTCCCCCTCGTCTTAATTTTCGTTCAGGTTTTCGAGCATCGTTTCGGCAAAAATGCCATAGCCGCGTGTAGCATCATCTACGAAAACATGCGTCACCGCACCGACCAGCTTACCGTCCTGCAAAATGGGGCAACCGCTCATGCCCTGCACAATGCCGCCGGTACGTGCAAGCAGCTCCGGGTCGGTCACGTGCAGCACAAGGGTACGTGTTTCCTGCTTGCCGTCTGTGCTGACGCGCTCAAGCTCCGCATCAAACAGCCGCATACCCTCATCGTCGATTGTGGCGGCGATCTGTACGGCACCTGTATGCACATTTCCGCGCGGCAGCACCTCTACGGTCTCACCCTCGTGCGGTGCAGAGAGTTTGCCGTAAAGCCCAAGCTCCGTGTTCTGCGTCAGCGTGCCAAGGCTCTTGCCGCCCGTAAAATAGATCGGAAGAGC
>ERZ809224.1921-NODE-1921-length-13917-cov-9.669384_pt1 | contig 13917 bp, 10 predicted proteins | sample MGYA00520513_ERZ809224 | MGnify/ENA primary metagenome ERZ809224 (study PRJEB31576, sample SAMEA3212658) | Homo sapiens | biome: human-gut; feature: human gut; material: fecal | place: Sweden | collected 2012 ...
TATATATTCCACAGCCTGCATCAATTCCGTCGTCCGCGGAAAGCCTCCCCTCTGCGGTGTCGCAAGCTTCACGACTAATAGAAGGCTCTCCGGCGCCACGCCTCGGTATCTGCCACCGGAGGCCCTTCCATTCCCCGCGGCAATGCCAAGCACCGCCGTTCCGTGTCCGCTTAAATCCTGCTCCGGCACAAGTGCATATCCCTGCTCTCTGCTGCCCGTCGCAAGCGCCGCATCAATCTGTTCCTGCGTATACTCACAGCCCTGTAAAAAGCCATCCGGTGCATGACCGCTGCTCGAAGACTGATCCCATAATGCCACGATCCGCGTCCTGCCATCCTCTGTCCGAAAATCCGGATGAAAATAGTCAACCCCGGAATCGATCACCGCCACGAGCACACCGGCTCCCGACAGTGCTCCCGCTCCTGTCTGTAAAGAGGAAAGACAGGAAGCACGCCGCCCCGCCTCTGCTGAAAAGAACAGCTGCTTCGGCTTTTCAACATAAAATACCTGCAACATCCGCACAAGCTTATCCATGTCTTTCCGTGGGAGATCAACGATCGCATACCCTCCTGAAAGTTCCGTTATCTGCCAGCTGACATCCGGATACCGCTGCGCTATGAGCTGCCGCAATGCTCCAGAATGACGCACAATCACCTGCCAGGTTCGATTTTCTGCATCATATCCCACATCCAGACTGACAGACTTCTCCCGCTCCTCTTCCGTCGCATCCAATGCCAGATTTAAGAGATTTTCCAATTTCTGATCTTCCATCTGCCCACCTGCCTGTTATCACATACCTTCCGTTCTTATTATTTTATGACACAAGGGTCAAAAGAAACACCGAAAAGTAGCGCGGATTTGAGGTGTTTTAGGATTGCGAGAGCACGAAATGCGAAGCAATCCGTGTATCCTAAATTTCCTGTAAAGTTAAAAGCAGGCTGCCGGATCTCAGCTTCCCAGGATCCCACAACCCGCTCTCTTCCGGTTCACTCTTCCAGCATCGTATTGATCCGCCGAAAGCCCTTCCGGTCCTTTTCCTCCATAATATCCCAGACACGCTCTGCCAGCTCCGCCAGCACGCTGTCATCAAATGCGATCTCACCTCCGTAAATACTCATGCCCTCCGCAATGGCCTGCTGCGCTTCCAGATATTCCTCATAGTGTTCGTCGCCCTCATAAAAATCTCTCTGCACGTCAATCCCATATCGGCTGCGAAACAGCTCTGCCAGTTCTGAATCATTCTCCGCCGCCTTCTGACCGAAAAATACCGGTCCCATCACCTTGTAGAGCAACTCCTTCTGGCGCTCCCGCTCCGTTTCATCACATGCAATCAGATAAGAACTCGACGATACCTGACCTGAATCACCCATGTCTCTTCCTGCCCTCTCCCTTCGGCAGCACGGTATAGCGCATGTTCACCGCTGATTTCTCCGTTCATTTATCCGCTTTCTTTTCCTTCACTATATCATGGCGCTATATAAATGTCAACTTTTTAATTCATTGCAGCTCATATTATTTTTGTGATTATCTCGTTGTGTTTTATATATCTATCAGCACTATACTTGTTATTCCAGTTCCTTCTTTCCGAGCCGCACATCCTCCATCAGGGCGCTCATTTTCTCATCCAGCTGATTAAACAGATAATTACGTGGGCTATTCGTCCTGCCAAGATAGTTTTCCCGAATTTCCTGTTCCATTTGGAAAATTTCTTCCTTCAGATCCCGCGCTGACATCCGATGTCCGCCCTGACCGAGGATAATCACCTGCTCCAGGCCATCTGAGGTCGCGACCGTCACCTGATATTTTCTCCCGATAGCATGTACTGTCTTTTCGATATACTGGTCGGCAGTCTCCGCTTCTTTTGTATATACCACATAAATATTGTGATATTTCTGCACGCTTCCCTGTCCGCCTTCGACCCGGTAAGCGTCAAACACAAGGATCAGATTTACTTTTTTATAACCCTGATAATTACATAAAATATCCATTAGCTTTGTTCGGGCCGCCTCCACATTCGTTTTTGCCAGTTCGTTCAGCTCTTCCCACGCAAAAATGATATTGTAGCCATCGACAAGCAGATACTCCTCCGTCGCCACCTTCCTTGGCGCCACAGGTGATGCATCAAAGTCTGTCCGACGGCTTCGGCGGTAATTCGGACGTTCCCGCCTCCCCGTACTGCCATACGTGCGGGCAAAAATCTCATCGATCTCCTCCTGAGAAATACTCATCTCTTCATAGCTGCCGTGCCCTTGCGGTACCCCGATTTGCCCTCGCTCCTGCATCTCGCCCATCTCCGGCTTCTGCCCCAGAAGTCCGGCTGTATCCAGATGCGCATACTCCGGGACAAGCGCCCAGTCCACCACAAAACCTGCTCCATGCGCACAAAATACCGAGCCTGTCGGATTGTCCAGATCTGCCTCCGGATCATAATCCGTCGCCGTAATCACTTCGTCTGCATTATGGCAAGGTAAATAGCCGTTCAATGTGCAGCTGATCCGCCCTCTTCCTTTTGTATAGGCCAGCAGCTCCGTCTGATATCCCCGCATTGTAACTACCGGAGCCGTTCCATGCAAAACTGCTGTCCCGTCAGCAAGTTCGGGCGGCTCCACACTTCCATACATTTTCTGGACATCCGTCATCACACGTCCCGCCAGCTCCTGCGGCACTTCAATCACAAATTCATATACCGGTTCCAAAAGCACATTTTTGCCGCTTCGCAGCCCCTGCCGCACAGCCCGGTAAGTCGCCTGTCGAAAATCACCGCCCTCTGTATGCTTTTGATGTGCACGACCTGCAATCAGCGTAATCTTCATATCTGTAATCTCTGACCCGGTCAGCACACCTACATGCTGCTTTTCCTCCAGATGCGTTAAAATCAGCCGTTGCCAGTTTCGATCCAGCACATCCTCACTGCAGGCCGAGGCAAATTCCAGCCCGCTTCCCGTCTCACCCGGCTCGAGCAAAAGATGCACCTCCGCATAATGGCGCAGCGGTTCAAAATGCCCGATCCCGATTACCGGTTCCGCGATCGTTTCCTTATAGACAATGCTTCCTGTGCCAAATTCTACCGCGATCCCAAAACGCTCCCGGATCATATTCTTCAGCACGTCGATCTGCACCTCACCCATCAGCTGTGCATAAATCTCATTCTTCTTCTCATTCCATGCAATGTGAAGCTCCGGCTCCTCCTCTTCAAGCTGAAGAAGCTTCCGATAGGTCTGGTGAACATCACAGTCATCCGGAAGGCATATCTGATAAGAGAGCACCGGCTCAAGCACCGGAAGCTCCGAATCTCTCTCGGCTCCGAGTCCTTCTCCGGAATGCGTATGGTTAAGCCCGGTAAGCGCACAGATCTGCCCTGCCTGTACCTCATTGACGCTTCGGAACGATGCTCCGGAATAAATGCGGATCTGGCTGACTTTTTCCTCCCAGCATGCTTCTGCTCCCTTGCCCTTCGTCTGGTTTGTCAGCAGATCGCGAACCTTTAGCTTTCCGCCGGTGATCTTTACGTGTGTCAGTCGATTTCCCTGTGCATCCCGCGAGATCTTATAGACCCTTGCTGCAAATGCTTCCGGATAAGCCTGCTCCATACCAAGCATACAGATCCCTTCCAGAAGCGCCGCTATGCCGCACAGCTTTAATGCAGATCCAAAGTAACATGGAAAGAGCTTTCGGCTCCTGATCAGTTCTCTCACCTGCTGCAGCTGCACCGTTCCGTCAGACAGGTATCTCTCCAACAACGCCTCGTCACATAAAGCCAGTGTCTCTGTCAGCTCCGGATCCTTTAAAAGCTGTTCCACCCGCCACGGCAGCTTCCGTTCCGGATCAAGTCCGGCAAAGATCTCATCAGTCTCTTCCCCCTCCTCTTTTTTCGCCCTGGAAGCCCAGAATTGAACGCAGTGCTCATCCAGCTTTTTCTGCAGTTCTGCAAGCAATGTCTCTTCATCTGTCCCGGCCTGATCCATTTTATTGATAAACAGAAATGTTGGCACCTGATATTTTTTCAGCAGACGCCAGAGTGTCTCAACATGACTCTGTACCCCATCTGCACCGCTGATCACCAACACTGCATAATCAAGAATCCGCAAGGTCCGCTCCATCTCCGCTGAAAAATCCGCATGCCCCGGCGTATCCACAAGCGTAAGCTGCACACCTTCACAGCACATCTCCGCCTGTTTGGAAAAAATCGTAATTCCACGATCCCGTTCCATTGCAAAATTGTCCAGAAACGCATCCTTATGGTCTACCCTTCCAAGGGCACGGATCTCTCCTGTGAGATATAAAATTCCTTCTGCCAGCGTTGTCTTTCCCGCGTCTACATGCGCCAGAATACCAACGGTCATCCGCTTTTGTGTCATCTCCATCTGCTTCTCCTATCGCTGCAGATTCGTCCCGGCTGCCTTCATCACACCGCGAACATCCGCTTCTGTCACCATATTAAAATCCCGCTGAATCATCAGCTTCAGCACACTCGCCGCAATTGAAAAATCGATCAGCTCCTGCGGCTCATATCCATTCATATACGCATGCAGCAGTCCTCCGGCAAACGCATCCCCTGCACCTACCGCTTCCAAGCTATGCACGGTATGAATTGGACTTTCATAATAGATGCCGTCTTTCAGATAAATGCCCATCCATTCTCCATCCTCTGCCGAGTGCAGATTGCGCAGCACACTGGCTACTGCTTTACAGGCCGGATATCGATCCACAATCTCCTTCATGCCAGCCTTATAGGAATTGATCTGATCGATACCGTGCTCCATGTCACCGTCATAGGCCGGAATCCCGAGTGTCTCTTCAAAATCCTCGTCGTTCGCAATGCAGAAAGTCACGTACTGCATCAGTTCCCCCATCACCTTCTGCGCCTTTTCCGTGCTCCACAGTTTTCCTCTGTAATTCAGGTCACAGATTACCTCAATCCCATGCGCTCTGCAATAGTAAAGTGCCTGCTTCAACGTTTCCGCTGTTGCATCACTGATTGCCGCCGTCACACCGGAAAAATAAAAAATATCCGCATCTCCAAGAATCTTCTCCCAGTCAAAATCAGACGGATCACACTGCGACATTGCGCTGTATTTCCGATCGTATACGACATTCGTCGGCCGGATATTTGTCCCTTTTTCAAAAAAGTAAACGCCAAGACGCTCACCGCCCCGCACGACCTCTTTCGTATCTACACCAAACCGACGCACTTCATTGATCGCTGCCTGTCCGACCGGACCGGTCGGAACCTTCGTCACAAACGATACCTGATCGCCCAGCATTGCAAGCGAGACAGCTACATTTGCCTCCGCTCCCCCGTAGCTCGCCTCAAAACTGTTTGACTGCACAATCCGCAAATATTCCGGCGTCTTCAGCCGCAGCATAATTTCTCCAAATGTTACCGCCTTCATCCATTCTTCCTCCTTCATCGTCGCTTTTGACACTATGAACTACAGCATTTCCCGCATACCAGGAGCTGTTCACAATCCGCTTCACTGCTGAATGCTTTCAGTTTAACACTAAAACCGATATGGCGAAAGTTTTTTCTCTTTTTTTTAATTTTCCCTTCCATTTTCTGCTATTTTGTGCTAAACTGGTTTCGCTGTAAAGCATGGGCTTGTAGCGCAGTTGGGAGCGCACTACATTCGCATTGTAGGGGTCGTGAGTTCGAATCTCATCAGGTCCATAGTATTTGATAAAAAAAGAGACCCGTAGATCCGGGTCTCTTTTTTTATCAAATTTCAGTTATTCAGTTCTGATAAGACGACCTTTCCGGTCTCGAGTGTTTCTTTCATTTTGATGATTCTCTGATTGCCGGATCCTCTGAAGTTCAGCATCAGATTTTTCAACTCCTCCACGAACCGGCCATCAATGAGAATATCGATGGATTCCAGCAATTCTCTTGTCACACCATCGACAAAGCGTTTCCCGCCCGGCACAAGATCCCGGTCGTATACGTATCCGGTATAAGCCCAGACGTTTTTATCCGGAAGCTCCTTCTTGATTCTGCGAAGCAGCCGCAATACCGGTTCCTGATTTTCCGGCTCCATCGGATCACCGCCCAGGATTGTGATTCCGTCGTAATAGGACTTTGACAGCTCATCAATAATGAACTGCTCTATCTCCGGTGTATATTCCCTGCCATAGTTAAAATCCCATGTCTGCGGCTGAAAGCATCCCTTACAGTGATTGCGGCATCCGGAGACAAACACGCTGACTCTCATTCCCTCGCCGTTTGCAACATCTGCAGTCATCACTTCTCCTACGTGCATGATATCCTCCCAAATTCATTCTTATCGCACATAAGGCATGGTCTGCAACGACCAGTCCTTATGCATTGATAATTGATATGCATCCTCCTGACCCACCGCTTAGTGATCTACGCACTTGAAGCCGGGGATGCCTGTTCTGCGGTAAAACGAGACATACCTCAATTCTGAGAAAAGGTATGGCTGGAAACATGCAGCACCCGATCACGGATTTCCTGTGTTCGGCCCTGATTCCAGAACTGTGTACCGATGTAACCACAGGTCCGCCGCGCAACAGAGAGACGGTTCTGGTCACGGTTGCCACAGTTTGGGCATTCCCATACGAGCTTTCCGCTCTCATCTTCGACAATCTTAATCTCACCGTCGTAGCCGCAGGCCTCGCAGTAATCACTCTTTGTATTCAGCTCCGCATACATGATATTTTCATAGATAAATTTCATGACTGAGAGTACCGCCGGAATATTATTCTGCATATTCGGCACCTCTACATAGCTTACTGCCCCACCCGGAGACAGTTTCTGGAAGTCCGACTCAAACTTCAGCTTGCTGAACGCATCAATCTCTTCTGTCACATGTACGTGATAGCTATTTGTAATGTAGTTCTTATCCGTTACGCCCTTAATGATACCAAAGCGGCGCTGCAGGCATTTTGCAAACCGATAGGTCGTAGACTCCATCGGAGTGCCATAGACGGAATAACTAATATTCTCCGCAGCCCTCCACTCTGCACATTTATCATTTAAATGCTGCATAACTGCAAGGGCAAACGGCCTCGCCTCCGGATCTGTATGGGACTTCCCGGTCATCCGCACACACATTTCATAAAGTCCGGCATATCCAAGAGAGATGGTGGAATAGCCATTGTACAGCAGCTTATCAATCTTCTCTCCCTTCTTCAGACGTGCCAGCGCACCATTCTGCCAGAGGATCGGTGCCACATCCGAAATCGTGCCGAGCAGCCGCTCATGCCGGCAGCGCAGACCGCGATGACAGAGTTCCAGACGCTCATCCAGAATTTTCCAGAATTTCTCCATATCACCCTCAGCGGAACAGGCCACATCGACCAGATTGATCGTGACTACTCCCTGATTGAACCGCCCATAAAATTTGTGAGATCCGTCCGGCTTCATCTGTGAGTCTTCTACAGTCAGGAACGAACGGCAACCCATGCACGGATAGACCTCGCCCTTTTTCAGCTCTCGCATGATCTTGGCCGAAATGTAATCCGGAACCATTCTCTTCGCTGTACACTTCGCCGCCAGCTCCGTCAAATACCAGTATTTGGAATCCTCAGTGATATTATCCTCGTCCAGCACATAGATCAGCTTCGGAAAAGCCGGGGTGATCCACACGCCTTTTTCATTTTTAACACCCTGCATTCTCTGGCGAAGCACCTCCTGAATGATCATTGCCAGATCATCCTGCGTCCGTCCCTTCGGAACCTCGTCCAGATACATAAACACGGTCACAAACGGTGCCTGTCCGTTACAGGTCATTAGGGTAATCAGCTGATACTGAATCGTCTGGATTCCGTTCTTAATTTCCTCTTTTAACCGATGCTCTGTGATCTTGTCGATCACCGCATCGTCCAACGGTTCGCCGGCTTCCTTTCTTTCTTCAATGACACTGTTGCGCAGCTTTTTCCGGCTCACATCCACAAACGGTGCCAGATGAGAAAGTGTAAAAGACTGCCCGCCGTACTGATTGGAGGCCACCTGTGCAACGATCTGTGTCGTCACATTACAGGCAGTGAAAAAACTGTGCGGCTTCTCGATCATCGTCTCGCTGATGACTGTCCCGTTCTGAAGCATATCTTCCAGGTCAATCAGGTCGCAATTATGCTCTTTTTGGGCATAATAATCCATGTCATGGAAGTGAATGATTCCCTCCTCATGGGCGCGGATGATCTCTTCCGGCAGCAGCACACGGCGTGCAAGATCCTTGCTGACCTCGCCTGCCATATAGTCACGCTGCGTGGAATTGATCACCGGATTTTTATTGGAATTCTCCTGTTTTACTTCCTCGTTCAGATGGTCAATCAGAGCCAAAATCCCATTGTCAGTCGTATTTGACTTTCTGGTCAGCTCACGTTTGTAGCGGTAACGCACATACTTCTGCGCAACCTCATAGCCGCGCATCTCCATAATGCCAGTCTCGACCATGTCCTGAATATCCTCGACGTTAACGGCATGCATCGCGCTCTCCGCCTGCTGGGCAATCTTCTCAGCAATCGCAATAATCTGATATTCATTCATCCGATGAAGCTGATCCACCTCCTGATTTGCCTTGCGAATCGCATTCACAATTTTAGTCAGGTCAAAGCTTACCTCCTCACCATTTCGTTTGATTACGCGGGTTTTGATTGTGTTCTCCATGACGTCTTCCTCTCCCTTTACTGTCCTCATTGTCTGAATTTGTCTTAATATATATACAATATATAGTTGTTATTCATTTGCAAAACACTATATTCAGTGTCCGCAAGAGCTATGATACTACACTTACCTGTAAAAAGGAAGGGGGTATTTCGGATTTGTGAAATGCCTACAAAACGCACTTCATTTCCATGTGTAAAATTCTATCTCTGATTTTGGCCCTGCGTCTTGACAAATTTTAAGGTAGTCTATGGTACAATTTACTTATTATATGACCCGTTTTTCTGATTGTCTTATTTCATTCTCTCAATTATTGTCTGCCTGCAGAGGTCTTGCCTGATTCGGGTCGGGCAGATATTCGCAATCCGTTTCGCTGCTTACAGGCTCACTGAGTGAATAGCACCTCAAAAATCGTCCCTCCGGACGGATTGGACTTAACTGTAATACTGCCATCATGTACTCGCACGATTTCACGAACCAGGGCAAGTCCAAGTCCTACACCGCCAAGCTCCCGGCTTCTGGACTTGTCCACACGGAAGAACGGTTCAAACACACGCTCTCTTAGTTCCTCAGGAATTCCGCTTCCAGTATCCGCTACTGACAGGTAAACCTGTTTTTCCTTCTGATATGCAGTCACTGTAACCTGTCCGCCCAAATGATTATATTTTATAGCATTCTCAACAAGATTGTATACCAGCCTGTAAATAAGGATATCACTTCCAACCATCGTTGCAGCCTTACATTTTCCAATAAGCTTTATACTCTTTTCCTGTGCAAGAGGTTCCAGGTCTGCCAATACCTCATCAACAAGCGCATCCACTATAATTTTTTCATCCCGACCAACCGTCTGAAGCTCGCTCATATCGAGAAGGGTCTTGACCATTTTGCTGAGTCTGCCGTTCTGTTCCGTAACCATCCTTATTGTCTGTAATGTGTCGACATCATTACCCGGATGCCGGGTGGAATTATATAAATCCAGCTGTACCTGTATTAAAGCCAGCGGGGTTCGAAGCTCATGTGCTGCATTCGCAGTGAATTGTCTCTGTACCTCAAATGCATCCGAAAGACGTTCCAGCATCTTGTTATACGAAACACTAAGCTGGTTCAGTTCCTTCACCGTGTTTTCTTCTATTTGTGAATCCGCCAGATTTTGTGCCTGTACCTCTTCAATTTTCTCCGAAAACTCACGGATTGGTTTGAGTGCATGTCCACTTATGAAATATGTGGCTACTCCACCGAGGAAAGCCAATAAGGCCGAAATAATCAAACTGTTTTTTCTGTAGTCTGCCTTATTATTGTACACCTGAACAGAAAAATCATTTGCAAACTCATCCCATTTATCATCCGGAATGCTGATGTATATTTCATCTGAATCGTCCGCTTTATCATCTCCCTGGGCATCCACAGCCTCTTGCAGCGAATCAATATAATACACACCATTCCTATAGACAAGCATCGTCAGGCATCCACATATAATCGCAATATACAAGGTAATGATACAGGTAAGTCTCCACTGCAGCGACATTTTTTTCATCTGTCAGACCCCTCCCGTATTTTATATCCCTCTCCCACCTTGTTCAAAATCGGATCATATCCGAGCACAGCCTTCAGCTTTCTTCTAAGCGAAGACATATGTACTCTGATGGCTCCACTAAAGCTATCCACGGATGCATCCCAGACGTGCTCCATCAATTCCTCCTGGCTTACCGGTCGGCCCAGATTAAGAAGCAGATATTCCAAAATGCCGTTTTCTTTTCTTGTCAGGGATACCTTTTCCCCTTTTGCATATGCCTCACGTTTTATCGTATCAAACTTTATCTCGCCGCTTTCCAGACATACATCCTTCTGCACAAATTTTCTTCTTGTCAGGCTTCTGATACGCGCCTCAAGCTCCTGCAGATGGAAGGGCTTTTCCATATAATCATTTGCCCCCGCATCCAATGCTTCAACCTTATCCGCAATCTGCCCTCTTGCAGATAGGATAAGAACCTTTGTCTCCTCATTGCTCTGTCTGAGTTCCTTTAGAATTTCCATCCCGTCCATGCCAGGCAGATTCAGATCCAGCACAACCAGATCATAATTCTCCGTCAGGATATATTCAAGTGCTTCCCCTCCATCATAGCACGTATCCACCTCATATCCGACAGCATACAGACTTTTCGCAACCGTATCACAGATTTGTTTCTCATCTTCAACTATTAATAATCTCAATTCTTTCACCAGCCTCTTAACAATAATTTTACACCAGCTATTGTATAATACCAAAGTCAGCCGGTCAACAAAGACAACAAACGAAGGGGGTAACAATATCTTGAAGTGCAAAAGAATATCTCAAATTGCTTTGCTCATCACAGGTATAACTATGATTAGCTATGGTGCAATCAGAGGGGAAGCAGCTACCGTGCTTGGTAAAGCTATAAAATTATGTCTGGAGTGTGTCGGAATTGGATAAGAAAAAGAAATTACTGTCAAAAAAAACAGCCGGCATACGTGGATGGGTACAGGCAGTCGCCACGCTGCTTACCAATATTCATATTCCTAATTTATTTAAGGGCAAAATATACCAGGGCAACGCTAAAACAGTATGTGTACCAGGATTGAACTGTTATTCCTGCCCTGCTGCGACCGGAGCATGTCCCATTGGTGCCTTTCAGGCGGTTGTCGGATCATCCAAATTTAAATTTTCATACTATATAACCGGTTTTTTTATTTTACTCGGTGTGACACTTGGAAGATTTATATGTGGTTTTTTGTGTCCCTTTGGATGGTTTCAGGATTTACTTCATAAAATTCCCGGAAAAAAATTTTCCACAGCCAGGCTGAAGCCGCTAAGATACCTGAAATATATCATCCTTATTGTTTTCGTTATACTTCTGCCGATGCTTGTAACGAACTCTATAGGAATGGGCGACCCGTTCTTCTGTAAATATATTTGTCCACAAGGCGTTTTGGAGGGAGCTATACCGCTCTCACTTGGAAATGCCGCTATACGGTCTGCACTTGGAAAGCTTTTTTCATTTAAATTACTTATTTTGATTACAGTTGTTGTGTTAAGTATTTTATTTTACAGACCCTTCTGTAAATGGATCTGTCCTCTCGGAGCGATCTACTCATTATTTAATAAGGTCAGCTTTCTTAATATCAAGATCGAAAACAGTAAATGTGTCGGATGTAACCAATGTTCAAAGGCATGTAAAATGGATATTGATGTATGCAAAACTCCAAATCATCCGGAATGTATACGATGTGGAGCCTGCATAAAGGCCTGTCCTAAAGATGCAATCCATTACCAGTTTCTTGGAAAATCATGTGAAAAAAAGGACATCAGCAACCGGCAATAACCAGCAGGTAACTATTAATCTTATTATATTTAAAGGAGTAATTATTTATGAAAACCAAAAAAACACTTATTTCTGTTTTTGCACTCTGCACAGCATTCATGCTTACGGCATGCGGCGGAAAAGATACCGTAAGCACAGAAAAACCTCAGGATATCCAGACAGAAGCCGGCACTGAAAAGCCCCAGGATGTCCAGACGGAAGTCGGCACTGAAAAGCCTCAGGATGTCCAGGCGGAAGCCGGCACTGAATCTACAGGCGCCTCAAGCACAAAACTGGACGATTTATATCAGCAGGAAAACCAGCTTTTTGCAGATCATGCAGATGTATGGAACAAGGTATTTGGCATGATGAATAAAAGCACGGCTGATCCAAGCGGAAATTATGCGGATTATCTGGCTGGCACCGTCGAATCAAACAAGGACTCCTTTACAGAGGACGAGCTGAAAACACTTACGGATGATATTGAAGCAATACGAAAAATTGAGGAACAGATAGCAGAAATGGCAAAAGAAGATACGGCATCAGATAACACCGACCAGAAAAACAATTCCGAGGATGCCTCTCCCTTCCGTAATTTCTCCGGCCAGGATTTTGATGGTAATTCTGTCGATGAAAGCCTGTTTTCCGGAAATGCAGTAACTGTCGTCAATTTCTGGTTTACCGGCTGCAAGCCTTGTGTTGCCGAGTTATCTAAGCTTAATGAATTAAACGATACAATCAAATCAATGGGCGGTGAAGTCGTAGGTATCAACACAGAAACCTTCGATGGAAACGAAGCCGCTATAAAAGAAGCTGCAACAGTTCTTGAAAGCCAGGGTGCCAAATACCGCAATCTGTCCATTGATTCTGCCTCAGATGCGGGCAAATATGCTTCCGATATTATGGCATTCCCTACAACAATACTCGTCGACAGAAACGGTAATATTGTAGGCGATCCGATGCTCGGTGGAATTGATAATCAGGAAAATTATGATGCTTTGATGAAGCAGATTCAATCTGTAATTGATGCTGATAACGCAAATAAATAATTCCAATCAGGGACAGGCTTTCGGCCTGTCCCTGATGATATTACCCTTATACCCTTTTATAAACAATCGGTTCATCATATCCGAAGGTTCTCTTTCCATTCACTTCCATGCTTTCTGATACCTCCAGACATGCATCTGAAAATTTTTCCCACAGTCGAAATATCATAACCGGAGTAAAATGACTCACACTGCCTCCTTCCCAGATTCCATCCTTTTCCTGATACAGTGCCGGTGTAAACCTCTCAGATCTTTTCAGTTCACTATATTCTACAGTCTTCATGGAATTATAAGAAAACGTATGCTTGTCTTCTCCTTCCGGAATTTCATAGGAAGAAAGCATAATTCCATCGTCATTGTCTGTAATAAGAAATAAATGCGGTGATGCATGGCGTCTTCCGGCCGTCTCATAATAGCTCTCTTCCACTATAAATATTCCGTTAAAGCCTTCAGGAATATTTTTTATTTTATCATTGCAGACTGTGTTCACATGTTCTGCATACGGAAATATTTTCCCCGCTTCTTTCATTTCTGTAAATTGTTCCTTATTATCAAAATGCCCGGTCATAAGCTTTAAAAATTTTTCTATTTTCATTATAATTTCCTTTCTTTGTAAAGCGGACATCCGCAATCCATCCCTGCAGCTCTGCTGACAGGGCCCCGCTTTGCTACTTGCTCATGAACGCAGTCGCTTAGTGCTCCGCGCACTTGAAGCGAGGGAATGCTTATCTGCGTTCAAAAAGCATTTACTTGTGCTTGCAATCTCCACGCTTTTTATAGTCCTCGTCTATACGCTTTTTCCAGTCTGCGCTCAGCGGAGCACTGCACCGAACAGAGCTGATTGCTTCGCTGACCACCTCATAATTCAACGCGGTTCCTTCGCTGTCGCACTGATAGTTGACTGCACGATCTGCACCGATTCCGAACT
>ERZ809224.1924-NODE-1924-length-13893-cov-6.859373_pt1 | contig 13893 bp, 10 predicted proteins | sample MGYA00520513_ERZ809224 | MGnify/ENA primary metagenome ERZ809224 (study PRJEB31576, sample SAMEA3212658) | Homo sapiens | biome: human-gut; feature: human gut; material: fecal | place: Sweden | collected 2012 ...
AATACATCGCTTCTACAAGCGGCACGCAGAAGCCCTCATGCTCGCTCTGGCATAAAAAGACGTCTGCAATTTTATAATATGCGAGGATTTCATCAAATTTAATATGTCCCGGAAATACCACATCTTCCAGTTCCAGTGCATTAATGTAACTTTTTAAGCGGTGGTAATACCGCTCCATGCCGTTATGTCCGCCCACCAGTATCAGGCGGGATTTCGGGTTATAAAACTTTTTATAGTCGTAAAATGCACGGATGACATCCTCCTGACGCTTATTCGGTGCAATTCTTCCCGTAAAAATAAGATTGGTATAACCGTCACTGTAGCGGTCAATAACCTGCTGTGACGGTGTCTTTGCGTAATCATCAAACGGTATCAGGATCGGCAGGACATCAATCGGACAGGTGTATCCCATACGGATTAAATCCTGTTTGTTGTATTCTGACACGGCAAGGCAGTAATCCACCTTATCGGCAAGATAAGAGGCACCTTCTAATCCGTTCTGGCACAGCTGCGCCGCCTTGACACTGTATTCTTCAAAAAACTGCGGCGGCGTAATATTGTGATACACCATAACTTTTCTGCAGTGCATCTGTGCCAGCCGGTAATTTAACTTTGTTCCGGTAGATAAGTGATATAAAATAATATCCTTTTCATTCAGCCTCGGCAGCTTTTCCACAAACTTTGCACTGCCCTTTGGCAGGCGCGCATCAATGCTTTCTGCAAAGATTTCGGTTTTATATCCCATTTTCTGAATCACTTTTTCCAACGCAAGGGCATCATTGCTGACTGCGTCCCCAAATGCAAGCGTCGGAAGGAGCTGATAGATTTTCACGGTAAATCCTCCTAATCCTCATTCTTAAGCATTTACGCCTGATTCTTTTTTAATTCTTCTTCGAGTTCACGGATACGGCGCTCGCACTTGTAAATCTTCTTCTCAAGTTCCTCAATACGCGCATCATCATCATTGTATCTGCGGACCGTCTGTGCCACAACCTTTGTTGTCAGTTCATTAAAGCGGTTCTGGTCGTCTACAAGCGGTTCTACATAGAAGCATACCATCTTACGGATCACCTTTTTGACAAAGGTAATGAGTTTGCCTACCCCTTTACGTGTCGATGAAATGTCACGGTATGCAAGCACGGTTCTGCTCTCATCCATCATAGAAATATCGTCTAAGTAATCCTTCAGGTCAAACGGCACTTCTGTACCGCCTACCAGACAGGCAATATCGCTAAACGGAATTTCATTGTCTGCATATCCCTTTGCACGGATTTCCGCACGGATTTCCTGCATAATATCCTCAATATTAATCTGTTCCTGTTCCATTGTTCTCTCCTCTATCCTTAAATCTCAAGTTCCCATGAATGCGCGATTCTTGCGACACCCACGTCCGTCATATTCGATACCACTTCAAATTTGAGGGCTTCTTTATAGTAATCCACCGGATTGCCTTCTCCGTATTCAATCGTAATATCCAGCCAGTACTGTCCCGGAATGAGATTGAGTTCCGGCATGGTAATGACAAACCTGCCATCCTTATCAATATCAAAATTGTCTACGCGGTCAATACGGGTATTGGTTCCGTAAACCCAGAGTCCGTCACTTCTGAAAATCCCGTAGCCGAATACGGCATCCGTTACTTTCTTTTCTACATGATAGCTTAAATCCAGCACCATTTTTTCACCGGTACGAAACGTCGTCTGCTCTTTTCCATCGGCATCTAACATCTTAATCTGCGTAAACTTGGCATCTTCCGAACCGTAACGCTTCATTTTTGCCTTGCGTTTTTTTTCTTCTTCTGCCTGCATATTCTGTAATTCCAGCTTCTGAAGGCGTAACCGTTCTTTTTCCTGCTGGTCGATTCTCTGGGTATTCATATAATCCAGATATTCCAGATGGACTTCCTTTGGTCTTCCTTCCATTGCAATTTTACCTTCGCATATCCAGATTGAACGGTCACAAATCTGCTCAATCTGTCCGAGAGAATGGGATACAATCACAATCGTTGTGCCGCTTGCCTTAATTTCTCTTAATTTATTAAAACACTTTGCCTGGAAATTGGCATCCCCTACGGCAAGGATTTCATCAATCAGCAGAATATCCGCATCAACATTAATCGCAACAGAAAATGCCAGTCGTGTATACATCCCGGAGGAATAGGTCCTTACCGGATTATCGATAAATTCCTCCAGCTCAGAAAATGCGATGATTTCCTCTAGACGCTCATCAATTTCTTTCTTTGTCAGTCCGAAAATTGCCGCATTGGTGTAAATGTTTTCCCTGCCGCTCATATCCGGATGGAAACCGGCACCCAGTTCGATTAAGCTTGATACCCGTCCGCACATTTCGATTTCACCGGAGTTCGGATAGATAATCCTTGTAAGCATTTTTAAAGTTGTACTCTTTCCACAACCATTTTTACCGACAAGTCCGATGGCTTCGCCTTTTTTGACCTCAAAACTGATATGGTCTAAAACCACACGGTTTTCGTAGCGGTTGCGCTTCCAGAACAACAGTTTTTCCTTTAATTCCGTTCCTTTATCATAATACACTTTAAAGGTCTTGGTAACGTCCCTTACCTCGATTGCATTTTCCTCATTTTTCATATCCAAAAACAGCCTTTCTCTATTAGAAATTCTCTGCAAAGCCCTTTTGCAGCTTCTTAAATAACAATTCGCCTACAATAATAAATACAATACCGATAAATAGTGCAAGCAGTAAAGATGACATCTGCGGCACATTGCCGTAGTATAAAATATCACGATAAATTTCTATCACCGGTGTCATCGGATTGAGTCTGAAAATCGGCATTGCCCAGTCCGGAACCATATCGCTTCCGTACATCACCGGTGTCATATACTGTAACGCCATCACTAAAATACCGAGAATATACTGTAAATCACGCAGATACACGGTCAGGGATGCAACAATTAATGCAATGCCAAGACACAGTATGTATTCTACAATCATAACGACCGGAAGGCAGGCAAGTCCCAGAAACTGCACTTTTCTTCCGCTGACAAGCAGTGCCGCAAAAATAACAATAAAGGTTAAAAGCATATTGACAAAGCCGCTCGTTACCGTTGCAATCGGCAGTACCTCACGCGGGAAATAGATTTTTTTGACCATATCCTTTTCCCTTAAAATGCTCGTTGAACCGTCCTGTACGCTGGAAGCAAAAAACATCCATGGAACAAGTGCCACAAATAAGAACATATAATACTGTTCATAACCTGCTTTCATGATAACCGAAAACACAAGGGTAAACACGACAAGCTGTAATAACGGATTGATAAATGTCCACAAAAATCCCAATACAGAGCCTTTATATCTGCCGCGTAAATCTTTTTTGACAAGACTGAAAATCATTTCCCTGTATTCATATAATTCTCTTAACTGCTTCACTTTCTTTCCTCCAATATTTTTCCCAGCCTGTCCTCTAACAGACTGACAGAATGCTGCATTTTGGTCTTTTCCCGGATATATGCCCCTGCCGCCGCTTTTTTCTGCTCATAAAATGCAGAATCTTCACAAAGCCGCTTCATATAAGCCGCCGCCTGTGCCACATCGGCTTCCGCCCAGTGATACCCCTTTTTAAACGGCGGGATATCCTGTTCTATTGCCGTTTTTTTGTAATCTACCATACAGGCGGATTCCCGGTTCATAAATTCCGTATTGGCAGACCAGTTGGTTGCAATGACCGGCGTGCCAAGCAGCATCGCCTCTGCCATGACCAGTCCGAAGCCCTCTGCCCGGTGTAAGGATACAAAAACATCCACACACGCCGTCAGGCTGTTGACTGCCGTTTTAGACAGTGTTTCGCATATAAAATATATATTATCATATCCGTCAAGTTTTGTGCGGATATTCTCAATATCTTTTTCACTTTGTTCCGAGCGGTTCATTTTAATGACCAGCCCGACCTGTTTATTTTCCCGGTCAAATGCCTGTTTAAAAGCTTCAATCGCACCAAGCGGATTTTTACGCACCATGCCGCTTCCGCTGTCATACATCATCAGAAATAAAAAGCGGTCTTTTGGCAGATGAAAATAATCCCTGTCATATGCCGCATCTGCCGGTGCCGTAACACTGTAGGGCAGGGTATAGACCGGCTTATCTGTATATTTTCTTAAGTTTTGCGAAATAAACTCGGACGGTGTCCACACTTCATCGAGCAGATGAAATGCCGGAAGCCACTCCTTTGGAAACTCCTCTAATTCCCACAGCCAGTATCCGATATTGTAGCGCGTATCCCACTGATTCTTCCCCACGTCCATAAAGGCAAGCGGCAGTTCACTCGGATTAACGTGAATCAGATTGATATTATACGGACCGGTCTGCGTAATTTTACCGTCAAAAGCTTCGTTGGTTCTGCTGCCCCCCGGCGGCACAAAATAATCATACACTGTATAATCCCATGTGCTGTTTTCTAAAATTTCAGCGACCAGGCGCATACTCTGTCCCAGTCCCGTATCGCTTTTGATGCTGCCAATCAGGTTGATGCCCTTTTTGTGTGCCTGCGGCTCAAATGGTGTAATCTCTGTTTTTTCAAGGTCTTTTGCACCTTTTTCGATGACTTTTGCTTTAACTGCACTCAGCATTTTCTGCGGTATCAGCTTTACCAGCACCGGACGCAGGGCTTCCGCCATGTTTAATGCTGCTTTTGAAAGACTCATAAACGGTTCAACCTTTCTGTATCGTTAAAATAAAATCCCGGACGATTCTGCCAAGCTTCTCCGGTGCATATTTTGCAATAATCTCTTTATAGGCTTCTTCATCGACATTGCTGTTAAAATGCAGCATTTTTTCTGCCAGATTGTCAATCTGGTGCTGTTCGGTGCCGTTTAAATCAAAACGGTCTCCATGCTGTCCGATAATTTCATCATAAATATCGAGATTGCCCACAATCATCGGCTTTCCAAACTTCATGACTTCAATTAACGGCATGCCAAAGCCCTCCGCCTTAGACGGAAATACAAAGCAGGAGCAGTCTGCAAACAGCTGATGTTTTTTATCATGGGTCACATAATCCAGATACGTAATGCCCTTTGTCTGTGCCATGGTTTGCTTTAACAGACTGTCAATATCGTCTTCCTGCATTTTCCCTGCAAGAATCAGCTCCTTTGTGCCGCCAAGCTCCCGGTATCTGCGGTAGCCCTTTAATAAGAGATCCACGCCTTTTCGCTTTTCCATATTGCCTACATATAAAAAGTAACCTTTATCCGTTGTTTCCCATGTGTCCTTTAACGGATTGGCAATGATGTAGGCATTGCAGTTTGCAATTTTTCGTGCCGCCGGAAAAAGCTTTTCTGTTGTCTTTTTCGTCTGTATTGAATTGTACAGAATCATATCCGTATTTCTTAATGTCTTTGCAAGATTATGTTTAAAATACAGGCTGTAAACAATGCCAAAATATTCGACATATTCAATCGGAAACATATCATGAATTGTAATCATGGTTTTAAAATTTCCTTTTAAGCGGATTGGGATAATGGTATTGACCTCCCAGAATAAATCCGGCTGAATTTCATTTAACTGTTTCTGAATAAATGAAAAGTAGGAATACACGCCCGCACTGCGGTATACGGCTTTCCCCTGTGTAATTACGGGGATTCCCTTTTCCATAAAATATCGGATGTACTCGCTTTCTGCCACATCGGAAAGCAATACAAACTCAAATTCCCGGTATTTCATCAGAACCTTTAAGAAATCATTCAGATACATCCCCACACCACTAGGTCTGCTGCCTAATGTACGGGCATCTACTGCAATCTTCATATTCTATCCATTCTGCCGTCTGTGCGGCTTTTTTATCGTTGTTTTTATGATAACCGTTTTCGGTGTGTTTATTCTCCAGCTGTAACTTTTTATCAAACAGTATCACTATACTCGTTTTACACTATTTTGTCAAAGCTTCCATCATAATCCGTGCGGATTTTTCCCACGAATACCGGGATAATACCGTTTCCGGCGCTTCCCTGCCGCCTTGTTTTAACAGTTGTTCAATGCTGATGTCCGCATTGTCACAGTCCACGTAATATGCCGCATTTCCGTAAATCTCATGCAGCACCGGAATATCGCCAAGCACCACCGGCGCCCCCATGCACAGTGCTTCCATCGGTGGTATGCCAAAGCCTTCATACGTAGAAGGAAATAAAAACGCCCGGCAGTATTGCATCAGCGCCCGCGCTTCGCTGTCGGACACATAGCCCGTGCAGATGACATTATCCAGTTTTTCCACCCCGGAATCATCGCCCAGCGGTTTTCCCGAAAGCACATAGATTTTATCCGGATTTCCTGCGGCATTTTTTAAAATCCATGACAGATTTTTATTCGGTGCAAGCGATGCCAGATAATAGTAATACGCCCCTTTCGTAAGCTTAGGATACTTCTGGAAAATGGTTTCATCCGTATCTTTACGGTCCATATGCTGCCAGCCGTTCCCTGCCACATAAATCTGTCCTGCATGCACCCTGTACTGCTCTAAAATTTCTTTTTTGGACGTCTCACTGACCGTCACAATGATATCTGCCTTATGAAATGCGTGTGTATACATCCATTTACGGTATAAAATTTCATGCCATGCACCCGGCTCTTTAAAATATTCCGGGTGTGTCTTAAAGACAATATCGTGGACACAGACCAGCCCGCCCTTTGAAAACAGCGGCACGGTATTGCACAGGCAGATTCCCTTTGCCTTCTCTTTTTTTAAAAAACGTGCAAAACAGACCTGCTCCCACACTTTTACACGCCTGCTTTTTCCCGCACAGCGTACTTCAATATTTGAAAATTCCCGGCGGATTTCCTCAATGCGCGGTGTTTCAGGCAGCACCAGCACCAGCCGCAGGCACTCCTTATATGCCGGAGCCATTTTATTCATCTGCTTTAGAATCTCCGCCGCATACCGCTGTACGCCCAGTGCGGGTTCCAGCAGAAAGCTGCCATTGATTGCATAATACTGTCCCATAAATTTTTAATTCCTTGTTTCTAGTTTTCTTTTGGGTGATATGTCGGCGCCACTTTTTGTATCAGTGTGCGGATATCTCCCGTTTCTGCATAAGCTTCTTCTTTTAATTCTTCCAGATGCTCAAAGAAATGTTCTTTGTCAAATTCAATCGGCTTGCCGATATGAATCAGCTTATTGGCGGTATCCTGCAGACCTTCTTCTTTCATCAGCAGTTCTTCATAGAGCTTTTCACCCGGACGCAGTCCCGTATACTTAATCTCCATGTTGACGCCTAACGTATAGCCGGATAATCGGATCAGGTTCTTTGCCAGATCATCGATTTTGACCGGCTCTCCCATATCCAGAATAAAAATCTCTCCGCCCTTTGCGTAAGCGCCCGCCTGTAAAACAAGCGAAACCGCCTCCGGTATTGTCATAAAATAACGGATAATGTTCGGGTCTGTGACCGTTACCGGACCGCCCGCTTCAATCTGCTTTTTAAACAGCGGAATGACCGAACCGTTGCTTCCGAGTACATTGCCGAAACGCACGGCTACAAAATCCGTCTGTGAACGCTCGTTGTACGACTGGATAATCATTTCACAGATTCTCTTGGTTGCCCCCATGACATTGGTCGGGTTGACCGCCTTATCCGTAGAAATCATTACAAACTTACCGACACCGTACTTGTCCGCCATTTTCGCAACATTCCATGTGCCGACAACGTTATTCTTAACGGCTTCATTCGGACTGTCTTCCATCAGCGGTACATGCTTATGTGCCGCCGCATGATATACAATTTCCGGACGGTACTGTGCAAAAACGCTTTCCAGACGGGAAGTATTCCGGATAGAACCAATCAGTGTTACCACATTGGCATCCGGGTAGGTCATCTTTAATTCCTGCTGGATTTCATATGCATTATTTTCATAAATATCAAATATAATCAGGCACTTCGGCTTGTGGCTTACAAGCTGTCTGCAAAGCTCCGAACCGATAGACCCGCCGCCGCCGGTGACAAGGATTGTCTTATCTTTAACATACCCCATAATGGAATCCAGATCGACTTCAATCGGGTCACGACCGAGCAGATCCAAAACATCAACGCTCCGGATAGAATTGACGTTAATTTCGCCATCTACCATCTGGTAAACGCCCGGCAGAATCTTTAAATTACAGTCGGTTTCTTTGCAGATATTTAAAATGTTGCGCTTGTCTTCCATGGATGCAGACGGAATCGCAAAAATAATTTCATCAATGTCATAGACCTTTGCAACTTCTTTAATTTTATTTCTTGTGCCGACAACCTTGACGCCGCGGATATATTTTCCGACCTTCTGTGTATCGTCATCAATAATACAGACCACCTTGGAGTTGTCCATATAACGCGAATTCTGGATTTCACGCATTAATACGTTGGTTGCCTCACCCGCACCGATAATCATAATCCGCACCTGCTCTGCGGTGTGGCGGTAATTCTGCAAGACGGTACGTATCATGCGGTACATAAAACGGCTGGCACTCATTGCAACGATTAAAAATACCCCGGATGTAAAATAACAGCTTCTCGGAAGCATCCAGCCCATGTATGCCGTTACACAGATATGGGCAAATTCCGTTACAATACAGGCCTCCACAATTTTATAAAGTTCCGCAATGCTGGCATACTGCCATAAACTGTGATACATTCTGAAACACCAGAATATAATAATGGCAACAATCGTAAAAGGAATCATGTTTTTCTGATACTTGAGCAGATATTCCTCCGGGATTGCCGAAATGCTGATTTCAAAACGCATCAGCAACGATAAAAATACACATCCGTTTACTAACAGGATATCCGTAATAATCAGGCATATTCTTCTGACGAGAAGCTGTATCCTGTCTTTTCTAGTTTCTTCCATTTTTTATTCCTTTCGCCCAAAAAGGCATTTTTATCAATCCTATGACCGTTCCGGTTCCATAACTGACATGCAGCATTAAAAATAGAAACGGAAGTGCCAGACAGGTTTTATTTCGTATTTCCGGTGCACCAATCACCGCCGCCAGCGCCATAATGACCGCCAGCAGTCCGTACAGCACCCACATCAGCCCCGTAAGCCCCGCTATAACTTTGAAAATCACCAGTGCCGCCCCGCTAAGTGCCGTTATGCTGCCTGCAATGGCAAAGCCTGTACAAAAAAGTACCGACAGGATAATTGCCATCACAAAGGCAAACGGCACAAAATGATACAGGGAAAGGCACGGTGCGCACACACCGGTTGTCAGTCCGATCCAGTAGCCGTTGGCATATTTCTGCTTTAACATTTTTCCTAAATCCGGACGGATATGCTGATAGGAAATAATCTCCGGGTCAAAGCACAGCTTAAAGCCCGCCTTTCTCATACGATAGTGGATTTCATTGTCTTCGGTTCTTGCAAGCCGCTCATCAAATCCGCCGATGGTTTCAAATACCTTCCTGCGGTACGCTGCGTGAAACATGGATTTCACATAGCTTTTGCCGGGATTGTTGCGGTACGGTGCAATGCCCGAGCCAAACATGGAGCTTTCTGCCAGAAGCAATGTATTGCGAAACGGTGTCGGCTGTTCGATAATGTTCGGTCTTTGTCCGCCGCACACATCTTCCCCGCTCTCTAACACCGCCACATTTTTCGTAACAAAGTCTTTCGGAATGGATGCATGCGCATCAACCTTTAAAATGGCTTCTCCGCGGTAGGCTTTCAGGGCAACATTCCAGCCGCACGGCAGTGTCCGCTTTGGATTGTCAAGCACGCTTACGCTTACAAATCCCATATCGGGCTGTGTTGTATTCTGTGCTGCGAATTCCTGCATGATTTTCTTCGTGTGGTCTGACGATGCGGAATCGACCAGCACCACTTCCATGCTGCCGTGTGCATAATCCTGCGCCGCAATATCCTTTAAAATCGCAGGCAGTGTCTGTTCTTCATTATACGCAATCACACATATCGTAATAAACATAACTTTCCTCATTCTAAACAACTTCGGCTGCAAAAATCCGATATTTGCTTTTCCTTAATGAATCACCGATACAAAGGTGTTCCATAGTACACTCATATCCGATTTCAGTCCGAATTTTTTCAGGCTTTCCAGATTATATCTCATTTTTGCCGGAAGCACTTCTTCTATATAAACCTTATCTGCGTCTTCTGCATTTGAAAGAAGCCTTTCCTCATCTTTATACGCAATGCTTGTCCTTGAAGTCAGTCCCGCAGGAAGCAGAAGTGTCGCATACATCTCCGGCGTATAGGCATCCACGTATTTTAAAACCTCCGGTCTTGTGCCGACCAGTGTCATATCACCCGCTAAAATGTTAAACAGCTGCGGAAATTCATCAATTCTTAATTTACGAAGCCACCTTCCGACACGCGTAATACGCGCATCATTGCTGACTGTCACCTGCGTACCCATGCGGCTTGCATTGTTGACCATGGTACGGAATTTATATATCCTAAAAATCCTTCCGTACTGGGTTACACGCTCCTGCCTGAAAAATACAGGTCCCGGAGAATCCAGCTTTATCAATACCGCGACAATAAGCATCGGCAGTGCAAGTACGGCAAACATAATGGAAGCCACAATCACATCAAGTATTCGTTTTGCCCTAAACCACGCGCTGCGTTTTACCAGGATGTTGTAATATTTCCGGACCTCTTTTGTCCGCATTTTATCGGGAAGGTTTGTCCACTCTCTTAATTCCATAATCTGTTCCTATTCCGGGCGCCATTTACTGTGAACGGCTGCTGCCACCATTTATTATTTTACAAGGCTGCAAAATGTGTCAATCACATAATCTGCCTGTTCATCCGTCAGGCAGGTATGCAGCGGCAGTGTAATCTCGTTGTGATACATTTCATAGGCATTCGGAAAATCTTCGATATGAAATCCCAGATTTTTATATGCCGTATGCATTGGCAGCGGCTTGAAGTGGACATTGCATGCCACACCGTTTTCCGCCATCCTGGTAATAATATCGTTGCGGTATTCTTCACCTTTTCCTGTAAGGCGCACAAGATAGAGATGTCCGCTTGAAGTTACCGTATCGTCAAAATGGGTAAGTGCCTCTGCCGGAAGCTTTGCAAGCCCTTTATTATACCGCTCTATAATCTCTTTCCTTCTTGCAAGAAGCTTCGGATAGCGCGCAAACTGCACCAGTCCGACAGCCGCCATAATATCCGTCATGTTACATTTATAATACGTTCCTATAATATCATATTCCCATGCACCAAGCTTTGTCTTTGCCAGTGCATCCTTGGACTGTCCGTGCAGGCTTAACAGCATCAATTTGTGATACAGCTCTTCGTTATCCACGCCCGGAATATCACGCCATACAAGCCCGCCGCCCTCTGCGGTCGTTAAGTTCTTTACGGCATGAAATGAAAAGCTTGTAAAATCCGCACACTCGCCGCTCATTTTTCCGTTTCTTTTCGCACCGAAGCCATGTGCCGAATCTGCCAGAATCAAAATGCGTCCCAGTGCTTCCTGTAACGGCGATGCCGGGTGAAACAGTGCTTTTTTACGCTCTGCAAGCGCGCGGATTCTGTCATAATCCACCATAACACCCGCAATATCTACCGGAATAATGGCTTTTGTCTTTTCCGTCACTGCCTGTTCTAACGCATCATAATCCAAATGGAAACTGCCCGGCGCGCAGTCAACCAGCTTAAGCGTTGCCCCCACATGGCAGACAACGCTTGCTGATGCTGTATAAGTATATGCCGGAACAATGACTTCATCGCCCTCTCCGATTCCAAACAGCCGCAGTGTCATTTCAAGACAGGCGGTTGCCGAATTCATGCACACTGCCTTTTGTGTATGGCAGTATGCCGCAATCTCTTTTTCGAACTGTTTTGTCTTTGGTCCTGTTGTAATCCATCCTGACCGCATCACTTCTGCCACTGCCTGAATTTCTTCTTCTGTAATATCCGGAGGTGAAAACGGTATGTTTAATTTCTTCGTCATAGTTCCTCACAATCTGCCGTCTGACGGCGTTGTATCCGTTTTATACTAGCTTATCCGTACAAAACCGGTTTATTCATTAATTTATCCTGTATTCTTCTATGCAAAACGGCGGCTACTGCGCGTCACTGCCTTCCTCCATATCCGGGAACGCATACGTTAAGTTTCCTGCTGCATTGGCAATGGCAACCGTATAGCTGACCGTCTTATATCCGCTCTTGGATAACGTAATCGTCTTACTTCCATAGGATTTATGGAATGAGCATGGCACAAGTCCGATGTAAACACTGTCTACATACAGTGCCGCCCCTTCCGGCGCCGTAATATTTACGGTATAGCCCGAAGTTAAATCCGCTGCTGTCGTTGCTTTATTCGCTGCCGTTGTCGCCGTCTTGGTTGAACTTGCGGCTGTCGTCGTTGCTGATGATGCCGTCATGTCAATCACAACCGTCTGATACGCCTGGCTGACTGCAACCGTTTCAACATACTGCTCGTAGCCGTTTGCGGACAATACCACGCGGTGTTTTCCGTAGGCTAAGGAAACAGGCTGTGAATAATCCGTTTCTACGCCGTCAATCGTCATCACCGCATTTGCCGGTGTAATCGAGAAGTTCACAGCTCCCCGCTGGGTCGCTTTTGTTGTAAATTCACTAAAATCCACTGTCACGGAAGCATCTCTTGCCACTGTCACGGTCTTTGTTCCCGTCAGGCTTCCCTTTTGCAGCTCAACTGTATAAGTTCCTTCTTGTGTTGTTGTAAGCATTCCGCTTGTCACTTCAAATAACTGCTTTGTTCCGATACTTGCATAGCCGCCGATAAATGCATCTACACCCTGAAAGGTAATGTATCCGTGCCCCTTATCAACTGTAATTGAATAAACGGTATCTCCCACACCGCGCAGTGTCACTTCGTCCTGTGCAACAATCTGTGCAATATTAATCTTATTGGCATTTGACAGCACTGCCGCATAGGAAGCGTAAACATAAGAGCTGCCTGCCTGCTTCACTCTCCTTGCACTTTCATCAAACTCAACACCGGTCAGGCTGTTCTTTTCCCATGCATCTGATGAGCCGTGAATCTCAGTCGCTTTTCCGCTCTTATTGCAGGTCACATCATAAATCTGACCCAGCTGCGTCCCTGTTGCCGCAATAATTTTTCCGTATTTGTCCTGAATATCCGTACCACCCGTATACGCTACTTCATATTCTGTTCCTGTGTCTATATCCACAAAGTGCATAATCAAATCGTCTGTATTGACGTACGTAAGCACTCCTGTTAAATCAATCTGGTTGGCTTTCTTCGTTTCCATTTCCGTTACTGCCTTTGTCGGTGCCGGCAGAATAGAACTGCCCGGAATCAGTGTCTTATTGCTGCTCTGCTTTCCGCAGCCGGACAATAAAAGCGCCGGAAGCAGGAAAACCGCAAATATTTTTTTTATCGTTTTTTTATTATTCATAAATATCTGTACCCCAATATTCTTTTCGACTGTCATGGGCAATTCTATCACAAGCGGACGGTATATGCAATTATTGCCATCATTTTTTCATATTTTTACAAAAGCGTTTCTAAAAATTTTTGTCTTTTTTCATTCTGCTGCACGACTTTTTCCAGTTTTTCTTTCGTTTTTGGCGGAATCCATGCCTTATTGGAATTAAAATAGTAATTCATGACTTTCCAGAATTTTTCCGGAAATGCAAACAGTGCCGCAAGCAGCGCCCGCTCAGTATCGCTGACCGGCTTGATTTTGTCGTATTCTTCCATCATCTTATAGGCTGTCTGGATATCCCAGTCGTATTTTTCAAGAATTTTACGCATGAACTGATACAAATCACTAATCTGACATTCATTTTTATACTTATCAAAATTAGTAACCGCAGTATTTCCGTTAGAAAATATAATATTGTGATAATTATAGCTGCCATGACATAGCCAACAATACGGAACTGTCAAGAGCCGAAGCGGAAGAAACC
>ERZ809224.1928-NODE-1928-length-13867-cov-6.537721_pt1 | contig 13867 bp, 24 predicted proteins | sample MGYA00520513_ERZ809224 | MGnify/ENA primary metagenome ERZ809224 (study PRJEB31576, sample SAMEA3212658) | Homo sapiens | biome: human-gut; feature: human gut; material: fecal | place: Sweden | collected 2012 ...
GGCATTATTGTACTAATTGCGGTATATCCGCACGGTGACAAAAATTACTGCCCCAACTGCGGGGCTAAAATGGACGGGGGGTGAGGGAGAATGACTGAGAGGGAGAGGCTGGTTGAGCTGATTACAAACGGATTTTACACGAAGCCTGTATATGAAGCTTTATGCACGAACAAAAGAAAAGCTTGTGATTTTCTTGCCGATTATCTGCTTGAAAACGGCGTTATCGTGCCGCCTGTTAAGGTTGGTGATACTGTTTACACTAATGTTTCGTGGCAAGGTTGGTATTTAAGGGATAAAGATAAGCCATATAAAGCAAAGGTTGTTTACATAGGCATAAACGGCAGTAAAAACTATGTGAATGTTGTCTATGAAAAGAACGACAATATGTTGACCTTTACTTTTGATGAAATTGGCGACAGGATATTTTTGACCCGTGAAGAAGCCGAAAAGGCTGTTGCAAGCAAATAAACATTTTATTGAGAGGTGATACATAAATGCTTGAACCTGCAATGCTTCATAAGGAAGCAGTTCTTAATGGCTAAAGAAACACATATACGATGACGAAATGACTTATTATTCGGGCTGGAACGGTTTTGAACTTCCAGAAATACCCGATAAATTCGATGGCTGGGATTATAGATATGCTATCCTTGATGATAACGATAATAGCAAAGTCATCGGCTACTTTTGTTATACATACGATATGCACAACAGAAGTATTAGTAACTTTGGATTATATTCTTTCGACAAGAATAATGCCACTATCGGCAAAGACATTCTGCGAGAAATAAGACGTATTATCAAAGATTATAAACCCCATCGTATTGAATGGCGAATGGTTGGTGGTAATCCTGTCGAACGTCATTATGACAAGTTTTGTAAAAGGTATAACGGTAAAAAGTTTATTTTTACAGATGTTTTTAAAGACAGATATGGGAAATACCACAATGATGTGATGTATGAAATTATATTTAAGGACGGTGATAACAATGGATAAAACCGCTCAATTTGTAGTGGAAGAACTTAGCAAGAAATACAACGTTGAACTTGAAGAAGCAAAGCAAATCGTTCTTGGTTCTTTCTTTCCTGAGCTCCTTGACGAGATGCCCGCATATGTTCACCACTATGACGCCGAATATTGGGCTGATGAGATAATGCAGGACGGAAATCCTAAAAAGCCAACTGTATCAACTGGAGAAATGAGGTCGGGAAATGATAAAAATTGAAGATGTTGAGATCAGCGGCTGGGAAGCTGCTATAAGAGGAATGCGAAATCCTAAGAACAGCTGGGGTAAATCAGACAGTATAGGCTATTGTTGTGCCAATGCGAAGGAATGTGAAAAGTGTCCCCACGGCGATTATGAAGATAATCAATTCGTGTGTAATAAATATGACGATGCCTATATTGTGGGCGATAATGACATTACTCTTATGAGAAAGCTCTGCAAAGCAGGAACAGATCACAGGAAATATCTCCGCATGATAAACGTTACAATGGATATTGCCGCTCCGCTTTACTGGTGGAAGGAATGGGACACGTACAAAGTAGGTACGGTTCGCAATTCCTGCTCCACAATGCACATGATAGCGGCAAGGGAATTTGTGCTTGATGATTTTTCTCACGAACATCTTAACGGTCATTCTGAAATGATCTTAGAGGACACGATCAAAGCACTGAACGCAGAGCGTGAATATTATCTGAAAAGCAAGGACAAATCTGCCTGGTGGCAGCTTATTCAGCTGCTGCCATCAAGCTACAATCAACTATCGACTGTGCAGGTCAATTACGAAGTCCTGATGAATATGTACCATTCCAGAAAAGCCCACAAGCTGGACGAATGGGTGCGGTTCTGTGAATGGATACTTACGCTTCCTTACATGAACAGACTGATTGATGACAAGAAAGAGGGTAAAAAGTAATGGCAAAAATCAGGTGTTATAGCTATATAAAGGGCAAAAGCTGGTATGAAGAAATTAAGACGAATAAAGCCACCGAGAAACAGGAACACGTAGATCACCCGGCACACTATCAGGGAAAGAACGAGTGCATAGACGTAATGCTCGCCATGTTTGGCGTTGAGGCGGTCAAGCATTTTTGTATGTGCAATGCTTACAAGTACCGCTTCAGGGCGGACAAGAAGAACGGGGCGGAAGATATCTCAAAGGCAGAATGGTATGAAAGCAAGCTTATTGAGCTTGGAGGGATTGACGGAGATGGAAAATAAACACTGTTTTTTGTGCAGCTATTCAATCCCGCATTTCTTCAAGGACGGCAAGGTCACGCTGAAAAGTCCACACGGAGGAACAGAAGTGCATGAAATCAAGCTGAATTTCTGCCCTGAATGCGGAAAACCAATACATAACAAAAAAGATGAAAAGGAGAAAAGACAATGACTATCAATGAATATCAGAAGGAAGCTATGCGCACAGCAAGCGGCATGAACTATGAACACAACGGAATGCTGATAAATGCAGCTCTCGGACTGTGCGGTGAGAGCGGAGAGGTTGCCGACATTGTGAAGAAAGCAACATTCCAGGGGCATGAGTTTGACAAGGAACATATCGCAAAGGAGCTGGGGGACGTTGCTTGGTATCTGGCAGTAGGCGCTCAGGCTATCGGATATGACCTTGAAACTGTTTTCCAGATGAATGTTGACAAGCTCCGCAAGAGATATCCTGACGGTTTCGATGCGGACAAGTCTCTGCACAGAGCCAAGGGCGATATTTAAGGGGGTGTGGATATGATCGTTCATTTCTGTGACAAATGCGGTGAAGAAATAAAAGCGCCTTTCACGACAATAGGTGCAAAGGAACTTTGCGACAACTGCACTGCGCTAACAGAAAAATGGATTGAAGTTGAAAATGATCTGCCTGAACATGTAAATGTGGAGCTGTGGCATGATATGAAGCTCGGATTTCCCTCTGAACGTGGATTTTATCTTGTCACGATACGTTTTAATGACGGGGAAAGAAGTGTCAGAATGGCAAGATACACTGGGTCTCCGGCATGGCTCAAGGCAGCAAAGGACGGCGGAATTGTTGAAGAAAACGGCATAAAGGTCATTGCATGGGCTGAACTGCCTGAACCATATGCAAACGATTGATACATAGACCTCTCGGGCAAGGAGTTAATATGCCGCAAACCTATTCAAGGGAATATTACCTGTACAGAAAAAATCAGCGCATCAAGGAACACCGCTGTCTGCGATGTGGAAAGCTGCTGACCTACAGAAAAAGCAAATGGTGCGCTGAGTGCCGTGAAAAGCACAATGAATACAAACGGCAGCATCGAAAGAAATAGCAAAAACCGCCCTGCAATCATAGCAAGGGCGGTTTTGTTTTATTGAGCCAAAAAGTAGGCGATTTTCTGTATTTGCTGATCTGTCAATCCGATGTCGTTTCCTGCGGCATCGTGGGCGCTGATGATGACATTACCAACTATCGGCTGACCGTGAACAGCTGCGCCATAAAGCAGAGATGCAAGAATGTTGACTTCGGGGGCATCGTCAAGAAGCCCCTCATCGTCGCAAACGATATCAATATTTTCAAGCCCTGCTATGCCGTCCAGCCCGTAAGCGTGAACTATGTCGATGGTATTACAGCCAATTTTACTGTAATACCAGTCGAGAGAGCCGACAAAATCGATGAAGTCCATTATCGGTAGCGATTTGTGAATAAAAATAGCTTTTGCCATTGTGTCAATCCTCCCTTGGGCAGTAGTTGGGGCAGGGGCTGTAACTGCCGTCTGCGTTGTGATTACGATGTGCGATGTCATAATGATCGCAGCACATCTCATCATTAAGGTATTTGCAGCCTGCGCAAGGTGATCTCCTTACCGGGTGCTTTTTTCTCAGTTCAGCAGCCTATTCGGGGCTGCAATGTCTGTTGTTATAATCAAACATGATATACTTCCTTTCTTTGCGGCTCTCGGGGCTTGTGACCGTCTGCCTGACCGCATTAACACGGCTTGCGCCGTGCCACTCTGCTCTTAAGCCTCCGCCCATTCTCTGCACATTCTCTCGGCGGTGGTTCTGACGTTTTCCATGTTAACGGGCTTGGGGTATGTGCATACATCTGCAATCGCCTTGTCATTGTACACAGTCCATGAATTTGAACTAGCGTATTCATCGCACCAAACCTCGCCGGTGTTACGATCAACACGTATTACACCGTAATTGTCGTGGTACGGGCCGCCTCTGTTAGCTCTCTTGTAGTCGCCGACAGCCTTCTTAATACCTGTGATCTTGATATTCTTTTCCATAATTCATTTCTCCTTTTTGTTTTGGGCTTTGCCCTTTTTTTGTTTGACTATGGTTATAGTATAGCACACAATTATATTTACGTCAATATATAAAATAAACAAATCTATATTGACGTATTTATGCAATATGTATATTGACGTAAATATAATTATATGCTATAATGATATCAATGAAAAATGAAAGGCAGCAAGCATCTATGAAAAAATATTATGTAGAATACGAAAAAAACGGCACAAAGAAACAAACCCCAAAGTTTACGAACCGTAAGCGTGCAAAACATCTTGCAAATACCATACTCCGCAGCGGCATACCCGCTGTGAAGATTATAATATGCGAAGACACGAAGATTATCTACACAAAAACCTATTGCAAATAATGCGAATAATTCCAACGGGCGGCACATACGCCGCCCATATGAAAGGGCGAGATATTATGAAATGGTTCAAGGGCTGCACGACCGCCGAAGCGGTCAAGAAGATGTATCGTGACCTGTGCAAGGCATACCACCCCGACCTGCACCCAGGCGAAGCGAATGAAACGGCGATGAAAGAAATCAATGCCGAATATGACATCGCCTGGGCACGCTACAAGAACGTACACGGCACAGCAGACAACGGCAAGGGTAATTTCACTGCCGACACTGAGAACGCCGCAGAGAGCCGCAGAGAGGCTGACGAAGCACCCGAAGAGTTCAAGGCGGTCATCAATTCCATTATCGGCTGTGACGGCATAGAGATTGATCTTGTCGGCTCGTGGGTATGGGTAACAGGTAACACATACCCACACCGTGAGACAATCAAATCAGCTGGTTTTAAGTGGGCAAACAAAAAACACGCATGGTATTGGCACCCCGCAGAAGAGGGTGCAAGACGACACAGCAAGATGAGCCTTGACCAGATAAAAGAGCGTTACGGCTATGAGACTTTCACGGGCAAGGCACAGCCCAAGCTTGCATAACACACCAGGGGCGGCGACAAGCCGCCCTACAAGCATACAGAAAGGCGGTACAGTATGAAAAAGGCGTTTTGTCCCTATTGCGGTGAACCTATTGAAAATGGCTGCGAGTGTGAGCAACTTGCGGCAGAAGATGCACAGAAGTTCATAGAGGATTATGAGTGCGATCCGATGGTGCAAGAAGGTTGGAGACAGCAAGACTTGATTGATATGTACAGGCGTGAAAGATAACACGACTGCAGGTTGTTAAAGAAAGTCATGAAGCAAAAATAAAAGCGGCTCGTGTGATGTGAGCCGTTTTTCAGGATATATTGACATATCTATAATTGAATGATATAATACAGGTGAAGGGAAGTGGTTTGATGTACTCTGATAAAAGCAATAAGGCAGTTCAAAGATACCTTGCAAAGGCGTATGACCGCCTTGAGGTCAAGATCAAGAAGGGCAACAAAGATGTACTGAAAGCGTTTGCAAAAGAAAACAATTTATCAGTAAACGGACTGATAATAAACGCTGTTAACGAATATGCCCAGAAAAGGACAGGGCAGCCGATACTTGATGTCCTCGATAAAGTAATAATACCCAAAAAGCAGTAAAAAATCCCCACCATCGAAGGAAAAAGATGGCGGGGATTTTTTCGGCTTAATGTGTTCGGCATTAAGGCTCTCGGGCAATTCTAAGTATATCACAAATCAGTCTTTTTTCAATAGTTTGCGGCAAAATGGGAGTGTCCTTTTTTGACTGTAAACCGTTGTTTATGCCTGAAAAGATGGTATAATTAAATATAGGGAACTGTGACATTACATTCCCGCCTCCGTTATTTTGCGCCGATACTTTCCACTATCGGCGCAACTCCTAATTTTATGCAAGGAAGTGAATTTTTATGGCAACAAGACGTAAGAGAAGCGTTCAGGCACAGCCTACAGCGGCTAATCAGACGAAAGGACTGACACCTGTACAGCGTAGAGTGAACAGGACTACAGGAGTAGATACGAATTACAACTATAATCGTGGTCAGGCTCGTGCCGCAAGCTCTGTATTTAACCAGCTGCCCAGGGGATATAGCAGAATGACAGCAGCAAATCAGAGCCGTGTCCGCAGAAACATAAACAGACGTAAGCGCAACGGCGGTTCAGGCGGTTGATATGTCTGTAGCGCTGTATGACCGCATAAAGGTCATGTCAAAAATCACGGACGAAGTTCTTGTCGGTTTCTCGGGCGGCAAGGACAGTGTAGTTACAATGGATCTATGCTTTAAGTATTTTAAGCGTGTAGTCCCCTTTTTTATGTATATCTGCCCCGATCTGGAGTTTCAGGAAAGATTGCTCAGATACTATGAGAGCAGATATAATACCGAGATAATCAGGCTTCCGCATATGGAAGTATCAGAGTTCTTCAAGTACGGAACTTTCAGGGCATCTGACTACAACGTTCCGATCATATCAATCAACGAAATCTATACATATCTGCGGGAAACTACAGGCATTTGGTGGATTGCGGCAGGCGAAAGAATAAATGACAGTATCGTCCGCCGTGCAATGATAAAAAACTCAGGCAGCATTGATATGCCCCGAGGTAGATTTTATCCCATTGCCGAATGGAACAAAGCAGAGGTAATGCAATATATCAAGTTTGCTAAGCTTAAACTTGGTGAGGACAGTAAGCAGCTCAACTTCTCCTTCAAATCTCTTGAAGGTCGTGAGCTGTATTTTGTAAAAAAATATTTTCCGCAGGATTTTGAGCGCATTTTGGGACTGTACCCATATGCAGAAGCTGCGGTTTTGAGGTATGAGAAATATGGCAGGTAAGAAGGAAGCAAAGGGCGGCATATCAAAATATCAGAAGTTTGATGCCGAAGTCATTCATCGCTCACAGATAAAAAATGCGGAGTATAATCCACGTATTATGGATAAGAACGCAAAAGCAAGGCTCAGAAAAAGCATTCGTGAACATGGTCTCGTGTCGGCTATTACATGGAACAAACGCACGGGCAATATTGTAGGCGGACACCAGAGGCTTGAACAGCTTGACACTCTGGAAAAGTCTCAGGATTATGAGCTTACCGTATGTGTAGTAGATATTGACGAAAGAGAAGAGGCTATTTTAAATGCACAGCTCAATAACGAATCTTTGATGGGAGACTGGGATCTTGAAAAGCTTGCTCAGATGACGGAAGATTTCGGGTTCACCTTGCAAGAAGCAGGTTTCACCGATTACGATGTCGATTTTATGTTTGACGGCGATGACCGTTTTTCTCAGCTCGGCAATGTTGAAGAGGCTGAAAAGGTAAAAGGGAAACTGGAAGATATAAAAAGCGCCCGTAAAGAGGGCATGGAAAAGCTGAAAGAGCGCAACAATGCAAGTTTTTACGCAGTGATCGTGTTTGAAGATGAAAAAGACAGAGACGAATTTTATAAATCCATCTCTGTCCCTATATATGAAGAGTATATTACTGCCGAGCAGGTAAGGCGCTGTGGTCGTGAAAAGGATTAAGCCCAGATTTCTTTGCCGCAGTTAAATGCGGTGAAAAAGTCGTTGATGTATTTTTCATCGGGTTTAAATCCCTTGGCGGGCTGATATCTGTAGGTCATGGGGGCGATGATGTTGTCAAGATATTTTCCGGCGTCATCATCGTCATCAAAATCTACATATTTTATCAGAACATCATCCACATCGAACATATGCAGTTTACCTTTGACGGTAAAAGGCAAAATATCTGCGAAGTTGTCAAAAATCCAAGCGTAACAATTACCCTCTGGCATTTTGTCCATTCCGGCAGCAGCAAGATGCTCATCGGTAAAAGGCACAATGTCAACGAGATTTGCAACGACAAGCGCACGATTGCAAATAAGTCCGGGTATTTTACCATTACCCGAAGAGCAGATAAGCACATCACCACGATAGTCAGTTTTCCAAGTACGGCATTCAACAGTTTTTGAACCGTCAAAAAATTTGTTAGCCCACCAGGGCTTGCACGAGATAGCCTTCATAAAAATTTCTCCTTTCACACTATATGGCGGCATCTTGCCGTCATATTTACCATTTATAATAGTATAGCATAAAAAGCACGTAATGTCAAGCTTTTTCGATAATTTTTGCACAAAAAGTTTGCGAGTTTTTATGGATATACAACAAAGAAAAAGCAAAGAAAAAAGGCGGTGTTAAAATGGCGAATAAAAAGGGCAATCCGCAAAATTTTATTCCGCTGAACGAAAGATCCCCAGAAGAGGCAAGAAAAATCCAGAGCAAGGGCGGCAAAAAGTCGCAGCAAGTCCAAAAAGAAAAAAAAGCCATGAATGAGGTCATTCAGCTCATTCTCAACTCAGAGCTTACGGACGATGTAAAAAAGCAGATAAGAAAACGATTTGGTCAGAATATCAGCGATGAATTTTTGACCACTCGTTTTTTGCTTATGCAGAGCCTTTTCAATATCGCTTCCAAACAGGACGAAATGACCCAGAACAGAATGGCAGCAATAAGAATGATAGCCGAATTTGCAGGTGAAAGCCCTGCACAGATTGAGCGCCGAGAAAGACTGAAAGCGGACGAACTGAAAAAGTCGGAAGTAGAAGATGACCCATTCAGCAAGGCACTTGAAGATATGTTCGGCAAAGGAGAAAGCGAATGAGCGGATTTTCTCCAAAGCAGATGGAAATATTCAAGTTTATGTATGAGCCTGAATATGTAGCGCTGATATGTGACGGAGCTGTCAGAAGCGGAAAGACAACCTGTATGTCGTTCGGCTTCCTTACTTGGGCGTTCAAAAGCTTCAATGAGATGAATTTTGCACTGTGCGGAAAGACAGTGCGTTCAGCTGAAAGAAACATTCTGCGCCCGCTCATGGGTCTGAGCTATACCCGAAAGCATTACAAGATGAAGTACAACAGTACGGCGCATATGCTTGAAGTAACCAAAGGCAGCAGGACGAACTATTTCTGGATATTCGGCGGAAAAGATGAAAGCTCATATGCTCTCATTCAAGGCATTACACTTGCGGGCGTATTACTGGACGAAGTGGCACTCATGCCGCAATCATTTGTAAATCAGGCTCTGGCAAGATGCTCTGTTGAGGGTGCGAGGTACTGGTTCAACTGTAACCCTGAAAATCCCTCTCACTGGTTCTATCAGGAATGGATACTCGATTCGGCAAAGAAAAGAGCAAAGCATTTGCATTTTCTTATGTCCGATAATCCATCACTCTCGGCTGAAAAGCTTGCAGAATATGAAAGCTTTTACAAAGGTGCATTCTATCAGCGTTATATTTTAGGTTTGTGGGTCAAGGCGGAAGGTCTTGTTTATCCTATGTTCGATAAGCAAAAGTATGTTATCGACAAATACGATAAGCGAGGGCAGTATTACATAAGCATCGACTACGGAACTATCAATCCGACTGCGTTTCAGTTATGGCGTGTAAATTTCAATGACCCGATGCCTGTAGTATTGTGCAAAGAATATTACTACAACAGCCGATCAGATGAAAATGACCATGTTCAGAAAACGGACGAACAGTATTATAAAGATCTGTGCGAGTTTGCCAATGGCTACACGATTGAAAGAGTTATTGTTGACCCGTCTGCTGCCTCGTTCAAGGCGGTCATAAAGCAGGACGGAAAGTTTATAGTCAGAGATGCCAACAATGATGTGCTTGACGGCATAAGGTTCACAGCCTCAATGATCGCAAGCGGCGTTGTTCATTTCCATTCAAGCTGTGTGAACCTGTTTGCTGAGTTCGGCGCTTATGTTTGGGATGAGACTAAGGGCAATGATGAAGTAATAAAAGAGAATGACCATGCGATGGACGCTATGCGCTATTTCATGTACACGGTCATTGCTCGAGAAAAGAGAGCAGGTGTATTTTAATGCAGTCAATCTTGTTTTACATCAGGGATATACTTACACGCATATTCTCAAAGCAGGCAAGCACGTCATATTTTAACGTAAGCAGCATAGACAGCCTTATTTCTGAGGAAATGGAAAAGCATTTCATATTGACTGAAAACCTCTATGAGAACAACACTGAATACATAGACTGGCTCAGGAGCGGTCAGGTGAAGTCTCTGAGGCTTCCCTCGGTACTGTCAAGGGAAGTAACACGTACAGTGTGCAGTGAGGCTAAAATATACGTTGACGGCACATCTGAAAGGGCAAAGTATCTGAACGAACAGCTTAAAATCTTCATGCGGAAGTTTCCTGTTTATGTTGAGCAGGCTATTGCTTTCGGCAATATGGCTTTCAAGCCATATATAAGCGGCGATAATATCCTTGCAAGTGCTGTCCGTATCGGTGATTTTATTCCCGTCAAGGTCGATGGTCAGGGGGTGTTCACTTCCTGCATTTTTGCAGAAAAGCTCAGGCGTGATGACGGCTGGTACACAAGGATAGAGTATCACCATTCAGAAAACGGCACGTACACTGTTGAAAATTCTGCATACAGGTCAGGGTCAAAAGGCGGCGGTCTCGGTACTCAGGTTGCGCTTTCCTCTGTTCCCGAATGGAAGGATTATCAGAACGTTGTTACCATAAGCGGTAGCGATCTGTCTCCGCTTTATGCTGTTTACAGTAATCCTTTTGCAAACAGCATAGATGTTGACAGTCCTCTCGGCGTTTCGCTGTATGCTGACAGTATCGACCTTATCAGGGAAGCTGACGAGTTATGGGAAGAGACCACCTACGAGATGAAAAGCGGCGAAAGAAAAGTGTTCGGCGCAAACGGCATTTTTAAAATGTCAAACGGCATTGATTATACTATGTCCCGTTTTTATAAGCAGGTCAATTTTGAAAATGACAGAGCTTTGCAGGAGTTCTCCCCTGCTCTGCGCAATGATTCCATGTCAGCGAGACTTCAAGACATCTTCAAGCGTATTGAGCAGAATGCAGGATTGTCTTTTGGAATTATTTCCGACCCACAGAGCGTTGACAAGACGGCTACTGAAGTAATCCACAGCAAGCGGCGATACCATGAGACAATAGAAAGCATTCAGACAGCTCTTACAGGAAGTATTGAGCAGCTGGTGAGCGCTATGAGCCGTATATGTGACCTTTACGGTATAGTTCCGAGTGGTGAATATTCCGTTGTATGTGACTGGGACGATAGTGTTCTGGAAAGTAAAGACGAAAAAAGAGCTCTTGCAATGCAAGAGTATCAAATGGGACTGATCGATGAAGCGGAGTATTTCATGGAGACACGAGGCTACAGCAAAGATGAAGCTATGAAGCTTGCCTCTGAGATACGGTCCCGTTCTCAGGCACAGCAGGCACAGCAGGCAGGTAGGGATTGGTTCAAAGATCGTGAGGGCGCATGATTGACGAATTTTTCTTTGATAATCAAGCTCAGACACTTGTTGAGCTTTGGTCTGAAATAGAAAATCTTCTGATACAGGAGATATGCCGCAGGATAAATAAGGCGGCATATCTCACTGAAACAGCTCGATTTGAAGCATATAAGCTTGAACAGGCAAATTTGCTTAACGAAAGAGCTGTGCAGATCATCAGCCAAAATACTGGTTTATCTCAGAAAAGAATACGAGATATCATCACCAATGCAGGATTAAGCATAGTGACACAAGATGAAGAGATATACCGCAGAGCCATTGCAGAAGGTCAGCTTACTGTTGACCCCCTTCCGCTGGATATGTCCCCTACTGTGCAGACGGCGCTTCAATCCTGCATAGACAACGCTGAATTTGGTCTGTCAAACCTTACAAACACACGCATGATGGACGCAGGAAACGGCATGGAAACGCTGACAAAGGCAGCAAGAAAAGAATATTACAACGCTGTCAATCGTGTTTTTCTCGAGACAAGAATGGGTATCAAATCTACTCCGCAGGCTGTGCGTGATGCCTGTATTGATCTCGCCAAGCGTGGTGTGACCATAACCCACTGGGAAAGCGGACATACTGACACTGTAGAGGTCGCAGTGCGCAGAAATATCAAGACCTCTATGGCTCAGACTTCCGGCACGATGACAATGGCACGCATGAAGGATTATAAGCATGACCTTGTGGAAGTTTCATCACATTGGGGCGCAAGACCTTCTCATTTTGTATGGCAGGGCAAAATATACAGCCTGACAGGTTCTGGCGGGTATGAAAATTTTTACGATGCAACAGGCTACGGCACAGGTGCAGGACTTTGCGGCTGGAATTGCCGACATCGTTTTTATCCATACTTTCCGGGCATTGACCCTGTTTATCCCGAGTATGATGAAGAAGGAAACCGCAGGCATTATGAGGACACTCAAAAGCAACGGTACTATGAACGTCAGGTAAGAGCCGCAAAACGTCAAAAAGCCGCTCTTGAAGGCACTGGGGCAAGTGATACGGATATCAAGGCGGCAAATACCAAGATACGTCAGAAGCAAAAAGACCTTAGAGACTACCTTGCAGAGCATACAGATCTTGCTCGTGATTATTCCAGAGAGCAGATATATACAACAGACGGGGCGGTCAAAGGAATATCTTCCAGAAAATAGCAAAAATATATCATCAACACGCATAAAATCCATTGACAAAGGCATTGTAAAGTTGTATAATTATATTATGATGAAAGGACTGCGACAGTCTCTCGAACGGGCATTCGAGGGCTGCCGACAGTCCTTTTTTGCTTTTCGCAGTCCGCAGCGTGACAGCGGATAGGTACGGGGGCGAGACCCCGTAAACAAACGTAACCGAATTTAAGGAGTTGTATGTAAAATGAAACGTGATGAACTGAGAAACATTCTTAAAGACCTGAACCCCTCCGATGAAGTCATTTCAAGCATAATGGCTCTCAACGGAAATGATGTGAACGCCCTTAACGCCGAGATCACAACACTGAAAACACAGCTCAGTGACAGTGTGAAGGATATTGAAGATCTGAAAAAGAATGACAAGACAGGCGAACTGAAAACGCAGCTTGAAGAGATGCAGACAAAGTATAACAATGCTATTGCAGACATCAACAAGCGCACATATTCGGACGCTGTAAAGGCTGCCATTGCTGAAAAGGGCATCAAGTTTACATCAAAATCTGCTGAAAACTACTATATGTCTCAGGCAGAGGGTAAGAAGATGGAGATCAAGGACGGCAAGCTTGTAGGCTTTGACGACTTCCACAAGGCACAGTTTGAAGCAGACAAGGGCGCTTTTGTTGTCGAAAGCAAGCCTGACACTCAGCCTTCCGCACCCGGTTCAATGCACTTTGCAGGAACAGCAGGAAATGGCGGAAATTCCGCTGTAAGCGCTGCCGCTCTTGCTGCCCAGCGTTTTTCAAAGGCATACAACCCTACAGCAACAGATGTAAATACCAATATCACGAAGGGAGAGTAAAAATTTATGTCACTTATCCAGACTGTATATCACGGAACCGAGAAGCCTAACTGGCTTGCCTCCGAAAATTGCATGAGACGTGTGACAAACACTGCAACTCAGGCAATGGCAGTTACCGAAACTGAGACAAACAAGAAGTTTGTCCGTTCAGGCACCATTTTTCCCTCAAACGACAGCAATGCAAAGGGCATTGTGTTTGAGGACGTTGACGTTACAAAGGGCAATTACCCCTGCTCTGTTATGACTGCGGGTCATGTCTATAAGGACAGACTTCCCGTAGCTCCTACACAGGAAGCTATCACAGCGCTCAAAGCACAGGGTATCTACTTTGAAGATGCGCCC
>ERZ809224.1929-NODE-1929-length-13865-cov-7.872991_pt1 | contig 13865 bp, 10 predicted proteins | sample MGYA00520513_ERZ809224 | MGnify/ENA primary metagenome ERZ809224 (study PRJEB31576, sample SAMEA3212658) | Homo sapiens | biome: human-gut; feature: human gut; material: fecal | place: Sweden | collected 2012 ...
AGAAAATGAAAAAGAAACTGATTTGCGCACTTCTTGCAGGATGCATGGCTATTTCACCGGCTACCATGAGTTTTGCCGCTGAAACCGAACTGGCTACTGATGCAGCATCGGAGGCTGTCACGGAAGCAGCTTCTGAGGCGGCTTCGGAAGCTGTCACGGAAGCAACCTCTGAAGCTGCTTCCGAAACCGGTAAAAAGACCGAATACCCGCTCACCATTTCTAACTTCAATTACGAAAAAGAGCCAGTAGAGGAGACATTTGAGAAGGCACCGGAGCGTGTCATCACTTTCTGGAGCAATTCCCTTGAGTCAATGCTGGCACTCGGCCTTGGTGACCGTGTCATTAGTGCGGTCGGCATGGATGAGAACTCCATCCTGCCGGAGCTGAAGGATGAATTTGACAAGATGATCGCCGGAAAAGAATTCAATGACTTTACCGATTCGAATGCGGCTATGAGCAAGGAAGCCGCAATCATGCTGGAGCCGGACTTCATCCTCGGCTGGAAGTCTTCCTTCTCCGATAAGACCATCGGCGATGTTGACTACTGGCATGAGAATGGCGTCAACACCTACATCGCACTGAACTCCAATGACATCAGCGAATACCGTACTGTAGAAAATGAGTACACCGACATCCTGACCCTCGGTGAGATCTTCGACGTACAGGATAAAGCTGAGGAAATCGTAAATGAGATCAAGGATGAGGTCGCACGTGTCAAGGCAGCCGTCGCAGACCAGGAGCCGCAGAAGGTCGTTGTCGTAGAATTCATGAAGGATTCCATCTGGAGCTATGACAAAACCATGCTCGTCGGTGATATGGTCGCACAGATGGGCGGCGAACTCATGGATCTTCCGAGCGACATCGGCGCAGAGGATCTGCTGAATGCGGATCCGGATGTCCTCTTTATCATCGGCGATGATGAAAAGGTCGCTAATTTCATGGCAGATGAAGCCTATGCAAGCCTTTCTGCCGTTCAGAACAATCGCGTATTCCCGCTTGACTTAAGTGATGTCTATACCAGCGGCATCCGCACAATCCGCGGACTGAATGCAATAGGCAAGGGTCTGTACCCGGATCTCTACACAGAATAGTTTACGGGAGTACGGCTATGAGAAATGGAGAGAACGGCCTGTTCAAGAGCAGGCCACTGTATATTACCACATCGCTTGTGCTGCTTGTTGTACTTATCTTTTCTCTCCTGCTGGCAGTTACCTTTGGCTCCGTGCGCATTCCACTCCGGGATGTGTACGGAGTCATCTTGTATAAGCTGGCAGGAATCAGCGATGCTTCCGTATACGGAAGCGGAAAAATCCGGGATGTCGTCTGGATCATCCGCCTTCCCCGCCTGCTACTCTCGATGAGTGTAGGCATCGGCCTTGCCATCTGCGGTGTCATCATGCAGGCTGTCGTCAAAAACCCGCTTGCAGAGCCTTACACGCTCGGCATTTCCTCCGGTGCGTCCCTTGGCGCTACGGTTGCAATCCTCATGGGCATCGGAACCATGTTCGGTTCCAACTATGTCGGTGTCATGGCCTTCCTCGGTGCATTCTGCATCTCACTTGCCGTCGTCGGCATCGCCAACTTAGGCGGTCGCGCCACTTCGGTCAAGCTGCTCCTGGCAGGTATGGCGCTCAGCTCCATCTGCAGTGCCTTTTCGAGCTTCATCGTCTACTTTGCGCATGACCGTGATGGTATCAAGGATGTGAGCTACTGGCTGATGGGCAGCTTCGCAGGCGCTTCATGGGAAAATCTGCGTGTACTTTTCCCGATTGTCATCCTTGCCTTTTTATTTTTCTGGAGTCAGTATCGAAACCTGAACCTGATGCTGCTCGGCGATGAAGTCTCGATCACCCTGGGCACGGATCTGCATCGGCTGCGCCAGCTCTATCTGCTCGTCTCTGCCGCAGTCGTCGGATTTGTCGTATACTCATCCGGAACGATCGGATTTGTCGGACTGATCATCCCGCATCTTGTCCGTATGCTCTTCGGCACCGATCATAAAAAGCTCCTGCCGATCTGCGCACTGGTCGGCGGCATTTTCCTAATCTGGGCAGATGTACTGTGCCGTGTCATCATCCCCGGTATGGAGCTTCCGGTCGGCATCCTGACCTCGATGATCGGTGCTCCGTGCTTCATTTACCTGATGGTACGCAGACGCTATGGCTTTGGGGGTGCAAAGGAATGAAAATTGACGTAGAACAGCTCTGTGTCCAGTTCGGTGACACAAAAATTTTAAAGGGCGTCGATCTGAATGTAGGCGACCGGGAATTTATCGGCATCATCGGACCGAACGGAAGCGGAAAAAGTACTCTGCTGAAATGCATTTACCGGGTACTTGAGCCAAATGCCGGACTGATCGAGCTGGATGGAAAAAAACTGAAGGATTATGCCGTAAAAGAATCTGCAAAAAAAGTGGCTGTTGTGGCACAGCACAATTACTACAACTTTGAGTTTTCCGTACAGGAGGTCGTCATGATGGGCCGCGCACCGCACAAACGCACACTGGAGCGCGACAATGCCGAAGATTACCGTCTCGTCCATGAGGCATTAAAAAAAGTAAATATGGAAGACTTCGAGAACCGCTCCTTCTCCACCTTATCTGGCGGCGAACAGCAACGGATCATTCTGGCCCGCGCGCTTACGCAACAGACGCCGTGCCTGATCCTTGACGAACCGACGAACCACCTCGATATCAAGTATCAGCTGCAGTTGATGGATATCGTAAAAAGCCTTGATCTGACCGTCATCTCGGCGATCCATGACCTGAACATAGCAGCAATGTACTGTGACAGACTCTTTGTCATGAAGGACGGCCATATCGTTGGCTTCGGCACACCCGAGGAAATGCTCACACAGGAACGTATCAAAGAAATCTATGAGGTTGATGCAGAAGTCATAAAGGACTCGCAGGGGCATCTGCACATCCTGTACTTTCCGGCACACTGGGCCGGGGCTTCTGTATAAAGAGGAGGACTCCCACTATGAAAAAAATCGCAACACTCACCTGTCTCCACTCTAATAAGGTCTGTGCCAGAGTCAGCTGTCTCTCGGCCTTCCAGAACCGCACAGCCTTTTTCAAAGACTATCCGGAAGATACCGTTCTGGCCGCGATGATGACCTGTAACGGCTGCCGCAGCATAACTGAGACAGAACCACAGGACGACAAGGGAATTCAGGAAAAAATCGACCGGCTCGTCCATGAAGGAATCCAGACTGTCCACGTCGGCGTCTGTCGGCTGAACAAAAGCGGAAACGAATGCCCGCGGATTACTCCATCTGTCAGATGCTCGAAGCGCGGGAAATAGAAGTGATCCGTGGAACACACGCAGAACGACACTAGAACGCATGTATTCACAATCTTTTCTGAAAAATCTCGCTGCCATGATAACGTAAAAGTATAGACGTAAATAGAAAAGCGAAACAATTCGGTACATCATCACATCCGAATTGCTTCGCTTTTATTTTTCTAAATATATTGCGGTCAGGCTGCCAATTTCTCCTTCCGCTCCATTCTCACATAAGCAATGATCATTGCGGTTCCGGTCACCACCCACGAAATCGGGTAAATAATCATCAGCATCCAGAACTCATGTACCTGCCTGCAGGCCGTCGAGATCCAGATCAGCCGCAGCACGCAGGAACCAAAGACGGTGATGACTGCCGGAAGCAGAGAGTGCCCCCTTCCACGCATCGCACCTGCGCTGATCTCATAAGTCGAGGTCAGAAGCTCCAGCGTCGTCACAATTGTCAGACGTTGCATCGCAAAGCCCAGTACTGCTGTATCCGTCGTATACAGGCGAAGGAAAAAATCCCTTCCAAGCACAAAAATCATAGAGAGACAGCCACAGGAAACCATGGAAAGCAGCATAGCTGTGCGAAAAATCTTCCGGCATCTTTCATGCTCTCCGGCTCCGTAGTTCTGACTTGTGAAGGTAACCGTCGCCTGGGCAAACGCATTAACCATAAAGTAGGAGAAAAACTCAAAGTTCAAAGCCGCTGCCGATCCGGCGACCGCATTTGACCCGAAGCTGTTGATCGTACTCTGGATGCAGACGTTTGCAAGCGAAAATACCATTCCCTGCAGTCCTGCAGGAATACCGATCTTCAGCATTTCCTTCAGTTCTTTCCTGCTCACTGCAAGCTTGCGCAGCTCGACCCGGATCACTCCTGGTTCATGAAACAAAATAAACATCACAATGCCCGAGCTGACAATGTTAGAGACTACCGTGGCGATCGCCACACCTGCCACGCCGAGGTGAAATACAATGACCAGAATCAGGTTCAGGACCGTATTGACAATGCCCGCTGCGATCAGACTGTACAGCGGTCTCTGGCTGTCCCCGATACTGCGCAGGATCGATGCACCGAAATCATACAGCATGATAAACGGCATCCCAAGCAGATAAATCCGCAAATACAGCACCGCAAGGTCGATCACGTCCTCCGGCGTCCCCATCAGAAGCAATACCGGCGCTGCGATAAACTGTCCGAAAATAAGGACGAAAAAGCCGCTGAGCACTGCCACCACAATCGCCGTATGTACCGCCGTGCTCACACGTTCCGTCGTTCCCTGTCCGATATAGCGGGCCACTATGACGTTCGCACCAAGTGAAATTCCGATAAACAGGTTGATCATCAGCGAAATCAGCGAGCCATTGCTCCCGACCGCAGCCAGTGCCTGACTGCTCGCAAATCTTCCAACAACCGCCGTATCCACCGAGTTGAACAGTTGCTGCAAAATACTGCTTGCCGCCAGCGGCAGTGCGAACAGCAGCAGCTTGTTCCACAGCGAACCATGAAGCATATCCATAGATTTTTTCTGATTCATCTTCTTTTGGTCAAACTCCTTCTTCTGCAATTTCGAAGCCATATGCTCCGTTTCATCCATAGATCCTATAGCGATCCTCGTAAATAATGCATTTAAGACTGTTCAGCAGAGTGCGAAAAACAAGGAAGATATCTGCAGGCGCAGCGGGCTACGTCAAGTTTTTCTGATGTCGCAGATGGAAATTCAGGCAAGTTATTCACCTGATTTCTTCCACTTTCGCCCCATCCCAATCTCCTGTAAAGTAACACAAAGGCGCAGCCAGAATTGTCCCCGCCCCCTGACCAACTGACAACGGGCAAATCACAAACTCTGACTGCGCACAGTTTTCTATAATGATGTTACGATAATAATGATGTTACGGGTGCAGCTCTTTCATCCATACGAGCATCTCACCTTCGCCCCGGTTGTTCCAGTACGGATACGGGATCAACGTCAGATCGACATCCTGAAGCTCTGGCTTTTCTCCTCCGTAGAGACTGTCTGAGACGGATGACTCTACGATCTTCTTTCCCTTTGCCTTCACCGTCACAATGCCGCCAAACAGATTCGATGGCTCCTCGGTAAGCGACACATCGGTATCCACAAAGATCGCCGGAAGATTCTCTCCATTGTCGATTTCCTCTAAGCAGTATACAAGCGGTCCGCGTACAATCGCCGTCTTTCCAGAGTCTGCCCGCACCTGTGGATTGGCATAAACAAATTTTGCCGGTGCGACAAAGGTTACCTGCACCTGCGCAGCCTCATCCAGATGAACACGGCAATAGCCCTTTTCCGTCACCTCTGTCACCATACGGACAGTTCCATTTACCTCACTTACCCGCACCTGATAATCTTTTGCATAATCCGGTACGCGAAGCAGCAGATCCATGCCGCCCTCCGGCACCTGGTCAACCTCCAGGGAATACGCATTGATCCACGGGAACTCCGTCTGCATCTTTATCGAAACCAGAGTATTTCCCCAGTGAAGCGTTGTCTCATTGGAAACAAACAGATTTACATAAAGCTCCCTTTTCTCCGGATTCTCCGCGTAGACATACTGCCCGAGCGAAGCCAGCGTTCTGGCAATATTCGGCGGGCAGCAGGCCACTCCGAACCATTTCTGACGGATCGGTTTCACATGCTTCTTCGACGTACCGTCCATGCAGGCAACCGGCCACACTTCAAGCGGATTTACATAAAAGAAGCTCTTTCCGTCTAAGGCAATTCCGGCCAGTACCGTATTATACAGTGCACGCTCTACAACATCCATATACCGGCTCTCGCCGGTGATCTGGTTCATACGCAGTCCGAACAGTGCAAGTCCGATCGACGCGCAGCTCTCGGAATAGTTGTACTCATTTGGCAGATCATAATCGACAGTGAAGCGCTCCAGATGTCCTGAGGAACCGATACCACCGGTCAGGTACATACGCTTCTGTACGATATTATTCCAGAGCGTTCTGCACGCCTTCAGCAGTCCCTCATCCTGATATGCCTCTGCCAGATCTGCCATCGCGCAGTACAGATAGACCGCACGCACCGCATGTCCTTCCGCCGTCGTCTGCTCCCGCACCGGCTTGTCCGACTGGGAATACGCCGGTGTATAATCTGCAAATTCCGGAAAGATCATTTTATAATCCGGACGGCTCATTTCTTTCATGAAATAATTCTCACCCACGCCTCTGGCGTCGATAAAATACTTAGCCTGATCGAGGTATTTCTGATTGCCGGTCACACGCGCCAGCTTGATCAGTCCGATCTCGACCTCTTCATGGCCCGGATAGCCGTGAATCTTGCCTTCCTCCGCTCCGAACGTGTCACAGATCAGATCCGCGAACCGGCATAGACAGTCCAGCATTTTCCGCTTCCCGGTTCCCTCATAGTAGGCAACTGCCGCCTCCATCAGATGACCTGCCGTGTAGAGCTCATGCCCCTCACACAGATCCGTCCAGCGTTTATCAGGCTCCTTAATCGTAAAATAAGTATTGATATAACCGTCATCGCACTGTGCATCTGCGATCAGATCAATGACCTCATCGGCCGTCGCCTCAAGCGCCGCATCCGGATAGCAGGCCAGTGAAAAACCGACTGCCTCGAGCCACTTCGCCACATCTGTATCCTGAAAAACTGCCCCGTAAAACTCGCCCTTTTCGCGTCCTGCCGCAATCTTGAAATTCTCCAGACAATGGCTGGACTCTGCATCCGGAATCCGGTCATTCATCGCCTCCCACTGATACGGAATGATCGCATTCCGCACCAGATCGACGTGCTTCGACCAGAACGGATCCTGAATGGAAATGTCCTGTAAGTTTAATGAATGTAAGCGCATCGTTCCTGCTCCTTTTTCCCATTTTCTTCTATAGTACCCGCTCCGGTTCTGCCCGGCAGGCAGTTCACACCGCAGGGCAGTCCTCTTTTTAAGAATGATTTCTTTTTTACTTCACACGCTTCAGCTCATACTCCCGCGTACCAAGTCCGATCTTCTCTGCCTGATCCAGAGTCGCCTCCCACTCAATGTTCGGGTTCGAATCCTTGAAATGGTCATGATGGCAGTGCCAGTCCGGTCTTGCAAGGTGCTCACCCAGCTGGCTGTTCGAGATCGGGGTCGCATCCAGGCATGCATCTGCACACGCCTGATCCAGTGCTACCGGATCGAAGCTTGCGAACATTCCGATATCCGGAAGGATCGGCGCATCGTTCTCACCGTGACAGTCACAGTTCGGGCTGATGTCCTGTACCAGTGCTACATGGAAGCACGGACGGCCATGACAGACCGCCTGTGCATACTCCGCCATCTTGCGGTCGAGCAGTTCATTTGCACTGCTGTTCGGATTGTATACCGCGTCAAAACTGCAGGCTCCGATACAACGTCCGCAACCCTTGCACTTGTCATAATCAATGACTGCTTTTTTATCGACGTAATAGATTGCATCGCTTCCGCACTCCTTTGCGCAACGATGACAGCCGCGGCACAGCTCCTCATGAATCGCCGGCTTTCCGCTCGCGTGCTGCTGCATCTTTCCGGCACGGCTTCCGCAGCCCATACCAATATTCTTCAGGGCACCGCCAAAGCCGGTCGCCTCATGGCCCTTAAAATGGGTCAGACTGATAAAAATATCCGCGTCCATGATCGCATGTCCGATCAGCGCCGTCTTGCAGTACTCACCGTTTACGACCGGTACCTCGATCTCATCCGTTCCGCGCAGTCCGTCTCCGATCAGAATCTGACATCCGGTGGAAATACTATTGAATCCGTTCAGGTTCGCACAATCCAGATGCTCCAGCGCATTCTTTCTGCTTCCCGGGTAAAGCGTATTACAATCAGTCAGAAATGGCATACCACCCTGCTCCTTACACAGATCTGCTACCGCTTTCGCATAGTTCGGACGCAAAAAAGCCAGATTGCCAAGCTCCCCAAAATGCATCTTGATCGCAACAAACTTTCCATCCATGTCGATGTTCTTGATTCCCGCTGCAACACACAGCTTTTTCAGCTTATCCAGCTGGCTTGTCCCGACCGGACAGCGAAAATCAGTAAAATAAACCGTTGATTTCTCCATCTTCTGTTCCTCCTCGCAGTATTCTGATGCAGGCTCCAGCAGCCACTTCGCAACCATGCAGCACTGCACTTCTATCTAAAGAATACACGGGCGTCTCGGGTTCCGTCAAGCGAATTTTTGTCCATTCCTATCCATATGTTGCGCCAAAACTCCGTCTTCCTGCTCTTATAATTATCTACTATCTGTTCTGCCACCGGAACTCCTCTTTCTCCAGCATCGGATAGCGGGCAAGTACCTTACTGTCCAGATCCTCCCGGTGCATATCCACTGCCGTGATCTGATGATTCGTGTACGTCGTATAGTAGTAAATACCTTTTGCCGCATTCCAGCAGGACGTATAGATCGTGATCTCATATTTTCCATCCGCGACCTCACAGCAGCCACGCTGCTGATCGACCGAGCCCAAAATATGGAAAAACTGTCCCACACTCTCCTCCTCTGACGGTCCGGAGACGGAATGTGCTCTCGTAAACGCGACCCGTGCAAATCGTGACATGGAAGAAAGGTCGCCCGGCAGCCCGAGCGCACCCATACCGCGGCTGTAGGTCATCAGCGGAATTGCTTCGGAAAATGCATTCTCCGGCTGCTTTGCAGATAAATGCATGTAATTGTTCAATGCAAAGAGCTGCTGCAAAAACGGCGGATTGTTCGTGAGTACCCCTGTCGGATTTTCATAAATATGGAGACCATCTGCCATCGATTCGACTACGATCGCGCCGGTCGCATCTGCGATGATCCAGTGCAGCTGCGCACTCGGAAGCTGTCCGGAAAATGGCGTACCGGTCAGATTCATCTTAGAAAGCCTGCTTCTTGCCTCATCAAGCGTCGCGCACTGACTGAGCAGCCATGGGATAAATTCATACTGCGCGACATTCTGCTTTCCTTCTTCCGGCTCTGCATAAACTGCATTTCCGACAAAATTCAGCCCTGCCATACCGAGCCCTTTTTCATTAACCGCATCATAGTAGAGCGGATAATCATCTGCGACGTGTGCCATGCCAATGATCGCATAATGCGACTCCGTCTTTCCTCCATGCCGAAATGCAAGCGGATACCTTCTCGGCATGACCGTGATCTCCTCGCCATAGGAAAATTCATAATCGAGCGTCCTGCCCATATAAAAATCTGCACTTTTGTAGGTTGCTGCTGTACACATATTCGCTTCTTCCTTTCTATTACTTTTCTTGATTTTTGTATATTTTCCTATCATCTGCTCATTTATAGCCTTCTATCCACATTCCCCGCAAAACAAATTCTATTTCCTGTTTTATCTCTTTTTTGTGCCAACCAGTAACACTGCGGAAATGAATCTCATCAGCAAAATCCTGTCGTTACAAACCCAATGTGGATTCGCAGGCACATCTACTCAGTAATATAGTTCTGCTCCCCCGGCTTCCAAAAATACTTCTGGTGCAGCCACATACTCAGAAACATCGTCGCTAATTCTGCTGCGGGAATTGCGACCCAGGCTCCCGTCACACCAAAGATTTGCGGAAGGATCAGCAAAAATCCTACCATAAATAATAATGTCCGCGTAAATGAAATCCATGCAGATGCCTTTCCATTTGAGAGCGCCGTAAAAAATCCGGAGGAGACCAGATTCACACCACTGAACAGAAAATTCACCGCAAAGATTTTAAATCCGGCGTCTGCCAGAGCAAATGTTTCCGGTTCCTTCGTGAACACGGATACGATCGGCGTAGCCAGTATAATGGAGGCTGCCGTCATTGCTATCGAAGAGATGACTGTAAATAAGAAAGAAATCCGGTATATTTTCCGTAGCTCCCTCCGGTTTCCGGCTCCATACTGGTAACCGACGACCGGTGCAATCCCGATCGCAAATCCAAGGTAAAACGCATTGAACAGAAACTGTCCGTAAAATAAAATCGTCATTGCCGCGACACCATCCGATCCTGCCAGACGCATCAGAATGATATTAAATAAAAACGTCGTGATCGCTGTAGCCATCTGACCGATCATCTCTGAGGAGCCGTTGATGCATGCGTCCCTGATCTCCCGCGGTCGAAAGGAAAAACGGCAGAATCTCAAGGTTTTATGCGGAATTGCAAAAAAGATCAGTCCCACCGCAGCAGGAAGCAGCTGCCCGAATCCAGTCGCCAGCGCTGCGCCCGCGATTCCAAGCGGAATCGGTACAATCAGCACATAATCCAGCACCGCATTTAAAATTCCGGCTGCAACGGTCAGCCACAGCCCAAGTCCCGGTCTGGAAGCCGTGACAAAATACGACTGAAACAGTGTCTGCAGCGTGCAGGCCGGTGCGAACAGCATCGAAATCGTCAGATATGCCTTGCAATCTGCCATTAATTCATCATTTGCGCCGAGAAACCTGCAGATCGGATCTTCAAAAAGAATGACCAGAACCGCAAACACCGTACTGATCAGTACGCCGATCACGACAAATTCCGTCAGCGCCTTCCGTGCCTGCTTTTCCTGTCCCTGACCAAGATACCGGCTGACGATCGCATTGCCCCCGGTCGCAAACATAGTCGCAATCGCTATCACCACACTGATCATCGGATAGACGATATTCAATGAGGACAGCGCATTGCTTCCGACGAATCGTGAGATAAAGATCCCGTCCACGATCGTATACAATGACATAAACACCATCATAATTATCGACGGTGCCGCAAACCCGAGCAGGGACCATGTCGTAAAGCTTCGATTAAGTGATGTCTGATTCATACAAAAATAAAATCCTTTCATTCATATTCATTTCTCCTGTAGCGGTACGGCTGCAAAACTACAATCCATAGCCGCTAATTTCAGGCTATCTGATTAGCTTATACCACTTTTCCACTCTGCGTCAAGACCTTTCCAGAATCCAATGCCTGCCCGAAAAGTCCTCGCACCAGATGATGAGGACTTCCCACCCGTCTGCGATAATTGCTGTATATTTCATTCTTTCCCCCATTAGCCGTCGCTTCCAGCCGCCCACACCTTCACTTCCTGTGCCATATGCTTCACAGCCGCCTGCACTTCCTGAATCTGTTCCGGCGTCATCGCGTCGATATGAAAGCCTCCGGTGCAGACAGTCACAGCGTCTGCTGCAGCCGCAACCTTCTCGGCCAGATAGCGACAGAGCGCCTCATCCTTGTGACCGGTGACATTGATTACGGAGGCCGTCGCACGGCGGCTGCCATCTCCTGTCAGGGATGGGCGCGGAGTTGCCAGTACTATGCAGCCGATGTGGGGACTGCTGCCACCTCGCAAAAGCAGCTGTATGTCACATCCGACTCTGGTCGCCTGAATCTCGATCTGTGAAAAGGAAAGTCGGTGGGTGAAACGGCGGCGCACGGCTGCGGTCTGACGCTCTGCGCAGTCAGAAGTCAGTACTCCTTCTGTTTTCCTCCGTACTTCTGTTCCTCCGTCTCTGTTCTTCACATTTTCTCTCCTTTTTTCGTTCTTCCATGGAACAAATTTATCATAATCGATACCAAATTGCAGCAGTACTTTTCCGACGACATGGCGAACCTGTTCTCTTACTGTCTCTGCTCCGTTGTAAAAGGTCAGCATCGGCGGCACAATCGCGCAGCCACAGTCTGCTGCTTCCTTCAGGTTCCGCAAATGGATTTTTCCGAGCGGCATCTCCCTCGGCACGAGTACAACCTTCCTGCCTTCCTTCAGGCAGACATCCGCCGCACGTAAGATCAGTGTCTCTGCGTAGCCTGCCACGATCCCGGCCAGCGTCTTCATGCTGCACGGCATCAGGATCATCCCGTCGGTCACAAAAGAGCCGCTGGAAATCACTGCATCCAATTCATCCTCCTGATATACAAAATTTGCCAGATCATACATTCTCTGAAGTGGCATTCGGCTTTCATAGTCCCATATCATCTGTGCACCGCGGCTTATGATCAGGTGAACCTCACAGCCTGCCCTCCGCAGCGCCAACAGCAGCTCATAGCTCATTTCCACGCCTGTCGTACCGGTCACTCCTACAATAATTCGCATATTCTCCTCCTACAAATACTGCCCGGTCACACTTTCCGCATTTTCCCGGATCTGCTCCGGAGTGCCGACGGCCACGATGCGTCCTCCGGCTTCGCCGCCTCCCGGTCCCATGTCAATGATATAGTCTGCATTGCGCATAACGTCCAGATCATGTTCGATCACAAGAACGGTCGCACCGTTTTGTACCAGTGTCTCAAAGACCTGCAGAAGTGTCTGCACGTCCAGCGGATGCAGACCAATCGTTGGCTCGTCAAAGATAAACACGCTGTCATCCTGTCCTTTGCCCATCTCGCTCGCCAGCTTCAGGCGCTGCGCCTCGCCGCCGGAAAGGCTCGGGGTCTCTTCACCGAGTGTCAGATATCCAAGTCCCAGATGCTGCAGCACTTCCAGTCGCTGCTGTACCGTTTTCAGTCCATCGCAGGACAGGATCGCCGTATTGACATCCATCTCCATCAGCTGTGGCAGGCTGTAGCGTTCTTTTCGTTTATTCGTATAATAAATTTCCTCTGCCGCTTTGCTGTAACGCGAGCCTCCGCACTCCGGACATGGAATATCCACATCCGGCAAAAACTGTACATCCAGACTGATTTGCCCCGTACCGTCACATACCGGGCAGCGCAGCTTTCCTGTATTGTAAGAGAAATCCCCTGCTTTATAGCCGCACGCCTTTGCATCCTCGGTGCAGGCAAATTTCTTCCGCAGCTCATCGTGCACATTGGCGTAGGTCGCTACCGTAGAGCGCACATTGATCCCGATCGGCGTCGCATCGATCAGCTTTGCATGTGCAATCCCCTCTGCCTGTATCTTCCGGACATGCTTCGGCAGCTTTGTCCCCTGAATGCCAGCCTCTAAAGCAGGCAGAAGGCTTTCCAGAATCAGGGTCGTCTTCCCGGAACCGGATACACCGGTGACGACCGTCAGTCTGCCCTTCGGAATATCGACCTCTAACGATTTGACAGTATGGATGCGATCCGTGGACATATGAATGGATCCATGAGAGAACAGTTCTTCTGCCTTGCACCGGTTCCTCATATGGGTATCTGCCGTTCCTGCCAGAAACGGTCCAATCATGGATACCGGATTGGCTTCTATTTCCTGCACCGTACCTTCTGCGATCACGTAGCCGCCACCCGCTCCGGCTTCCGGACCCATCTCAATGATCCAGTCCGCTTCCGAAAGGATCTGTGTATCGTGATCTACCAGCAATACGGAATTTCCATCCGCGACCAGATCGTGCATCACACCGTGAAGACCGACGATATTAGACGGATGAAGGCCGATCGACGGTTCATCCAGTACATACAGCACCCCTGTCGTGCGGTTTCTGACTGCCCGGGCCAGCTGCATACGCTGGCGCTCCCCGGTAGACAAGGTAGATGCCGCTCGATCCAGTGTCAGATAGCCAAGCCCCAGATCCATTAGTCGCTTTGCCACCGTCAGAAATGATTCGCAGATACTCTCTGCCATGGGACGCATCTCTTCCGGCAGCGATTCCGGCACGCCTCGTACCCAGTCCACCAGCT
>ERZ809224.1933-NODE-1933-length-13847-cov-4.031468_pt1 | contig 13847 bp, 16 predicted proteins | sample MGYA00520513_ERZ809224 | MGnify/ENA primary metagenome ERZ809224 (study PRJEB31576, sample SAMEA3212658) | Homo sapiens | biome: human-gut; feature: human gut; material: fecal | place: Sweden | collected 2012 ...
ATAGTATCCTCTTCTGTTCCGACGAGCTTTAATGTTCCGGCTTTTATGCCCTCCGGACGCTCTGTTGTGTCGCGCATTACAAGCACCGGTTTTCCGAGCGAAGGCGCTTCCTCCTGTATGCCGCCGCTGTCGGTCAGTATAAGGTAGCTTCTTGACAGGAAGTTATGAAAATCAAGGACTTCCAGCGGCTCGATTATTCTTATCCTGTCGTCGCCGCCAAGTATCTCGTTCGCCGTTTCGCGCACTGCCGGATTCATGTGTATCGGATATATTGCCTTTATATCCGGATGCTCATCGATTATACGGCGGATCGCCCTGAACATATGCTTCATCGGTTCTCCCAAATTCTCGCGGCGGTGCGCCGTTATCATTATAAGACGGGAATCCGACGCCCAGTCGAGATGCTCGTTTTTATAATCCTGACGCACTGTTGTTTTGAGTGCGTCGATAGCGGTGTTTCCCGTTACATATATCGTTGACGGATCCTTTCCCTCACGAATGAGGTTGTCACGGGATAATGTGGTCGGCGCAAAATTGTATTTTGCTATTATTCCTACTGCCTGACGGTTAAACTCCTCGGGGTATGGGGAATATATATTATAGGTCCTTAGTCCCGCCTCAACATGTCCCACCGGGATCTGCATATAAAAGCAGGCGAGAGCTGTTACAAATGTGGTGGATGTATCGCCGTGCACAAGCACAACATCCGGCTTTACTTCCTCCAGCACTGATTTTATTTTGTTGAGTATGTTTGTGGTTACGTCAAAAAGCGTTTGACGGTCCTTCATTATTGAAAGGTCATAATCCGGAACGACCTTGAATGCTTCAAGCACCTGATCGAGCATCTGCCTATGCTGACCCGTTACGCAAACGATTGTCTCAACGGACGGGCGCTTTTTCAGTTCGTTCACAAGCGGACACATCTTGATAGCTTCCGGACGTGTTCCGAATACAAGCATTATTTTTTTCATGATGATCTCCTTATTGAAAATAACTGATGTAAGCCGCTGCTTACATAAACACTATTGCTATTATAACATAGTTTTACAGATATTTCAACCAATTTTTAAAGAGATATTGAGAAATTTGTGGTAAATAGTGCCTGATTGCAGGGTGATTGCATTTAATCAATGCCTATAAAAAGAAAATCAAAGAAAGTGCATTTAACCAAAATAACATAAATTGTTCACAAAATATTCATTGACAAAGTCAAAAAAATGAGTATAATAAAAGTATAAACAAAAGGTCAAAGAAAGTCAAAGTCAAAGAGGTGAAAGGAATGGGAGTGAGCGACAGGATAACGGCATTTATAACAGCGCTTTTGGAAGAAGAGCAGGGGAATGATTGGCTGGAGCTTAAAAGAAATGAGCTGGCTCAGATATTCGGCTGTGTGCCTTCGCAGATCAATTATGTTATTTCAACAAGATTTAATCCGCAGCATGGCTATGAGGTTGAATCAAAACGCGGCGGGGGCGGGTTCATAAAAATCCGCAGAATAGATACCGCAAAAACAAATCCGGTTTACAGGATAATAACTGATATTGGTTCTTCGCTTACACAGAAGGATGCCAGAGCATATATATCGGGACTTGTACAGGTTCGGGCGATCGATGAAAAAACAGCGGATGTTATGGCAGCGGCGCTCAGTGACAGCTCCATAATCATTTCGCAGCCTCAGAGAGACATTGTAAGAGCAAATATATTGAAAAATATGCTTACAGCATTGAGCTGAGCAGTTATTAGATTTTTATGGTTCGGTAATTGAGAGCTATGGTTATTGGGAGAAAGGGGAGTTCAATTATGTATGATTTTTTCTCGGATTTTTCGGATTTATTCAGCGCGCTGGATTCGATGATGCAGCCGGCTGAAAGTGAAAGTATAAAAAAATGTCCTGTATGCGGACATACATGGGCGGATTTCAGACGCACCGGACGCTTTGGATGCGGCGAATGCTACAATACATTCCGTCCGCAGGCGGCGTCAACTTTAAGACAGATTCACTCAACCACAAAGCATGTGGGAAAAATTCCTTCTAAGTCGGGAGAGAGTGTAAAGAAGAAAAGAGAATATGAGACTTTAAAGGCGCAGCTTCAGATCGCGGTCCAGAATGAAGATTATGAGACGGCCGCAAAGCTGCATAAAAAGATAAGAGCTATGGAAAAGGAGGGATTGTCATGATTTGGTATAAGGATAAAAATGACGGAATAGTCATTTCAACAAGAATAAGACTGGCAAGAAATCTTGAAGGCGTGCCTTTTCCGTCGGCTCTCAAGGATAAAGCTCCGGTGGTCGCAAAAATAAGGGATGCGGTCAAGAGCAGTGAGCTTGCAAATGATATGGTATTCCTTGATTTAGACAACGCTTCGGAGCTTAACAGGCTTTCCCTCGAGGAGGAGCATTTGATAAGCCCGCAGATGCTTGACGGCAAAAACAAGGGCGTTATTTTAAACAAGGACAACACCGTAAGCATTATGCTTATGGAGGAGGACCATATAAGACTTCAGGTGATTTACGGCGGCTTGAAGCTGGATGAGGCGTACAGCGAGGCGTCAAGGATAGACGACATAATCGAAAACGGCGTTAATTATGCATTTGACGAGGAATTCGGTTATCTTACGGCTTGTCCGACAAATGCCGGAACCGGTATGAGAGCGTCGGTAATGATGCACCTCCCGGGATTGGTTTATACCAAAAATATAGGTCAGATCATAGCATCCGCAACAGGCTTGGGCATTGAGATAAGAGGATTTTACGGCGAGGGAACAAATGCCGGCGGAAACCTGTATCAGATTTCCAACCGCGTGACTATGGGACTTTCCGAAAAAGAAACCATTGACAAGCTCAAGAATGTTGTAAAGCAAATAAGCGAGGCGGAGGAAAAGGCAAGGCAGAGCCTTAAAAGAGATAATCTCGATGCGCTTGAGGATACGATCTGGAGAGCGTACGGCAGCCTGAAATATGCCAGACTCATGACCTCGGAAGAGTCAAAGAGACTGTTGTCGGATGTTATGTTCGGCGAGAATATGGGTATAATAAAAACAGAAGGCAAGAAAACTCCGCTCGAGTGCATGATTTTATCCACTCCGTCAATGATAAGCGGCGGAAAGGAGCTTTCACCGCACGAGCGTGATATAGAAAGAGCAAAAATGCTCAGAGAAAATTTGTAATTTAAAGTTATATTGGATTAAAGGGGGTAATTATTATGTTGTTTTCACGTTTTACAGAAAAAGCAAGAATTGCGATAAATGAGGCTCACGACAGCGCTTGTGAGCTGGGACATAACTATATAGGCAGCGAGCATCTTCTTCTCGGACTTATTCGTGAGGGCAGCGGCGTTGCTTATAAGCTGCTCTCGGGCGCGGGCTTGACCGCAGACGGAGTAAAGAACAAAATCGCCGAGCTTACCGGCGCGGGCGCACCGTTCGATAAGAGCTCAGAGCTTCCGCTTACTCCGAGATCAAAGCGTATACTTGAAATGAGCGCTCAGGAAGCAATGCGTCTGGGACACAGCTATGTGGGCACGGAGCATATACTTATGGCTATAATTCGTGACGGTGACGGCGTTGCGGCAAGAATACTTATGTCGGAGGGAATAAACCTCTCAAGCTTCTACGGTCAGGCGGTTCACTCCGTTGAGGAAGGCGCAGAAGCTCAGGGTCCTCAAGGCTATGCACATAACGGATACGGCAGTGCGGGAGCATCGGCTAAGACTCCGACTCTTGATGAATACGGCCGTGATTTGACAAAGGTGGCCAAGGAAGGCGGATTTGATCCGGTAATCGGACGTTCTAAGGAAATTGACAGAGTTATTCAGATACTTTCAAGACGTACAAAGAATAATCCGTGTCTTATAGGTGAACCGGGTGTAGGTAAGACGGCTATCGCTGAGGGACTTGCTCAGAGAATTGCATCGGGAGATGTTCCGGAGCCGCTTAAGACTAAAAGACTGGTTTCTCTTGACCTCTCCGGCATGATCGCGGGCGCTAAGTACAGAGGCGAATTCGAGGAAAGAATAAAGAAGGTAATAAACGAGGTATTGGCTGCTAAGAATGTGGTTCTCTTTATCGATGAGTTCCATACCATTGTCGGAGCAGGCAGCGCCGAAGGCTCTATGGACGCATCAAATATCTTAAAGCCGTTCCTTGCAAGAGGCGATTTGCAGATAATCGGTGCAACCACGCTTAAGGAATACAAGAAATATATAGAAAAGGACGCGGCTCTTGAAAGACGTTTCCAGCCGGTGTCGGTAGGAGAGCCTACAGTTGAGGAAACGGTTGAAATATTAAAGGGTATCCGTGACAAATATGAGGCTCATCATGGTGTTACGATTACCGATGAGGCGCTTAATGCGGCGGCTAAAATGTCGGCGAGATATATTACCGACAGATTCCTGCCGGATAAGGCGATTGACCTTATAGACGAGGCGTCATCAAAGAAACGTCTCGGTTCACAGACTGAGCCGGCAGACATCAAGGCTAAGGAGAGTGAGCTTGAAAAATTAAAGAGCGAAAAAGAAGAAGCTATCACTGCTCAGGACTTTGAAAAGGCAGCCCAGCTGCGTGATCGTGAAAAGGTCCTCAAAGAAGAGGTGGATAAGCTCAAGAAGGAATGGAAGGGCAGCGGCTCGTCGTCGGGACTTGTTGTTGACGAGGACGATATAGCTGATATTCTTGCGGACTGGACAAAGATTCCGGCGGCAAGACTTAAAGAAGAGGAAACCGAAAAGCTCCGTCATCTTGAGGAAACTCTTCATGCAAGAGTTATCGGTCAGGATGAGGCTGTGTCGGCTGTAGCTAAGGCTATAAGACGAGGCAGAGCAGGCTTGAAGGATCCGAAGCGTCCGATAGGTTCGTTCCTGTTCCTTGGACCTACAGGTGTAGGTAAGACCGAGCTTTCAAAGGCTCTCGCACAGACTATGTTCGGCAGTGAGAATGCACTTATCCGTATCGACATGTCGGAATATATGGAGAAGCATGCAGTGTCTAAGTTTATCGGTTCGCCTCCGGGATATGTAGGATTTGAGGAAGGCGGTCAGCTTACCGAAAAGATTCGTAAGAATCCGTATTCGGTAATCCTCTTTGATGAGATAGAAAAGGCTCATCCGGATGTATTTAATATTATGCTTCAGATTCTTGACGATGGTATTCTTACCGATGCTCAGGGAAGAAGGGTAGATTTCAAGAACACGGTTATAATTATGACCTCTAACCTCGGTGCAAAGGATATTCTGGGCAATGTAAGCTCTAAGCTCGGATTCGGCTCCGCGGATAAGGAAGAGGATAAGAACAAGACCGAAAAAGAAAAGATAAAGGATAAGGTTATGGAGCAGGTTAAAAAGGCATTCAAGCCTGAGTTCCTTAACCGTATCGATGAAATAATCGTATTCGACAGACTGTCAGAGGAGAATATTCAGGCTATTGCAAGACTGATGCTTAATTCGCTTGTGACAAGACTGAAGGAAAACGATATTGAGGCTGAGTTTACCGACAATGCCGTTAAGGAGATTGCAAAGAAGGGCTTTGACCCGGTATACGGTGCAAGACCTTTGAGACGTGCTATCCAAAACGAGATTGAGGATATGCTCTCCGAAAAGATTATTGACGGAGATATTAAATCCGGCGATAAGATATCAGTTGATTTTGCAGACGGTAAGTTCTGTGCAACTAACAAATAATAACAAAAAAAGCTCTCTTTGGAGGGCTTTTTTTGTTATTATGATATATTGTATTTTTTTTGTCAAAGTAGTAAAATAATATTGTACTTTATATGAAATTTATGGGCGTATTTAACATATATTTATTATCGGAGGTGCATTATGGAATCATGCAAATATCTTCTTGACCTCGCGCTTATACTGTGTTCAACAAAGATCCTCGGATTGATCACACGCCGCGTTCAGCTGCCGCAGGTCGTGGGCGCTCTTTTGGCGGGACTTATTTTAGGCCCGGCATGTTTGGGCTGGATAGGCGACACGGATTTTATTTCCAATATCGCTGAAGTCGGGGTTATTGTTCTTATGTTTACAGCCGGCATGGAAACAGATATTGGAGAGCTTAAGCGTACGGGTCTTAAATCATTCATCATAGCGCTTATGGGTGTTATTTTCCCGCTTATCGGAGGATATGCGGTAATGGCGGTATTTAATCCGGGCGCGGATAAGATGACGGTTTTGCAGAATATATTTATAGGAGTTGTTCTTACTGCAACTTCGGTCAGCATCACTGTTGAAACGCTCAAGGAGCTTGGCAAGCTTACTACTCATTCCGGAAACGCTATTTTGGGCGCCGCTTTGATAGATGATGTTTTGGGCATAATCGCTCTTACGATTATAACAAGCTTTGCCGATGAAACGGTTTCCATAGGCATGAGCTCGCTGAAGATCTTGGGATTTTTTGCATTCTGTATTCTTGTGGCGTTTGTGTTTTATAAATTCGCTATTCCATGGATAAACGGATATAAGAAGGATCTTCGCCGTTTTGTAGTGCTTGCGTTTGCGTTTTGCTTGATAATGTCATATTGTGCCGAAACTTTCTTTGGTGTGTCGGATATTACAGGCGCATTTGTTGCGGGACTTATTCTTTCAAACAACAAAAGAACAGCGTTTATGCTTAACAGATTTGATACGGCTTCATACATGCTGCTTTCGCCGGTATTTTTTGCAAGCGTGGGACTGAAGGTGACCTTGGGGAGCATGAGCGGTTCGATGATACTGTTTTCCGTTGTGCTTTTGGTTGTAGCGATGATAACAAAAATTATCGGCTGCGGACTTGGAGCAAAAATGTGCGGATATACGAATCTGCAATGCACAAAAATTGGTCTTGGCATGATCTCAAGAGGCGAGGTCGCGCTTATAGTTGCGACAAAGGGCGCGGCATTGGGACTTATGCAGGATAAGTATTTTGCACCTATTATTATAGTAGTTGTGGCAACCACGATAATAACGCCGATTTTGCTTAAGCTTATATATAAGTATCAGGCGAAACATCCGGAGCTTGTGGATGTTAATGCAAGCTCTAAGCTTATTGACAGGCATGAGTCAAAGTATGAGCTTGAAGCGTATGCCCAGGAGGCGTCGAGAAGACACAGCGATGCTGAGGAAAAAAATAAAGTATTAAAGAAATAAAGTGTTAAAAACAGCAATGGTACATATACTTCTTCCGCCTGCCGTCTTAATTTGGGATGGCAGGCGGTTGCTTTATCCTAATTTTATCGCGCTTGTGGGGCACTCATATGCCGCAAGCTTAACCGTTTCGGTTTTATCGTCGGGCACTGTACCGACGACTACCTCAGATTTATTTGAGCTGTTAAATCTGAAAACCGACGGGCATTGGTCAACGCAAAGCGCGCAGCTTACACATTCATTTTCATCGACCCAAGCTTTCATAAAAGCACATCCTTTCATATATGCGGCGTTTGTGCCGCTGATTATGCTCTTATTTTAACTCGCAAGACAGATTTTATACACATGTGTCAGAATTTTCTTTTAACTTCCTTCACAACACCGAACACTCTTATTCTTTCGGTCTCAACTCCCTCGAAGCGTCTCGGCGGATACATAGGATTTACAGACTGAAGCTCGATATAATCCTTTCCGTAGATCACGCGCTTTATAACGCCGCTGTCGTTATCTATCATAACCACCCCGTATGCGCCGTTGTCAACGATGCTTTGGCATCGTACAAGCACAAGATCTCCCTCCATGAATATCGGGGACATGCTGTCGCCGGTGACACGGAGGAATACATACTCGCCATCGCCGCTTAAATCATCCTGCAATACCGGCTCATAGCCTATGGCAAGATTATTCATGCTGTCGGCAAATGCGCCCATTCCGGCAGATACGCTCGCAAGCACCGGTATGTTCACAAGATTTGACAGATCGGCGGGGGTGGAGTTTTTCGGCGCGTCTATTCCGAGCAGATATTCAACTGTTGTGTTAAAAAAATCGGCAAGCTTTATAAGCGAGGCTCTCTTTATATTTTTGACGGTTCCCTTTTCATATTTTTGGACCGCAGCTTTTTTTATGCCTATAAGATTCCCAAGCTCCTCCTGCGTCATGCCGCGGGAACGTCTCAGTTCTCTTATGCGTTTTCCTGTTATATTCGGGTCGCTTTGGAGTATCCCGTTTTTTGAATCCGGTATTGAAGTCATGGTGTTTCCTCCTTTTATTGCTTTCATTAAATTTATGTTTGTATAAAATTAATCTCCTTAGTATCTTTATAATACCATGTATCATTAAAAAAGTCAATAGTAATATCAAAAAAATATCTTAAAAGTTTATTGACATATTGGCATATCAGTGGTATAATACATATATCTTAAAAAGATACAAAACATGCTGAAAGGAGGTAAAAGATGATTTACTGCAATGACGATTACGATATACGCTTTGCAAATGACAGATATATATCCTGTGAAGATACTATATCCGAGAGGGAATATTATTGTCCCATATGCGGAACGTATGATTCGGACGTATTTTACATAAATGACGAGGGGCATTGCGTCGGATGCAGCGAATGCGTGCATGAGGTGTATGAGCTTTAATAAAGGCGAGGTCACGCCGGAGGAGATAATTGAGTTTTATACTAAGATTCTGCGCGGAGAGGATGAGAATTTTAAGAGTGCAGATTCATTCAAGGCGGCGGAATTTTTTATTAAATATTTCGGTATGCTTGAAAAGAAGGATATGTCCTCCGGCGGAGTTATTATTATAGATAATATCGGAAGGGAGGAGGACAGGGACGGATAGTATATGTCTTGCAGAGATTATTGCCCCGGCTTTTCACGGACTTCATAAGGATATTATGAGCGGCTCTCATACGCATTATTGGCTTTGCGGAGGACGTGGAAGTACAAAATCAAGCTTTGTGAGCATTGAAATCATTCTGGGCATTATGAAAAATCCCGGGACCTGTGCGGTCGCGCTGCGCAAGGTAGGCGCAACGATAAAGGACAGCATTTATGCCCAGCTGCTATGGGCGATAGATATGCTTGGAGCATCGGACAAATGGAGCGCGAAGCTCAGTCCTCTCGAGCTTATATATGAAGAAACCGGACAAAAAATTCTTTTCCGCGGAGCGGATGATCCTCAAAAGATTAAATCGACCAAGGTCGCGCAGGGGTATATAAGATATATCTGGTATGAGGAGCTTGCGGAATTCGGCGGTATGGAGGAAATACGCTCAATAAACCAGTCGCTTATGAGGGGCGGCGAAAAATTTGATGTGTTTTATTCGTATAATCCTCCTATAAGCGTTCAGTCATGGGTCAATATTGAGGCGCAGCTTGAAAGAGATGACAGGCTCGTTCATCACAGCACGTATCTTGACGTTCCGGTGAAATGGCTGGGCGAGGTGTTCTTCCAGGAGGCAAATCATCTTAAAAAGACGCATCCAAGGCTTTATGAGCATGAGTATATGGGAGTTCCTACCGGAAGCGGCGGCGAGGTGTTTGAGTGCGTTACATTGAGAGAGATAAGCGATGAGGAAATAAACGGCTTTGACTCGATAAGGCGCGGGATTGACTTCGGATATGCCGCAGACCCGTTCGTGTATGTGATATGTAATTATGATTCACATAGAAGAAGGCTCTATATTTTCGGAGAGATTTATAAGCGCGGACTTTCGAACAGGCGCGCCGCCGAGATGATAAATGACATGGGCGGTTTTGACGTAAGTGTTATATGCGACAGCGCAGAGCCTAAGAGCATCAATGAGCTTAGGGAGTATGGTATAAATGCCGTCGGAGCAAAAAAAGGCCCAGACAGCGTCAGCTATGGCATAAAATTTTTGCAGAGCCTTGATGAGATAGTTATCGACCCGTCAAGATGCCCGGAAACAGCAAGAGAGTTTACCTCATATGAGCTTGAGCGCGGAAGCGACGGTGAATTCAGGGAGGGATATCCCGATAAGAATAACCACTCGATAGACGCAGTGCGCTACGCATTGGAGAGGGATTCCTCAAGAAAGAGGGCAAGAGTTATAGAACGCGGTAAAATGAATTTATAGGGGGGATTTTGTTGGTTATAGATGAGGAGCTTATAAGCGGCGGAATTGACGAAAAGATACTTGCCGAGCTTATATACAGGCACGAGCAGGGGCTTGACCGCATGAGAAGGCTCAGGGATTATTATTTGGGCAGGCATGATATACTGGCGCGAAGCAGAAAAAGCAATGCTTCGGTCAATAACAGGGTGGTATGCAACCATGCAAAGTATATTGTGGATATGACGCAGAGCTATCTTGTCGGGAATCCGGTCACATATTCAGCGGGCGAGGAATGCGATATAGAGGCTTTGAAAAACTGCTATTTGATTCAGGATATTGCGGCTTTGGACGCGGAGCTGGAAAAGAATATGAGCATATTCGGAAAGAGCTATGAGCTGATATATTCGGATGAGGATTCAATGCCAAAGAGCGCCGGACTCAGTCCTGTGAATACATTTATGGTATATGCGAGGGGAGTAAACGAAAAGCCGCTTTTCGGAGTGCATTACTTCAGGCGCAGGGATATTCGCGGAGCGGTTACCGGCGTATGCTGCACCGCGGCGGATGGGCGGTATATTTATACATATCAGAATGACGCCGACAGCTATTATAATATGGAGCTTGTGAAAAAGGAGCCGCATTTCTTCGGCGGAGTTCCGTTTATAGAATACCGCAACAACGATGAAGGACAGGGGGATTTTGAGCAGCTTATCCCGCTTATAGATGCCTACAATCTTCTTCAAAGCGACAGAATAAATGACAAGGAGCAGTTTGTTGATGCGTTTTTGTTTCTTACAGGCATTGAGCTTGACAGTGAGCAGGCGAAAAAGCTGCGTGAAGAGCGCATACTTATGGGCTATGACGGAGCGAGCGCCCAGTATCTCTCAAAGGTTATGAGTGAAAATGATGTTGAGGTGCTGTGCGAGGGCATAAAAAAAGATATTCACCGATTTGCTATGGTGCCGGATCTGTCGGACGAGAGCTTCGGCGGGAATCTGTCAGGCGTGGCTATAAAGTATAAGCTTATGGGATTTGAACAGCATATCCGAAATAAGGAACGTGCGTTCGCAAAATCGCTCAGGAGGCGATTTGAGCTGTATAATAATTTTCTTTCCCTTAAGGGAAGTATGGACAGAGTGCCGATTCATAAGATCGATATTGTGTTTACAAGAAATCTTCCGGTAAACGAGCTGGAGATTTCTGAAATGATAAATAATTTAAGCGGTATTGCAAGCTCCGAAACGCTGCTTTCAAGGCTGTCGTTTGTCAGCGACCCGAAGGAGGAGGCTGAGCTTGCAAGGAAGGAAAGAGAGGAGGGCGTGTTGATATAGGCGGGCAGTACAGAGATTTCAGGGATGAATAAAAGGAAGGAGAGTGATCGGCGGTGAAATTCGGAAAGCCGAAATTTGATAAAGAAAAATTTGACAAGAAAGAATTTGATAATGAAAAGGTCGAAAAAAAGGAAACCGCAAAAAATGATGAGGGAAAAAACAGTGACTATGAAGATAGTCAGAAGGAAAGGGCATATGAAAAAGAGGATAACGGCGGTGACCTTGAGGAAAAAGAGGATGACAAGGATTTAAATACTGAAAGAATGGAGTTCGAGGCTCAGAAGGAGCTTATGAAGCAGGAGCTTCCTTTGGAGTTTGCTCCGATGCTTGCGGGAGCAGATGTTGAGGAAACTATGGAAAATGTTGCAATGTTTAAAAAGCTGTTTCTTAAGGCGGTTGAAAAGACTTTATCCGAAAGGCTCAAGGGCAGCGAGCCTAAGACCGGGGGTACTGATGAGGATGACGGCAGCGACCCGTTTCTTAGAGGATTTGGATTTTAATTTGGGAGGTTTGAAATATGGCTATTAATTATGCGGGCAAATATGCCCAGAAAATTGACGAAAGATTCTCGCGCGAGGCGCTTACCGGCTCGGCGGTGAATAATGATTATGATTTTGTGGGGGTAAAGACGGTCAGCGTTTATTCTATTCCCACGGCAACTATGAACAACTATACAAGGAGCGGCTCAAGCCGTTACGGTACACCTGCTGAACTTGAAAATACGGTTCAGGAGCTTACTCTTTCAAAGGACAGGAGCTTTACTTTTACGATCGACCGCGGTAATTTTACCGATACCCAGATGGCGAATACTGCCGGCATGGCTTTGCAGCGTCAGCTGCGTGAGGTGGTGATTCCTGAGATAGATACCTACCGCTTGAGCGTTATGGCTGAAAATGCCGGCACAACGGCGACTAAGGCTATTACATCGTCAAATGCTTATGATTCCTTCCTTACGGCTACGGCGTCTTTTATAGACAACAATGTTCCTCAGGAGGACTGTGTAGCGTTTGTGTCGAGTGCATTCTACAAGTGCATAAAGGAGGATTCAAGCTTTATAAGAAGCGGCGATCTTTCGCAGAATATGCTTTTAAAGGGTCAGATAGGTTCTGTTGACGGGATACCGCTTGTTACAGTTCCTTCGTCTTATCTGCCGGAGAATGTTGAATTTATGGTCGTAAATAAAAATGCCGTGACAGCTCCTGTTAAGCTTTCGGAATATAAGATTCACGACAATCCTCCCGGTATAAACGGATGGCTTGTTGAGGGCAGAGTTTATTATGACGCGTTTGTGCTTTCGAATAAGGAAAAGGGAGTTTACGTTCACAAGAGCGCTTAACGTGAAAAATAAGCGGCGCATCTCGCCGCCCGCCGAGGCTCGGAGTATACCAATACGCCGTCGTCTCGTTGGACAGTGATCTGCTTGCTTCTTTTTCACGTTAGTATAGAAGTGAAAAAACAAGCGGCGCATCTCGCTTCTTTTTCATGATGGAGCTGGAACTAAATTTTAAGGAAGGGGGATTTTGACTATGGAGGATTACCGTGATGATATTTTAAATGACGCAAAGCTTATTCTTGGGATTTCAGATACTTCGAGCGATTCGCTTTTGGCGGTATATGTATTTGACGCGGTAAGCTATATAAAGTCCTTCTGCCATTTGGAGGTGATGCCGCTTCAGCTATGCGGTATCGCCGCCAATATGACGGCAGGAATGTACAGAAGAAATAAAAACGGGGATGATATAAGCTTGGTCAAGGAGGGTGACAGGGAGATAGGATACTGTGCATTATCGGAGTTCATGGAGGTTTATTCCGAAAGGCTTAAGCCGTTTGTAAACATGGCGGCAAGGCTGCCGTCGGAGGTGAATGCCGGTGTTTGAGGTGTTTAACGACAGGCTTGTGGAATTCTTTGATGAAAATCCGCTAAGAGCTTATGGAGATAAGCCGGGGCGCGTAAGCAGGGGAAGTATATTCTGTGATGTACAGCCCTATAAAACCGGAACGACCGATAAAATGAACAAGACTGAATACGGATTGTCTCCGTTTGCAACAAAAAAGCTTTTTTGTCCGGATAATGACCTGATAAAAGGCGGTGCATTGGCGCAGATAGACGGCAAGATGTACAGAATCATCTATATTGAGAAGCGTAATATGGGGATGATGGCAATAGCGGAGGAGGTGTTTGAATGAGTGTTTCAGTAAGCGGAGTAGACGGCGCGCTGGTTCTTGTGGACAGGCTTTTGGACGCAGACGGCGTATTGGCAGACGGAGTCAGCCGGGGAGCGGAGATTGCGGCCGAGGCGGCGAGAGGAATGTGTCCGGTTCGTACCGGAGCGCTCAGAAACTCTATAAAAACCGAATGCTCCGGAACTCATGCCGAAATAAGCGCAAATTGCTCCTATGCGGGGTATGTGGAATTTGGAACTTATAAAATGGCGGCGAGACCGTTTATGGTTCCGGGACTGTATTCCTCCGAGGGAGCGGTTATCGCAGCGGTCGAGTCGGCTTTGGGAGGATTGCTATGATAGAT
>ERZ809224.1934-NODE-1934-length-13842-cov-13.239066_pt1 | contig 13842 bp, 21 predicted proteins | sample MGYA00520513_ERZ809224 | MGnify/ENA primary metagenome ERZ809224 (study PRJEB31576, sample SAMEA3212658) | Homo sapiens | biome: human-gut; feature: human gut; material: fecal | place: Sweden | collected 2012 ...
TAAAGGCACACACGAAAAACATCTCTCTGTTTTGGACTATAAAAAGCAGGAGCGGACAGAAGAAATCGAACAACTGGAAAGCAAAATCATAGACAAGCAGACCGAGTTTGAAACGCTTTCCAAGCGTATTCAAAATTTTGATAAGGGTACGGCTTCACTTTCGCAAATGCAGAACGCACTGGAAAATGCCCCCGAATATCAGTTGCCCGAACCACAAGGTTTTATGACTGCAAAAAGTTATAAGAGCAAAGTAGTCGAGCCGTTAATTAAGCGGCTGAAATCTCTTATTAAAACGCTTATGGTGCGGTGCTTTCAAGCGATTGATGATTACCAAAGGCTCAATCAGACAAACGCCAGTCTGTACCGTAGCAATGAAAAACTTAAAAATCACAATAAGCAGTTGACTTCCGATAATAACCGATTGAGGGAAGAAATAAAGGATTACAAGCTGCTGCGAAAGGTGTTCGGTAGTAAGCAGATAGACAGTCTGTTGGAGCAGGCAAAGCAGTCTAAACAGCGTGGTACACGCTTTAGAAATCAAGAAAACGAAAGGTAGGAAAAAATAATGGAAAAGACAATTTTTGAAGAAATGGGCGGCACTTATGTACGGCAAGGGGATTATCTTATCCCCTGCCTTGCCTTATCCGCCGAAAAAGAAAAGCCGCTAGGCTTATTCGGACAAAGGCATTTGCGGCACTTAAAGGAACATCACAGGCTTATCTACACCAATCTGCTTACAAGCGGCAAACTAAACGCTTACCTTGCCAACATTGACAGGCAGGCACAGGAACGCTTTGAAACGATTATAGAGCAGATGAAACAGGCGCAGGGTATTACGGAATGCCTGAAGGAAGAAAACGCCTTAGAGTGGATAGGACGACTAAATAACATTAGGGCGTGTGCAATGGAGATTGTGGAGAAGGAAATTATCTTTGCATAAGACCAAAGCGGCAGGGAGAAATCTCTGCTGCTTTTTCCTATTTTGTAATTGAAAAATAACAAATCCAATGTATAATACAGTTATATAAATTGTTTATATAACTGTATTATATGGGAGGGTAAAAATGCCAAAACAAAGAATTACAAAAGAAATGGTTGTTAATGCTGCTTTTGAGATTGCAAGGAAAAGCGGTATGGAGCAGGTTATGGTAAAAAATATTGCTGATAAAATAGGGTGTTCTGTTCAGCCCATTTACAGTTATTGCAAAAATATGGATGGACTGCGACAAGATGTGGTTGAACAGATAAATTACTTTATACGGGAATATGTAGCAACTCACATTAACAAAGACGATTTGTTTCGTAGTACAGGTAATTTATACATTCGTTTAGCACAAGAGGAACCTCACTTATTCAGAATTTTCATTTTACATCAAAGAGAGGGAATTTCTTCACTAAATGACTTGTATCAATCAGAAACGAATCCTCATATGGCTGAATTTATTGCGGAAAGATTGAATATCAGCATAAAACAAGCAAAACGGCTACACTTAAATATGCTGATTTATACCATTGGTATTGGCACTATATTTTCAGTGACTACACCGGGGATTTCAACAGATGAAATATATACACAACAAGAAGTTGCCTACGAAGCGTTTTTGAAGCAGGCATTGTGTTCTGAAGAATAACTATAAAAGCAGATGAACTATATTTGAAGAAGGGTAACAACTATGAAAAAAGGAATTATTATTTATCAATCGAAATATGGAGCTACAAAAAAATATGCTGAATGGTTGTGCAAGATGACAGGTTTTGAATGTGTTGAAACTCCAAAAGCATTGATTAGCGAAGTAATGAATTATGAAATAGTCTTATTATGTGGTGGTATATATGCCTCTGGAATAGCAGGCTTGTCTTTCTTAAAAAAGAATATAAATAGTTTGAGAAATAAAAAAATAGCGATATTTTGTGTTGGTGCCTCCCCTTATGATGAAAGTGCGTTTGCGGAAATTAAAGCACACAATTTAACGGGGGATTTAAGAGAGATTCCGCTTTTCTATGGGAGAGGTGCTTGGGATGAAAGTAAGATGAAATTTATGGATAGGACTTTGTGTAAAATGCTTCAAAAGTCGGTGGCAAAAAGGAATCCAGACACATATGAACCGTGGATGAAAGCACTTATGTGTGCGGTAGGACAAAGCTGCGATTGGACAGATGAAAAATATTTGTTGCCTTTAATAGACTATCTTGAGAAGTAATGGCGTTTGAAAGAAAGGTGATAGCTTTGAACAAAGTAGAATGGATACGCTGCCCTGTCTGCGGAAACAAAACAAGGTTGCAGATGCGGGAAGATACAGAACTAAAAAACTTTCCCCTCTACTGCCCGAAATGTAAGCAGGAAACACTTATCAATGCCAAAAATATGAAGATTTCACTTTTGGATAGCAAATTATAAAGTTGAAATCACATAGAAATTTTGAAACCGTCTCATTGCATAGGATTTTTCTTTGACTTATACTTGAGTACAGGAGGTGCTGACAATGGCAAATGAAGATAAAAAAGATTTTAATGCAATGCTACACGATAGTAAGGATATGCCCAAATTTCAGACGATTACGGATGAAAAAAGCATAGAGAAGTATGGAGGAGACAAAATGTATTTTGCACCGCCGATTGATTACGATAAGGTTATGCGGCTTGTACCATATGGAAAACTACTTACTGTTGGTGCGATAAGAGAATATTTTGCAAATGCAAGTGGAGCTGATTTCACAGAGCCGATTACAGCAGGAATATTTGTTTCGATTGTTGCGTGGGCGAGTTATCAGCGTTCTGAAGATAAAACACCTTATTGGCGTACATTAAAGGCGAATGGAGAATTAAACGCAAAATATCCCGGCGGTATTGAGGCACAGAAAGAGAAGTTGGAAGCGGAAGGACATACGATTATCCAAAAAGGCAGAAAGAATATCAGATACTATGTTAAAGATTATGAAAATGCCCTGTTTGCGTTATAGGTGTTTTCGGAAAGTGTTTTTAATATCTTGATTTTCTAAGCAAAATCGCTTATAATACTTGTCAAAGCATATAGCTATTATCCGCAGTTACAGAGTGAGTGTTATCAATCCCGATAACAAAATGATAACATTAGCTCATATAGGCAGGATAATATGGATATATCAAATAATCAAAAGAACTACATACACGACAAATAATAATCTCTAAACAAAATTGATTAGTATCTGTCGAATTTGAATAATACAAATGAGCCAGGAAATCTTGATTTTACGGTGTTTCTTGGCTCTTGTTATGTCTGGTGACAATAGAATGACAATAATTTGGGGAATTATTTAAGACTATTTATTGGTAAGAACGTTTGGAGTAAAAAAGTTTTATTTGTCTTAAGTTATATATTAATTCTTCATATGTATTGTAATCACGATAAAGAATGTCTTTCACTATAGGTGTTAAGGAAAAGATGCGTGAAAAAATAAGCAATACAAGTGTTATTGCTTGTGTTGCCATTAAAAGCATGACGGTTACTTGTAAATTCTTTGCATCAATTAATGTTTCCCGCAAATAGGACAGCGTATCCATTCAAGCGCACTTTTCATATCTATCTTTTCATTGCCTCGTAGTAACCCAATTTATAAAATCTGTACCATTGCTCAACTTCTTGAGATGGCATAATATTAAGCCCTAACAATTCTTCTTTTGCAAACTCCAAACTTGCTGTTCCATTAGCGGTAATAATATTCTGACTTCTGACCACCTGCTGATTTTTATAATATTTAGCTCCAGAATATTTTTTTCCAATATAATTCTGTATATCTTCCAATGTATTGCTTGTGTGTTCAATCTCATTCAACAAACCCATAGTTCCAAGAAAAACACTTGCGTCACAAATTCCCGCAATAATCACATTTCTCAATAGGGCTTTATCTACAATGGGAGCTACTTGCTTTGCTTCATCCGTCCTCCAAGATTTACCACCAATCAAAACAAGTCCATAAAATTCTTTATCTATACATTCAGACAAGGTGTAGTCTGGAATTACAGTAAAACCACCTATTGATTTAACAGGTTTCTTTGTAATGGATACTGTTTTTACACAAAATCCATCTGTTTGATTGATTGCAGCGGAAAGAGGTGTCGCTTCCCATTCGGCAAAATCATCTAAAATAACGAATAAAATTTCTTTCACACTAATTTTCTCCTGAATTCTGTCTGCTCTTTTTTACCGTAACAAAGGTAAATTACCTGTCAACTTATTGACCTGCTTTTTGTTGCCGCAGATTGCTATGCCAATGTATTTCAACTCCCTCTCGGAAGTGTTTGCCATTTTATCAATGAACTTATCATAAGTTTTACACCCCTGAGCCAAATCAGAGAAATCAACAATTGTTAGTTCTGCAAATTGCGGTTCAAACAACTTTGTTCTGATGGATTTTAACAGCTCTGTATTTCCCTTTAATATCGGTACGGGAAACTGTATGATACCCATGTGGAAGTTTCCCTCTAAATCAGACACGTCATTTCCGACAACATCTGGCATTTTCATTCCCATAGTAATACCAAGAATAGCAGCCGTATTAGCAATAATGCCGATTGGCAAATTTTCATCAACTACAATCACACATTTTTCATTTTCTATATTCATTTTCTTTTCCTCTTTTCTTAATCTTCAATCTACTTTCCGAAAGAAACAAGCCTATTAAGGTGAGTATCGTTCCTATTGCGGATACCCATGTAATTTTCTCCCTTAGCACAATAACCGATGTTGCAACAGTAATGACAGGCACCATATAGATATACACATTCGTCTTAACAGCACCGAGCATTTTGACAGCATAATTCCAAGTAACAAAGCAAAGAGCTGATGCACCTATGCCCAGATAAATGAGATTTAAGGCATATTCTGGTTTTACAACCTTTTGAATGTCTAAGTTGAAATCAAACACAAAAAGAAATGGAAGCATAAAGACAATTCCGTATGTAAATATTCTCCTTGTAGTTTGAACGGTGTTATACCCATAACTGCTGATTTTTCTCGTAAGCAACGAATAAAGCGACCATATTAATGCTGCAGCAACCGCTAAAATATCTCCGATAGGATTTAATTCTAATTCCCTGCCGTTAAAACTTATCAGGCATATTCCTACCATAGCAACGAAGAAGCCAATAAAGAACTGTATTTTTAGTTTTTCTTCTGTTTTCATAAAGATATGTGACAAAACAGCCGTAAAAAACGGAGCGATGGAAATAATAACGCCAACATTAGAAGCCATTGTATAGGTCAATGCGATATTTTCGAGCAGATAATATAAACATATACCGCATAACCCCGCCGCAGCAAAAGTAAGCTCCTGCTTTCGGTCTTTTAACTTTAAGCGTTTAGGATAGACGATTATAAGAACCAACAATCCGAGTAAAAATCTGAAAAAAAGTATTTCTATTGGCGTAAAATCTACAAGAAGTATTTTTGTGGATATGAAGGTTGTTCCCCATATCAAAATCGTAATCAAGGCGGCTATATGCCCCCTAGTAGTCTTATTCATTGCTTTTTCCGCCCTCCTTGAAAATTCGTTTGTACGCGGCAGGCGATAATCCTATAAACATATTAAAGAAGTTTGAAAAGTGGCTCTGATCTGAAAATCCCGTCTGTATAGCCGCATCAATCGGGGAAACCCCTTGTTCCAACAATGCCTTTGCTCTATCAATACGAATGGCTTGAAGATACCGATATGGCGTGACGCCTTTCGATTTGGTAAACGCACGAAGCAAAGTTGACTTACTAAGACCGCTGCATTTACAGAGTTCTTCTAACGTGATATGTTCGGAAAAATGTTTCTCCATAAATGTGCAGGTACTCTCTATTTCCTTGCTGCACTCTGGAATACAGTTCGAGAAAGGCTGTCCGTATTGCTCAATGAGCAGAGAAATGAGGAGCAACAGCATTTCTTCTTTTTCAAATTCCTTAGAGCCGTTCATGATTGTCTGATGCAGAGAATGAAGATAACTATTCAGTTCATCATTTTTAATTACATTCTCTGAAAATCCAAGCAATGTCCTTTTCCCTGTAATTTCCTCTACTAATGAGGACATCGTTTCTTTGGAAATATTCAGCCCTCTGTAATCAAGCGCTCCTCCATCACATTGCACACAACTGTGATTGTCATTCGGGTTGAATAAAAGTATGTTGCCTTGACCTATCGTATATTCCTTGTTTTTACAAGATAAGGAGCGTGTTCCTGCTTCTATAAACCCAATCACATAATAGTCGTGAAAATGATTGGGAAATGGCTGCCGGGTTCCTTCAAAACGATATGCTTCAAGGTGTAAATCTTCGTCATAACAGACTGTCCGTACTTCTTTTTGCACGATAACACCTCCTCGCATTACATATTATACTCGAAAAGTTCGGCAATTTCTTGTATGATATCTTCATTTTTGAGAAAAGCGGCAAGGATTGTGATGTCCCCTGCCGTCTGTTTGCTATGCGTAAATGATTTCCTCAAAGATTGTTTTTGCCATTTGTGTTTCCTCCAGATAAGATATTCACTCCATAGTTATCATGTCTGCTGTTCATAACACGATTTGAGTTTTCTCTCTATCTGGTTTAACTCATGTTTGGTAATCCTATAAGTGAGTGGGGTGTTATTAAAGAACTTTCTTGAAAAAGTCAAGAGTTTTGTTTATAATTTTTTTGTGGTAATTGCAAACCAATAAAAGATTATTCCGGCATCCTTTGAACCATCTGCCTGGACTTTGCCGTACCGTAATATTTAATCACGTATAGAAAAGTATTGAAGAGGACATTCGGAAAATTAAGAAAAGGTTTGAAAATAATATTTTGATGCAAACAGTAGTGAGTGGTAAAAAATGAATTTAAAAATGGATGATAAAATAGCAGAACCATACAAAAGTAATTTTCAAAAGATACGGGTAATAACAGAACAGTGGGTAAACAACAATTTCTTTTTTATGAGCTACAATAAGCAAGATTTGCAGGTAAGAGATTTTTTGATGGTGCCGAAGTATTTTTTCTCTCCGGAAATTATTGAAAAGCGTAAACCATTATCAGATACGTAAGAAGAACAGCATTTATAAAGCAATATAAATTAGATGCGAGAGGCTGGGTATTGGATGTCTTAAATTGTGTGAATAAGATTGAAGGACGCGATTTTAATCTGGAGCAGATGTACAAATTTCAAGATGCTTTGGCAAAGAAATATCCTAACAATAATCATATTAAGGATAAAATACGTCAGCAGCTTCAAATATTAAGGGATAAAGGAATTATAGAATTTAGAGGAAGAGGAAATTACAGAAAAACAGTGTATAATTGAATTCAGAGAGCTGAGAAACCTTGAAGTGTTTGATGAAAACGGAGGAGAAATTTATGAAAAAGTATAAAAGATTAATGCTGTTTTTTGTGTGTATGTGTTTTGCGGCCTTTAGCCTGTCTGCATGTAAAAAGTCAATGGAGACAGAAGCCAACGAAGCGAAGGAAACGCATGAAAAAGAAACAGTGGAAAGTGAAATGCAAGAAAAAGAAACGGCGGAGTCTGAAAAAGAATCAGTGCTGGAAACGGAAGGGGCAGAGGAATCGGCGATGCAGTCACCTTCGGTATGCGGCAGCCTTTCTGTTGAAGGAACACAGCTTGTGGGCGAGCATGGCGAGGCTGTTCAGTTAAGGGGATTGAGTACTCATGGGATTGCCAGTTTTCCGCAGTATGTCAATGAAGAACTTTTTGGAGAGTTCCGCCGGGAGTGGAAAGCCAATATCATCCGCTTGGCCATGTATACGGCAGAATCCGGGGGCTATTGCACAGATGGGGATAAGGAGTATTTGAAAGATTTAGTCCGAAACGGTGTGGAATATGCCACCAGCCAGGACATGTATGTTATTGTTGACTGGCATATTTTGTCAGATAATAATCCAAATATGCATAAAGATGAGGCTATAGATTTTTTTGCGCAGATGTCCAAAGAATTTTCCGGGCATAACAATGTCATTTATGAAATCTGTAATGAACCAAACGGCGGTACTTCCTGGGAAGAAATCAAGTCCTATGCTCAGGAGGTTATACCGGTGATTCGCGCCAATGCGCCGGATGCGGTGATTTTGGTGGGAACCCCGAATTGGTCCCAATATGTTAATGAAGCGGCGGCAAACCCGATTACCGGCTATGAAAATATTATGTATACGCTGCATTTTTATGCGGCTACGCATACCGATGATTTGCGCAGCACCATGACAGCGGCCATTGATGCGGCGCTTCCGGTATTTGTATCAGAGTATGGCATCTGTGACGCCAGCGGCAACGGAAATATCGATGAGGCACAGGCAAATGCCTGGGTGCAGGTACTGAATCAATATAATGTTAGTTATATAGCATGGAATATTTCCAATAAAAATGAAACATCGGCGATTATTAAAAGTACAGTGGAAAAAACCAGCGGATTTTCCTGGGAGGATTTAAGCGCTTCCGGCCAATGGCTTTACCAGGTTTTAACAAATGAAAAGGGGAGTGCTTTGGAGGAGGAGGCAAGCCCTGTTCAGAGCAGCAGCCTGGATACGGTCACAAAAAGCGGTGACATGGAGGTCGTGGGGACCCAGGTCAAACATTGGGAGTCTAATGGCCAGCAATTTTATCAATATGATTTGACTATAAAAAATACTTCAGGACAGCCGTGCCAGAGTTGGACGGTAGATGTGAAGTTCAACGGAGATATCTCTTTGTCCGACAGTTGGAACGGACAGTATTCTGCCGAGGGAGATACACTGCATATTTCATCAGTGGATTATAACGGAAATCTCTCTGCAGGCGGCAGCACGGGCGATGTGGGATTTATTGTCAGCGGCGCAGCGGGACTGGAGATTTTAGATAATTAATTATAGACATTAATGCAAGGGAATGAAGAGATGTTTAAGATTACAGAAGGCGATTTCAGAAATCAGGAATATGGTTCGGAAAATTATCTTACAAATTGGCCAATGTTATACATTCTTGAAAATGGAAAACAAGTGTATATTGGTGAATCAAATCATGTAAAGACGCGTATGATGGAGCACCATAGTTCTTTAGATAAGCGGATTTTTGATAAAGTACATTTTATTTACTCTTCAAAGTTTAATCAATCAGTCACATTTGATTATGAATCAAAGCTTATACAGTATATTGCGGCAGATGAATTGTTTGAAGTCAGAAATAAAAATGCTGGTATTGCAGATAAAGAATACTATGGAAAAAAAGATTATGATGAAAAATTTCATATTTTGTGGAGAAGGCTTCAAGAGGAAAAACTTGTAAAGAATTCCTTAGAGGAAATAGAAAATTCAGATTTGTTTAAATATTCTCCGTATAAAGAGTTGAATAATGACCAGAGAATTGCTGTTGAGGAAATCCTTCAGGCGATGAAAGAAAATAGAAAACAGAGTGTAGTTGTTAATGGAATGCCTGGTTCAGGAAAGACGATAGTAGCTATTTTTCTAATGAAATATTTAAAAGATAGTGAGGAATTTAAAGATAAGTCAATTGGTATGGTTGTTCCGCAGACATCTCTTAGAAGGACTTAGAAGAAAATTTTCAGAAGCATTTATGGACTTCGTCCCTCGGATGTTTTAAAACCGTCAGATGTTACAAAAAAGAAATATGATATTCTGCTTGTTGATGAGGCTCATAGACTGCATCAATATAAAAATATTTCATATAGAGGGGCATACAAACAGGCATGTGAGAGAATTGGCTTGACTATAGAAAATGATGAGTTGGATTGGATACTGCATCAGTGCGAATGTCCAGTGTTGTTTTACGACAAACTTCAGGTCGTTGGTCCTTCTGGAATCGACGTAATTCGCTTTGAAAAAAAGATGGCTATTGATCGACGAAGCAGATTGACTCGTTATTATACATTATTATCACAAATGCGGGTCAGAGGTGGAAATGATTATATTTCGTATATTGAAGGTTTGTTGAGCGGAAGGATAGCTGGGAGAAAAAGTTTTACAGATTATGAGTTTTTCATGGTAGAAGATTTTGAAATATTTAATCAGTTGCTTTTGGTTAAAGAATCGAAATTTTCATTATCCAGAATGGTTGCTGGGTATGCGTGGGATTGGTGCAGCAAAAAAGATAAGACACAATATGATATTGAGATTGAAGGGATAAAGAAGCAATGGAACCATTGTACCGAGAGTTGGGTTGATTCCGAGGAAGCAATTAATGAAGTAGGATGTATTCATTCAGTTCAAGGATATGATTTGAATTACTGTTTTGTCATTATCGGAAGAGAAATTGGATATGATCTTGAAAAAGGATGTTTTATAGTTAGACCAGAATGTTATTTTGATAGATATGGAAAGAATACAGCAACCAATGAAGAACTTTTGGATTACATCAAACACATTTATTATGTGCTCATGACAAGAGGAATTAGGGGAACGTATCTTTATATTTGCGATGAAGGATTAAAGGAGTATATGAGACGTTATATAGATGTATGGGAGGCGGACTATCATGAATAAAAATACAATTGAAAGAATCAGGAAATTTTCAGATGACAGAGACTGGAATCAATTTCATTCGCCTGCCAATCTTGCAAAATCGATAGTGATTGAGGCGGCAGAGCTTTTAGAATGCTTTCAATGGAATGATGAGGAGTATGATATCCAGCATGTAAAGGAAGAACTGGCGGATGTTTTGGTATATAGCCAGAATCTGTTGGATAAGTTGGGCTTAGATGCAGATGAAATTGTAAATATGAAGATGTCACAGAATGAAGAAAAGTATCCGGTGGAGAAAGCAAAGGGAAGTGCTGCAAAGTATGACCAGCTCTAAAAATAGTACATTAGATTGCTATAATGAAAATTCAGATTCATATGTAGCAGAGACTGTTGGGGTAGATTTTCAACAGATTCAGGATAAGTTTTTGAATAGGTTTGATTTAGGAGCCTATATTCTTGATTTTGGTTGCGGTTCAGGGAGAGATACCCAATATTTTCTAGAGTAGGGATATAGAGTGGATGTGATAGATGGCTCGGGAGAACTATGTAGAATAGCAAGTGAGTATACAGGAATTCAAGTAAAGCAGATGTTGTTTCAGAAATTGGATGTCTGTGAAAAATACGATGGTATATAGGCATGTTCATCCATATTGCATCTCTCAAAAAAGGAATTGAAAGTAGTTTTCAGGAAAATGATAGCAATATCTCATTCAAAAGAAAATCCATTTAAAAGATATTTGGATTATTTGAAAGAAATGAGGCTTCTTAACATGGAGGAAGAATTACCATTTCGGAGACTTGGCAGAGAATTTATCAATTTGCTTGAGACAACAAACATGTCAAAGATTTCTGATAAGGAACATATCAAGAAGATCATGCAGATGCCAGTACACTTTTTGCAGGAATCCGGAAAAGGATTTTTTATAAAAAAGGATGGAGTTACATTGTCAATGAGGGAGGAACTGTGATATGTGGCAGGTCATCTAATACTGGTAGAACAGATGAAGGAAGTTATTGAGTATAGGACAATGGACTATTATCGGAGAGGATACAGGCTTAAGGGGTGAAATCATGGCGTACAGCGAGCTCGTGAAGAACTTTAACCGCATTCGTGAGTATATGCGTGAGTTTTATGTTTATGGTTTTAAAAGCCGGGATGAGTATACAGGGAAAAGCGCTCGTTCCTATGATGACGAGCGGCGCAGGTTGGAGAGTTGGCTTGGTGATTATATGCGGTTTCGGCAGACGCCGGATGGCAAAAATGTTTTCATTTCCATAGACAGCCGTGTTTCACGGCATAATCCGCTATATAAGGCGTGGAAAGCGAAGAGTTTTACCGATGGGGATATTACGCTGCATTTTATTCTGATGGACATTTTAGCTGTGTCAGATACGCTGATAACTCTTGGGGATATCACCAGCCGGGTTGACGCCTATCTTTCTGGTTTTGAAATGCCGAGGCTGTTTGATGAATCAACGGTGCGTAAGAAATTGAAAGAATATGTTTCAGAGGGAATTGTCATCGCTGAAAAGCGGGGAAAAACGATGTACTACAGCCGCGCAGAGATGTCGGAAGTTTATGGCACGGATGTATTAGACTTTTTTTCGGAAGTGTCACCGTGCGGAGTGATTGGCTCTTTTCTGCTGGATAAGGGAGACAGGCCTGAACCCCATTTTGCTTATAAGCATCATTATATGACCGGGGCTTTGGACAGTGAAATTCTCTGTCGGCTTTTTATGGCTATGCGGGAGAAGCGGATGGTCACTCTTGAGACAATTAATCGGAATAAGGCGAGGGTTACAGAGAAAAAAGTGATTCCTCTGCGTATTATGTTCAGTGCTCAGAGCGGCCGCCAGTATCTCATGGCTTACTCACCGCGATTTCGGAGAATCACCCCCTATAGAACAGACAATATTATTTCTGTGAAGGCTGATGCGGTCAGTCCCCGGTTTGATGAACTGAGGGAGAAGCTTGATGCGATGAAGGAACATATGTGGGGTGTGAGTACGCAGAGTAAATCGGGGCAGCGCATGGAGCATGTGGAATTTACCCTTCGTTATGGGGATGATGAGCAGCATATTCACCAAAGGCTGGAACGGGAGAAACGATGCGGAAGCGTTGAGAAAATTGATAATCATACAAGCCGGTTTTCTGCGGATATTTATGATGCAAGTGAAATTGTTCCGTGGATTCGTACGTTTATCTGCCGTATTACTGATATTCATTTTTCGGATAAAAATCTTGAAATCCAGTTTAAGAATGATATCCGGCAAATGTACAGGCTTTATGATGTGGAGGGCGGTGAAACGGTATGATTTTCAGTGAACTCTACAGTGTTTATTATAATACAGTTGCGGAAATTTTGAAGGCTGCGATTGACCATCCTCTGGGAAAAAATGAATTGAGGCGGATTGTGGAGGAGCGGGCCTTTGGCGAAAGTATATTGAATATTGAACCTTCATTGATGGAAGGCAGATGGCAGCTATTGAAGCGGGACGGAACTACCCCTATTCAGAGTGTGCCTTCGATGCCGCTGACGATGATACAAAAGCGTTGGCTGAAAGCAATTTCCCTGGATTCAAGAATTCGATTGTTTCAGGATGAACTCATGGTTCTTCCGGATGTGGAGCCGCTTTTTACGGAAGAAGATATCTGCATCTTTGATAAGTATGCGGACGGTGATAATTATAGGGATGAAGCATACATAAAAAATTTTCGGCGGATTCTGGATGCTGTCAGAAACCGCTATCCTCTGAGCATCGATGTTCTTAATCGCAGAGGTCATAGGACACCTATAATATTAATGCCAGAATATTTGGAGTATTCTGAGAAGGATGATAAATTCCGGCTGATCGGTTCGGGATGCCGTTTTGGCAGAACAGTGAATCTGGGAAGAATTATCCGTTGCGAGCGGTATACGGGGGCAAATGTCATTGGTTCTAATGAACGGAAGCTTCAGAGGCCGCGAAGTGTTCAATTTGAACTTGTAAATCGGAGGAATGCCCTGGAGCGGGTTCTTCTGCATTTTGCTCATTTTGAGAAGCAGGCGGAACGAATTGATGGCCAGCGCTATAAGGTAACGATTTATTATGATAAAGATGATGAGACGGAGATGGTTATTCGAATTCTTTCATTTGGACCTATGATAAAGGTTACAGCCCCGGCCCATTTCATAAACTTAATAAAAGAGCGGTTGATTCATCAGAAAAGTTGCGGGTTTTAAAAGGTTCGCAACTTTTTTTCCGTGATAAGCTATTTGCCGTTATATAAAATGGGAATAGAAATAAGAAAGGGTGAGCAGGATGTTTGAAATAAGGGGAAAAGTAAATACGGCTGTCTGCTATGCAAAAGTTATTGAGGATGGTGCAATCGAGCAGATTCAAAGAAT
>ERZ809224.1936-NODE-1936-length-13826-cov-6.760947_pt1 | contig 13826 bp, 9 predicted proteins | sample MGYA00520513_ERZ809224 | MGnify/ENA primary metagenome ERZ809224 (study PRJEB31576, sample SAMEA3212658) | Homo sapiens | biome: human-gut; feature: human gut; material: fecal | place: Sweden | collected 2012 ...
CAAGCGAGCGAGTTTTAGCCCTGCCCCCATATCCGCCGCCTGTTCCGTCCCTTTCTGCAGAATCGATAAACCTCCTTCAACAATTTTTATATCGTCATAAAAAATACCTGTCAGATTGTTTCCGATTCTGACAGGTATTCTATCTTTTACACGATATTGCTTTTATTTCTTTTTCTTCTTCCAGAAAAATCCTCCGATCAGTACGATTAACGCTATAATCGCAACCGCTGCCGGAAGCAGGACATTGGTGTCGTCACCTGTTTTAACCGGGTTAACACTGTTTGAACTGCTGCTTTGACCAGAACCTGTGCCGGCGTCTGCGCTATTTACGGATGTTCCGCCGCCCTGTGTCTCAGTGGACTCGATGCCCGCGTCGCCGTCATTTGGTGTTTCTGCATTTGTATCTGAATTGTCCGAAGTATCATTCGGCTGCTCTGCGCTGCCGCTGTTCTCGTTCTGAGCGCTGCCGCCTACTGTAACCTTCAAAGCAGAATCACTGGCGCTCACCGTATCACTGTTGTTTTTAAGTTCTTCCGTCTGCACGGATACTGTGACCTCGTCGTTGTTCTTCACCTGACTCTGTACCTGAAATTCAAGCTCAAGCAAAGTACCTTTGGCATCCATTTCACTCGCGGAAGCAAACACAAAAAGCACTTCTCCTTCAGGCTTGTTGCCGCTTTGCGGATCATTAATGTCCGTCAAAGCTCCTCCCAGCAAATCACCCGCTTTTGAAGATGTCAGCTTTAACTGGCTGCTGTCATAAGTAATGCGGATTTTGCCGTTCGTAACCTTTGTGTCGCCGTCAATCTCACAGGTCACATTCCAGGTACTTGTTCCCTCCTGAAATGCTTCTCCCTTAATGGAAATTTCTGCATTCCCAGCCGCCAAGGCACCGTTTCCAAGTCCTATAATACCGGCTATAACCAGGAATAATGCGCATAGTATCTTCTTCAACTGCTCATCCCTTCTTTCTGCCCTGATTCTATGCTATTTCACACGTACTTTTTTTCTTGCGCTGTAAGCGCCGTAATGGAGCTTTCCGTCTATATTTTTATAAGAACGGATTCTCACATAGTAATTACCTTTTCCTTTACCTTTAACCTTCACCTTCTTACTGATGACGGTTATTTTTTTAATTTTAACACTCTTAACGTTTTTCGTAAAGGATTTATTTGATGCGATCTGTATCTGGTACCCATCTGCCGATTTTATTTTTCCCCAGCGCATAGAAATTTTCTTTCTCGCCGTTGAAACCGCCTTTTTTATTTTGGGAGCCTTCGGTGCAATATAAAAATATACTGTTTTAGAACCTTCATAATTGCCCAGACCGCTTACAGTCACCTTGGCTTTACCTATTTTTTTGTTTGCGGAATAAGAAACAACATAATCTCTGCCTTCTTTCAGCCCTGCACCGTTATATTTGACATTTACCCCCGGCCTTATCTTTTTTCCGTTGTATGTCTGATCCGGAATTTCCGCAATCTGCGCATTTGCAATACTGAGTTTCTGCTCCGGTTTTTCCTCCTCATACCGTGTCTCAGATACGGTGGGCTGAATAATGCTTATTCCATTTTCTACATTTTTTAATTCTTCCACAGAAATCGAAAAATCTGCAGCCGTAAGAGCTACGTCATCTTTCATGGAAAGTGTCAGATTTAACCAACATCCGTCCGCTTTCTTTGCATCCGAGCTCGCAAATACAAATACGAGTTCCCCTTCTGGTTTTGTCCCGCTGATGGAATCATTGATCTGACACATAAATCCCTTTACAGCATCCCCCTGCTCAGATCTCTCAAGTTTCAATTTTTCCGCCGCGTAACGGATCCGAATTTTGCCGTTTGTAAGTTCAGCGATACCCTGCGCTTCACAGGAAACTGTCACAATCCCAGTGCGCGCCTTCTTTGCGTTAAGATATACCTGACCGCTGTTTGCAGCGTTCACAACGCAAAAATTCATGCAGAGCATGAAAAACAGGGCAAAGACTACCGACAGAATCTTACCTTTTTTCATCAGATCAACCTCCTTGTCTGCTGCTTTATACGACAGCAAGAGGGAATCACAGATTCCCTCCCGCCGCATATCTGTCATTTTTTAAATACTGCTATTATTTCCTAAAATGCTGCGATTTTCTCTGCTGCATACTGCAGAATCAGAGCTGCATCACTTGTATCAGCCGCGCCGTCGCCGTTTACATCTGCGCTTACTGCTGCTTCTTCTGAAAGCTCACCAAGCTCTGCGGAATACTGCAAAAGTACTGCGCTGTCGCTTGTAGTAACCGCACCGTCACCATTCACATCACCCAGCAGGCGTGCATCTGCAACCTTCAGAGTCAACGTCTTAACTGCTTCGTCAATATCGCTCTGCAATGCATCATCATTGTCATAAACCGCTTTCGCGTCTGCCAGTACCTCTGCCAGGCCATCAATCGTAGCTGCCACATATGCATCTGCATCGGACAGTACCTGCTCTGCTTTTACGATCATAGCTGCCAGAGCGGCTTTATTGCCTTTCATCTGAAGCTTAATGATAGCATCGATCAGACCTGCATATGCATCGCTGATATCGCTGTCGCTTCGATCCTGATTTGCCACAACTGCCTCTGCATTTTCGATAGCATCTTTCAGATTCTCAAGACTTTCACTTGTGTATCCGCCTTCCAGCAGACCCTTGGAAGCTTCGATCAGACTTTCCAGAGACTGAAGATCCGCCTTCTTTGCCATCTTAAACAGCTCATCCAGTACTGCATATGCTGCATTGTCAACCGTCTCCTGCGTTGCCTCTTCATCTGCCAGAACCACTTTGCCTGCCTCAACGGCTGCTCTGAGAGCGTCTGTATCTTCATAGTCATTGCCTGCTGCAAGAAGCTTCTCCGCTGCTTCGATTGCCACTTCAAGATGAAGCTTCTGTACGCCGTACTCAAGCTTTCCGAATGCTTTGATCAGATTAGAAAGTGCTGCATCAACCTCTGCCTGTGTCGCATTCTCATCTGCTGCTACTTCTTTCGCTGCCGCAAGAGCATCCGCTACTTCCGCCCAGCTCTCTGCTGTGTATTCAGATGGATCAAGGCTCTCGATCATAGCGATAATCTTCTCCAGACCCCGGTCTGCAATCGTAGGACCACTCTTAACATCTGATTTTTCAACTGCGATATAATTCTTCAGACTGTCTGCATATTTCTCTGTATGAGAAACCAGTTCAATCTCAGGATTCAGTTTCTGGAACTGAGAAGTCTCCATAATGTAGTTCAGGATTCTGATAACGCTCTTCTGAACATCACCAAGATACAGCTTTGTAGCATTGCTCATGTAACCCATGTAATATACGGTCCTTGCCTCGCTTGTATCAGCCAGATTTTCGCCTCTCAGGATTTTGCCGCTCGCTGCAAGAACAATTGCGGTTTCATCTTCAACCTTCTGGGCAATCCTCTCATCCAGAGCCACACCTGCCGCAACTTCTGCTTTTTTCATAACTTCAGCATTGTCCTTATCCAGAACAAAATCATTCCAGTTCTCTGTGCTTGACCACCAGCTTCTGGTTACGGTTACATATCCGTCTGTATCAAACTCAGGCTCTACAACTCTCAGAGTATTTGCAACCTCTCTGCCGCTGTTGCCCGGCATGATCAGATCATTTCCTGAATGCATGGACTCATACTTCGGAGCTGCTGCACCCCAGTCTGTCATAACAACGCCCTTAAAGCCCCAGTTTGCTCTCAGAACATCCTCTAACAGATCCCAGTTACCTGCTGCCCACTCGCCGTTAAACTTATTGTAGGAGGTCATAACTGCCATCGGCTGTGCAGATTTCACTGCGATTTCAAAGCCTTTCAGATAAATGTCCCGAAGCGCCGCCTCTGTTACTGTATTATTCTCACTGTTTCTGTTTGTTTCCTGATTGTTTGTTGCAAAATGTTTCAGTGTTACGCCGATACCAGGATGGGACTGTACGCCCTTGGTAGCTGCTGCTGCCATAGTACCTGCAATAACCGGATCCTCTGAATAATACTCAAAGTTACGTCCGCACAGCGGGTCTCTGTGAATATTCATACCAGGTGCCAGCCACAGAGTAACGCCGTACTCCTTCATCTCTGTTCCGATAGCAACACCAAACTGTTTCACCAGATCTACATCCCAGGTCTGAGCCAGAAGAGTTCCGATCGGGAATGCTGTACAATACTGATAGAATGTCTCATCATCCTGCTCATAGCTCTGAGTAATGCGGATACCTGCCGGACCATCTGCCAGAACTGTATTCGGAATGCCAAGGGAATCATAGTACAAGCTCGTTGTCTCGCCCGCTGCACCCCTTACAGAATTTGCCTGAGCGCCTACAACAGGACCGGAAACGCTGCTGGAGCTTGCGCCGTTTGTGATATTGCCCAGAGTATCATAGTCAAGGCTTGCAACGAAGGATTCCATGCTGACTTTTCCGTTGTAAACATCAATCAGCTTTGTGCCTTCCGGTACTGCCGGAACCTCAACGATTTCCTGCTCATAGCTTGTGCCGTTTACAACAGCTCCGCCCTGAGGAAGCGTAGATGTATCCGTGCCTTCCGGTACATAAGTGGTAACCGTTTCTTTCTGATTGCTCGACATACTCGGATAACGTTTTTCTCCGTCAACGAATTTATCGCCCTTAGGATAAACTCTGACAGCCTCAACGCTTGCGATCTCTTCTGCTTCACCTTCATAAGTAATCGGTGTCGCTCCCTCGCGGGTCAACTGTTCAAAATCCTCCTGATCCGGCGTAAATTCTCTGCCCAGACCTTCTACCAAAACAGGACTCTTAAGATTGGCTTTCCCCACAACCTTTGTGTTTCTGGAGCTGTTTCCTACACGGATGAGGTAATCGCCCTTAAAGAGGTAATTAGAACCTGCCTGTCTGTTATAGGAGCTCATATCATTGAAATTGTAGCTGATTGTCATAGTCTGTGAAGCGCCCGGCGCCAGAAGATCTGTTTTTGCATAAGCAGCCAGCTCCTGATAAGGCTCTTCTACATCAAACGCAAGTGCATTTTCATAAGGTGCAGAATAGTATACCTGCACAACCTCTTTACCTGAATAGGTATCGCCAGTATTTGTAACCGTTACATTTACATCTACGGTTTCTTTGCTGATATTTACATCATTTACTTTAATATCAAAGTCTGTATAAGACAAGCCATAACCAAACTCATAGCTTACATCCAGTCCGAAGGTATCAAAATAACGATATCCAACGTAAACACCCTCTGTGTAATCCTCCTGCAGCGAATTTCCATCGTTGTTTGCGATGGTCGCAGATGCAGGATAATCCGTATAGTTGATTGCCCATGTATCTGTCAGCTTACCGGATGGCGTCACCTTACCGGTCAGAACATCCGTCACTGCCTTGCCGCCTTCCATGCCGGCCTGAGACATCAAAAGCAGTGAATCAAGGCCCTCAATTTCGTCCATAAATTTGGTATCAACGATACCGCCCACGTTCAGCAGAACGATAACCTTGTCAAATGCCTGTCCGATCGCCGCCAGATTTTGTTTTTCCACATCACTCAGCTCATAATCGTCCTCTATTTCACGATCTGCAAACTCGCCGGAATTTCTTGAGAGAACGTAAATTGCCGTATCCGTATCTGCGGAAGCTTCCGCCATCTCTTCCTCTGTGATCAGCTCATCCGGATGCCTGTATCCTGCTCCGAAAAATCCTCCCGGATTTGCCTCTTCGCCTGCAAGACAATCCTCCATCCAGCGGTCAAGGAATGCGCCTGATGTTATGCGAATGCCTGCGTCCTCCAGACCTTCCTTAACAGTAACCGTGTATCTCTGATTTACATCACCGGATCCGGTTCCGCCTTTTACTGTTCTCTGTGCACCCGCGCCAAACAAAGCGACACTCTTAGCTGCCATCGGAAGGACCTGATCACGGTTTTCCAGAAGAACCATACCCTGGCTGGCCATCTCTCTGGATAACTGTGCATGAGCCGCCTCCCTGTCAGAAATCTCATTGCTTGTACTTGCCGCGAATACAGTAGTTGTTCCTCCCAGTACCATGGAGCCTGCGAGTACAACTGCAAGTACTTTTTTACCTAATTTATTCATTCATCTTCCTCCTTTTCGGGCACATCTTATAAATTGAATAAAGCCTCCTCTCTTTTTTATATCTGCAGTTCTCCAGACATTGCCCATGTGCCTGCACACTGCTTCTTTTACACCATTTAATATCCGGTATCCCTATTTTAACGAAAAATCAAAATATTTTCCATAGGTTTTTATAAGATTTTATAAAAAATTTTTTTGTTTTCTCTGCTTTTTTCGTATCTTTATACAATCTTACGTCTTATTGCTCCACAACACTAAGCGGAATTAAATAATAACGTTCATTTTGGAGCTCCAGATTTACCGCGCCTTCTCTCTTTATAGCCAAAGCCTCGATAAATTCCAGCAAAGCTTTCGCATGCAGTTTGGTGTCACACAATACCGTTCCCAGTATTTTCTTTTGCTCCACCAATTCTACCACTTCCTCCACACCGTCAATGCCCACCACCTGAATATTCGTACATCCCTTCTCGTCCAGCGCCTCCGCGGCTCCCAGGGCCATATCGTCATTATTACTGATGATGATTTCAATCTCATCTCCATAATCCTCCACCCACTGTCTGACAATGACACTTGCCTGACAGCGCTCCCAATTTCCGACGCTGCTCACGATCTGCTGCGTTCTGACTCCTCGCTCTTCCAGTCCTTTCAGCACCCATTCTGAGCGGATCAGCGTATCCTGATGTCCGGATTCTCCCTCCAGCATCGCAAATTCAACAACGCCGTCCCCATTGCGATCTACGGAAAGGGGATCTTTTTCATAGGCATCCGCGATGACATCCGCCTGCAGAAGCGCCGACTCCTTCGCATCTGATCCCTCATAATAAATATCGTCGCTCCTGAAAATATCCTCACAAACTGGCTCCCGATTGAAAAAAACGATCGGTATGCCCGCCTCCGAAGCTTTGTCGATGATGACTGCCGCATTTGTTCTGTCTACAATGTTAACCAGCAGCACATCATATTCCAGCGAAATAAAATGATCAATCTGTGTATTTTGTTCCTGCTGGCTTCCTCTTGCATCTGCAATTTTTCTCTGGATTTTAATATCGGGATTTTCTTTCTCATACTGGAAAATTTCCCGATCCAGATACCCGCATATCTTGCTGATATATGCATCCTTTTCATTATAAACAGCAATCCCAACATTTATTATTTTCTGTTCTCCCTCGCCAGACTTATGCGTACATCCCCAGAAAACGGCGCTGGTTATTATTACCAGAAACGCTGCCGCACCGATTACCTTCTTTTTCACACTTTGCCTCCTTAATATATTGGAAACAGGAACTCATACTCCGATTTCATATTATCTTTCGTAATCCATCTGCTGGAAACCAGCACATCTTTTTTCTCCATTTGCTTTTTTCCCAATATCTCCCCCGCGCATTCCATAGCATTTATTCCGATGGAATACATGCTGTACGCCATTACCCCTTCAATACTCCCTTCTCTGATATACTGCAGAATTTCATTCGAATATCCGACTCCATAAAGTGCGGCTTCTCCTTCTTTCAAATAGACGGCAGTACGCTCCGTAGCCGCCGTACAGCATCCCACAAAAATTTTGTCTTCGCTGTATTCTTCTGCATATTTCCGCACCTGCTTCCGGGAGTCTTCTATCTTTTTTGTTTTTATATTCTTTTCCCGAAATGCATCCTCCAAAAACCTGCTGATGTTTTCTGAATCCTCTTTTCCATTTGTTATCAAGACGGCAGTGATATCTGTTCCATATATCTTCTCAATTCTCTCGGCAAAGCTTTTCGCCATATTTTCTACATCCAGACCGACCCTCAATGCCGGTCCTTCATAATCTGAATATGAATTTACACAGATAAGAGGTATCTTTTCCCACTCAGACTGGAGATATCGCAAAACCAGATCCTCTCTTTCTGAAAAGAAGATCATTGCCTGTTCTCCTCTCTCGCTCTCACGCTTCATATATTCCAGGATTTTTTCATCTTCCTCCTCAGACTGTATTTCGATATAAGAAACATCTGCTCTCACTGCATTTGCCGCCTGCTCGATTCCTCTTTTGAAATTATCTGTATTACATCCCTCCTGCTCTACCACAATGACAGAAATCTTTTTTATCTCCTCTTGTTCTTCCTCCACAATCAAATCTGTAGAAGAAAGCGCCATGAAGACAACCATCAACACCGCAACAATCAAAATACCCGTTTTTTTAATCCTACTCATTTCTCATGTTCTCCATACAACACTGCCGGAAGGTGAAGCAGCACCTCCGTTCCCTCATCCACCTCAGAAATGATCTCTACACCATATTCTTTTCCAAAATAAAGCTGTATTCTCTCATGCACATTCCGGACACCCAGTCCATTTCCTTTTGCTGTCTTTAATTCTTTCGTGTAATCCAAAAGTGCTTCCGCCTGCTCTTTCGTCATTCCCATACCATTGTCCTTTACGGAAATATAGAGATCATCCTTCTGTGCATACGCATGAATCACAATTTCTCCATCCCCATACATCCCTTCCATTCCATGATAGATAGCATTTTCCACAATGGGCTGGACAATCAGCTTTATCACAGACAGACAGTCTACACCGCTGTCCTTTTCAATGCGATATGTGAACTGATCCTTTGCACGCAGAGATTGAATTGTCAAATAATTCCTGACATGCTCCAGTTCATCTGCGACTGTTATAATATTTTTGCCCTTGCTCAGACTGATACGCAGCAATCTGGCAAGCGCTGTCACAATTTCCGCTGCGTCTTCTTTTCTGTCCTCTTCAATCATCCAGACAACAATATCAAGTGTATTGTACAAAAAATGCGGCGTTATCTGTGCCTGAAGACTGTCAAGCTCACTTTTTCTCTTTGCCTCCTGTTCTCTGATAACCGCCTGCATAAGCTCCTGAATTTTTACCGCCATTTTCTGAATGGAACGCCCAAGATGATACACTTCAAAGCTTCCTGACGTATGTACCTTCAAATCAAGCTCTCCCGCCGAAATATGCTTCACATCCTCCTCCAGATTCTGGATAGGCTTTGTGAGAACCCAAGAAAGATAATATCCGACAATCATAAAAAACAACAGCACCTGACAGATAACCGCCAGCAGAAGAAATGTGTTTCTCGTCCCGTAACGCTGCACCCTTTTTCTGCTGATGACACTGACGATTTTCCATCCCGTGTAACCGACTGTCTTTATACTGCAGAAAGCCTCTTCTCCCCCCACAACAGTCTCATATGCCCCGTCCTTATAGGTTGCCAGATAATCCGGCGGAGTCTCCATAAACCCGCTGTTGATCAGCGCATGCCTGGGATGGTAAATCAACTGTCCCGTATTATCCAGTAAAAAAGCATATCTCTCACCGCTTACATCACTGTTGCGAAAGATTTCTGAAAAGGCACTGTACTTAATATTAATCAGAAGCACACCCTCCGTAATTTTGCTTCCATTCGTAATCTGCACAAATCTGCTTATAGATATTACCCAGGGAAAGTTTGAATTATTTTCAAAACAGTCCTGAACCAGCGGCCCCGAAAAATGTATATTCTCGCTTCGCTCAAATGCCTCCGTAAACCAGCTTTCCGTTGTCACATCAGCAGAAGAAGCGGCAGACAAAGCCGGCATCACCTGAAGCAGAGCCCCATCCCGGCTGAAAAGCGCTATGCTTTCCACGTAGTCTTTATATCCGTCATACATTGCCTGAAACATCTGATCCATATGTTCTTCATCATTTTTAATAATGTCATAATACAAGGTATCCAACAGACGCATCATACTGTGAATATACTGCGACATAGAAACATTTATCTGTTCCGCCAGCTCCTGATTATTCTTAATGACTGTCAGCTCCTGCTCATCTCTGTGCCTTTTTGACGTAAACATACCCACAAAGCTGGCAACTCCCAACGTCAGCGCTACAATAATGACATAGATAATATTCCTCATACTTTGCTTCAGCAAAAATCGCAGATACTTTTGTTTCAGTTTTTCCCACATAGCTGCCGCCTCTATTCCTATCTGTTTTGTCTTCGGCACTGAATCGGAGAAATTCCGTATTTCTTCTTAAATACATGGCTGAAATACCCCGATTCCGGATACCCCACTTTCTGTGCAACCACATAAATCTTTTCATCCGTCTGTTTCAAAAGACGCATAGCCTCTTTCATCCTCACCTCCGTCAGATATTCGACAAAACTCATACCCATCTCTTTCTTAAACAGGCTGGAAAAATACGTCTGCGTCAGTCCAACTTCTGCTGCCACCTTTTCCAGTCCAATCTCCGGATTTCCATATTCCTGATGAATGTGCTTCTTTGCAATCTCAATAATATTTTTTGCCTTATTTTCCCTCTCTTTTCCAAAATAATCATTCAAAGACAGGCACTTCTGTTCAAGCCATCTTAAAAACGAATCCTCATCCACATACTGTTTCAATATTTCCAGATAATTCTGTACTCCGCCGAATGCATCTTCAATTTCTATGTTCTGCTGCTGGACAAACACAAACAATGCATTGAGCACGCTGATACAATATGCCTGATAATTACTCTTCCTCATATTTAGCTCCGCAAGATTTTTTTGGATTTCAGTAATTACCTGACTGATATCCTCCCGATTTCCAAACTTCACTGCTGTAAACAGCCTGTCCTTGGATTCTTCGTCAAACAAAATAATCTCCTGCCCCGTGATCTTGACATCCTCCGCATAAATTACATCTTCGTCCTTCGACATTTTCCGGTACAGAAGAGCCTCCTTTGCTTCGTCAAAAGCATCCCTGACCTTAAGCATATCTTCTTTTATTTTTCCCACACCAATTGCAATAGAGATTCCCATAACCCGGCGGCTCTCCCTGGCTATATCATTTAATCTGAGAAGGATTTCCTCCATATCTTCCTTCTCCTTCATTCCAAAAATAGTGCATTCGCCCATCGGATTATAAAAAACCTCATACCAGATTCCTTCGGAAAACTCTTTACGTATCAGGCTGCGGATGTATACAAAGGCCAGCTCACGATCCATCGTATCTCCGTTGTCCTGATGCTCAATCTTATCCACCTGAATCAAGGCTACTGTCCACCAGCAATTGCCGCCGGGACGTATCTGACAGCCGGAAAGTTCCTCCTGCAGCACTTCTTTTTTTATATTTCCTGTCACAAGACGGTTCAGATAATTTTCACGAATAATCGGCTGATTCTCTATATATAACTTTTTGAGATTTTGGATATTTTTCTTTTCCGCCAGCTCTGCATCCATTTTTTCTCTTACTCTCTGAAGTACGCCCTCCATCTCCTTGGCATTAATCGGCTTCAGAACATAATCCAGCACACCATGAACCAACGCTTCCCTTGCATATTTAAAATCGTCATACCCGGAAATAATAACCATTTTTATGTATGGGTAACGCTTGCCAATTTTCTTTACAAGTTGAATCCCGTCCATAAATGGCATTCTGATATCTGTAAATATGATATCTGCTTCCTGATTTTCCAGAAATTCTAATACATCCTTGCCATTGAGAAAAGCCCCTGTCACCTGAAAACCATAGCTCTCCCAGTCAAGCTTCCTTTCGATACTTCTAAGCACTTCCGGCTCATCGTCTGCCAAGATCACCTTATAATTCACGTCTTCACTTCCTTAATTCTCTTACACATCACGTGATACCTTCAAATTGCTGCTCATTTTATGTTACTGCATCCTGGTACAGCGTAAATTAGATAAGCGGCAGTTCGATGTCATACTTATTTAACAGACACCGTGCTGATATCATTACATAGCGCAATTATAACCTTTTCCTCTTTCTATTGTCAATTACTCCGTTCAATCCCGCTACACATATTGTGCCCGTTCATTACTGTTCATTCCGTTCACAGTAACATTCGCAAATCCATTAAAAATTCGCTTCGCGAATGAGATTTGCACACCTGAATCATTTCTACAGGATTACAGGTTGGGAAAAGAAAAAAAGGACAGAACTCAAATCACAAGTTCTGTCCTTTTTATAAATCAAAGCCCCCGCTGCAAGTTTGATACCTCGTTGCTCGAGGGAATAAATGCGTCAAAATCGTTCGGCTCTATATAACCCCGTGCTTATCAACCTCACAAACTTTTATCGAATAAATTCAACCTTTATCCTTCCATTTGTCGTCTTTGCCGCAAGTTTTTTCGGACCAGTCAAATTTGCTGCACAATCCAGATTATTCGAACCATTTACCGTATGACTCTCTACTGTATAATCATTAATATTTCCGATAATGGTACCGGTGATCGAACCATTGCAGCTCTGCATCGAAATATTGTCACTGATTATATTTTTTCCGGTTACAAATCCATTCTTTGTCTGAAGCAGAATGCCCTCTGAGAAATCGCATTCCCTTGCTGATACATTACCATTATTGGTGATTGCCTCCAGACGCTTTCCTCTGAGATTTTCCATCTCGAGAAATGCGTTTGCTGTCTTTAAAAACAGTTCCTCTGCATGAACGCTCTTCATGGAAATTTTGCCGTTCATCGTAACAAATTCGCCTCTGGCAAGCTTCTGCAGATTAGAAACCCGTATTGCTGCATTTGAGGTTTTCAAAATCAGTGAGCCTGCAAAATTTTTCGGCACCTCCAGAATTAAAATATTAAAATCCCAGAACAAATTCAGCCAGTTCAGATGAAACAGGCTGCGCATTTCATGGCGAAAATGAAAGATACCATTTTCCTCTGAAAACACCACCCGATCCCGATTCTCACGCGGTTTAAACAGTACACGAATCGGTCCGGCCTCCACCGTACGTACACGCACCGTCACATTCGTGGCTTCCACCTGAATGGTATGCACCATATCAGATGCTCGATAGTCCTTTGCTTCCTCGTCTCTTGCACTGCCGGCATAGACTACCATACCGCCGTATTCAGCGCGCACACGTTTTGCCACGTCCGCCGGATCACCGAAACCGTCTATAATCTCCTGCTCAGAATATCCCTGTTCCTTACTGTCCAGTATCAATTCCTGATAATATTCAAGAATCTGCTGCCTGTCATCCGATGCAAGATCACCAAGCTCACGTCCCAAAACCGCTAAAAATTCACTCGCATTTATTAACATACCGTTTCCTCCTTTATTTCCTGATGAAACTCCAAATCCTTTAATTCCGTGTCAGCCGGCTCAAAATCCTTTTCCTGTACACCGTTCTGCTCCATCTCTTCTTCGACCGTCTCCGCATCCTTATCGTGATTCTCAGAAACCTTAACCGCATCCTCGATGAAATGATAGATACTCTGCATTTCCTCCCACTCATCCAAAAATTCCTGTATCTTGTTCCGCCCTATATCCGTCACCTCATAATATTTTCTGGTGCGTCCTTTATATTCCTGGCGGTAAGTCACAAGGCTGCCGGACTGTTCCAGCCTTTTCAGAATCGGATACAGCGTGGACTCCGAAACCTCGATGCATTTTGACACCTCTCTGATAATCATGTATCCATACGAAGGACCTTTGTTCAGAATGGCAAGTACACAAATATCAAGTAAACCTTTTTTTCTCTGTGTATCCATCGTAACCTCCTATACTGTGCTTCCTACTCTGTTCCATATCATACTATGCATTAACTAGTATTATGTATAATATATTATGTAATGCATAGTATGTCAACCCGGAACTTTCTTAAAATAAAATTAATAAGAAATATTCGTATCTACTCAGGCTGAATCGTTGCAGGTTGGATAATAAACTGGATGAAAGCGGACGGAGCAGGCAGCGGATATGGGGGCAGGGCTAAAACTCGCTCGCTTGAATT
>ERZ809224.1938-NODE-1938-length-13812-cov-5.550483_pt1 | contig 13812 bp, 12 predicted proteins | sample MGYA00520513_ERZ809224 | MGnify/ENA primary metagenome ERZ809224 (study PRJEB31576, sample SAMEA3212658) | Homo sapiens | biome: human-gut; feature: human gut; material: fecal | place: Sweden | collected 2012 ...
ATTTGCCGCCAAATAAACTGACGAAAATACCTCCGAATAATTCGCCGAATGACAACCTATGTGTTCAAATACAATACCAGTTCTGCATTGGTAGGGGCAACGCAGGCGACCTTGTCTGCACAGGTCCAGGGGGTAACGGTCAGCAAGTGGCAGTATCTGAACAGTTCCGGTGTGTGGACGGATTATCCGACCACTTCGGACAATACCAGCATTACCGGCGGGACGTTGGTAGTAAAGCCCGCACACGCAGTATTCTTCAATAACGTGGCGCAGATCAAGCTGGTGACCGATGATGCGGATGTGTTCGACACCATTTCCATCACGAAGATGTATGACGGGGAGCAGGGACAGCCGGGGCAGGCAGGCGCGGGAGGTTTGTCCGTCATCCTTGGAAATGAGGCGCAGAACATTGCCTGCACCACGGGAGGTGCGGTACAGGCTGCTGTGGATGTGACGATCCCCTTTACCGGGTATGTAGGCATCACGCAGACCCCATGTACCTGTACAGTGGGAACCCTGCCCACCGGAGTGACCGTAAAATCCAATACGGCAGCCACGGCGTCTGCGTCAGGTTCCGTAGTGCTTACCTTTGCCGCCAATGCCACCCTGGGCGGGGCATCGGTGCTGACGGGTACGATTGACCTGACCTTTACGATTTCAGGAAAGAGCGTGGTGAAGAAGTTTGCATGGACGAAATCCAATAAGGGAAGCAACGGGGCCAGTGCGGTGGTGTTCTCTGTTTACGCACCAAACGGGACCATCGTACAAAACCAGTCCGGCTCCCTGGTGCTGGCAACTTCCGCATACAGCGGCACGACGGAGATCACCACCGGCGCGACCTACCAGTGGGCAAAATACACTGCCGGGAAATGGACGGATATCAGCGGGGAAACATCTGACACGCTGACCGTTTCCGGTGCGGATATCGTGAATATCCAGTCTTACCGATGCACTATGAATTACGGAGGCAAGTCCTATGTGGATGTGATCACGGTGGAGGATAAGTCAGACCCCTATGTGTCAGAGATGCTCTCCATCGGCGGCTTTACCGTAAAGAATAACCTGGGCGGTCTGGTTCCCTATGTGATCGTCCGTACCAACCAGAAGGAAGTGGATGCCCTGCTCGGCAATATCAGTGAAACGGCACCGTCTACGCCGACAAACGGGATGTTCTGGTACAAGATCGACCACACGGCGAAAACGGTCACGCTGATGAAGTACAATGGCACGTCCTGGGCAGCGGCAACAGAAAAGCAGAACCTTACCTACACCTGGTATAAGCAGGATAAGGATGGGAAAGAAACAGAGTTTGGAAAGACCGGGAAGGTTATCTACCTGTCTGCGGATGACATTGACAGCATTGCCACGCTGCAGTGTGATGTGTCCAATTAGGGGGTGGTGGCTATGGCGCTCCTGACTATCTGCCAGCACACGTTCCAGAACGTGCAGGCGTATGACGATGCGGTGGAGGATGTGGAATCCCTGAAGATCAACGTGCGGGAGTGCTACTCGGAGATCACGAAGACCTCGGAGCAGATTCAGAGCTCCGTCCGGGAGACCTATCTTTCCAAGTCAGAGTTAGAAAGCATCCAGCAGGATTTCCAGGCGAGCATCACCCAGAACAGCAGTGAGATCCGTATGGACTTTACACAGATCACTAATGAGATCATCAACAATGTATCTGCCAACCAGACGCTTTTGGAGGAGTATATCCGGTTCAAGGGTGCGCTCATCGAACTTGGGAAAGTGGGGAATGCGTTCACGGCGGAGCTTTCCAATGAGGAACTGGCCTTTAAGAAGAACGGGCAGAAGATTGCCTATATCTCCAACCAGAGTCTTGTGATCACCAATGCGGAGATCCGGAACAAGCTTTCCCTGGGCAATGAGAGCCGGGGATGGTTTGATTTTATCCCAAGGGCTAATGGAAACCTGTCCATCAAGTGGCGTGATCCAGTGGGATAGAAATAGTTTTCATTTTTGTGAGGAAGGAGGGGGAAATGTATGGCATCCAGCGGCAGCTTTTCCGGCTCCATCCACAGCGGGCATTATGTGCTGCGGGTGGACTGGACGCAGACTAAAAATGTATCTGCCAATACCAGTACCATCACGGCAAAAGCCTATCTGGTCAATGACTGGAGCTTAAGCATTAACGCGCGGTCGGATAATAAAGTGACGATTGACGGTACGGCGCAGACGTATGCATCCCCGGCAATCAGCAGTACGGGAACCCATCTGCTCGGCACGGTCACGCAGACGGTAAACCATGCCAGCGATGGCAGCAAGAGCCTGGCCATGAGCGCGGTATTCTATATCCGTGCGACTTTAAGCGGCACTTATTATGAGTCGATCACAGCCAGCGCCAATATTACGCTGGATTCCATCGCAAGGGCATCCACGGTTTCCGCATCCAATGTGGCGATGGGGTCTGCCGCCACGATTGCCATCAGCCGTGCCTCCTCTTCCTTTACCCACACGCTGACCTATGCCTTTGGAAACACCACGGGGACGATTGCCACAAAGACCACGGCGACCTCAGTGTCATGGACACCGCCCCTTACGCTGGCAAACCAGATACCAAAGGCAGTGACGGGAACCTGCACGATTACCTGTACCACCTATAATGGAAACACCAGCATTGGAAGCAAGAACTGTACGCTGACACTGTCCGTCCCGGCCTCGGTAAAACCAACGATTACCAGCCTGACAGCGGCCAGGGTGGATGGGGCGGTGCCAAGCACCTGGGGGATTTATGTGCAGACAAAATCCAAGGCCACACTGACCATCAATGGGGCGGCGGGAAGCTACGGTTCCACGATTTCTTCCTATTCCATTACGGGCGGCGGATACACAAGCACGGCATCCAGCTTTACGACGGGCTTTTTGAATACTTCCGGTACGGTTACTTTTACGGCGACGGTGACGGATTCCAGGGGGCGTGTGTCAGCGGCGGCAACGGTGTCGATTTCCGTAGTGGCCTATTCCCCGCCGTCCTTTAGCAGTTACCTGTCGCAGCGTTGTTTCAGTGATGGGACCGTCAATGAGGACGGGACGTATATCCGGGGGCAGGTTTCCTACAGTTATGCATCGTGCAGCAGCAAGAACACCATTACCCGTGCAACCTATTACAAGAAGGCATCGGATACCGCGTGGACGAATGCTAGCGCCGCTTTTAGTTCCGGTACGGCATTTACCTTTGGCGGCGGCAAGATCTCTACGGAAACTTCCTATGACATCAAATATACACTGACGGATGCTTTTACCACCATCGCCATCCAGGACATCGTTTCCACAGCTGCCGTGGTCATGGACTTTAAGAGGGGCGGCAAAGGCGTGGCGGTCGGGAAGGTATCTGAAGTGGATAACGCTTTTGAGGTTGCGGAGGATTGGGATGTCCGGGTGTATGGGAAACTTCTGAAGGACTATATCCAGTCTTTCATTAAGACCATGTACCCGGTGGGCAGTATCTATATGAGTGTCAACGCCACGAATCCATCCACCTACTTTGGAGGGACCTGGGTGGCGTGGGGCGCGGGAAGGGTGCCTGTGGGCATCAACACGTCTGACGGCAACTTCAATACCGTGGAAAAAACGGGCGGTGCGGCAACAGTGGCGCTGACAGCCGCACAGATGCCGGCTCATACGCACGGAACGGGTACGCTGGCTGCCGCCAGCGCCGGGGCGCATACCCATAACCTGAAAAACCAGAAGGCTGCGTGGGGCGTGGATGGTGCAGGCAACCGTGTCATGGTGGATGCGACTTCCGGCTATACGGCGCTGACCAATAAAGCGACCGCCAGCGCCGGGGCGCATACACACACCCTTTCCGGCGCCACAGCGTCAACAGGAAGCGGCAGTGCCCACAGCAACTTACAGCCGTATATCGTCTGCTATATGTGGAAACGGACGGCTTAGAATAAATCAAAAATAAACCAACTTGGAAAACAGGCAGTTCACTTTTTTAGGTGGCTGCCTTTTTCAATATAAAAAATCAAAGAAAGCGAGGAAAAGAGGATGAAAAATTTTATTGAAGCGGCACAGTACGCATTCGCGGCACTTGGAGGGGCGGTGGGCGCCGTTATGGGAGGATTTGACGGATTCCTGTATGCCCTGATCGTGTTCGTGGTGGTGGACTACCTGACGGGCGTCATGGTGGCGGTCCTGGACAAGAAGCTGTCCAGCGAGGTTGGTTTCCATGGAATTTTCAAGAAGGTGGTTATCTTTGCGCTGGTGGCAGTGGGGCATATCGTGGATTTTTATGTAATCCAGAATGGAAGCGTCATCCGCACGGCGGTGATCTTCTTCTATTTATCCAATGAAGGGATCAGCATCCTGGAGAACGCATCGGTCCTTGGGCTGCCCGTACCGCAGAAGTTAAAGGATGTATTGGAACAGCTGAAAGATGGGAAAGAGGAAGAGTAAGCATCGGGTTTCCGGTGCTTTTTCCTTTGGAAAGAGAGGATTGAATTATGAAGTTGGTACAGAGTATCTTAACAAAAAATCCCTGCTATACGGCGGGAAGAAAGATAACGGTCAAGGGGCTGATGCTCCATTCCGTAGGATGCCCGCAGCCCAGGGCATCGGTGTTTATCAATTCGTGGAACAGCCCGTCTTATAACAATGCCTGTGTGCATGGTTTTATTGACGGCAACGATGGCACGGTGTATCAGACGCTTCCATGGAATCATCGTGGCTGGCACTGTGGTTCCGGCAGTAAAGGAAGCGGCAACAATACCCATATCGGAGTGGAAATGTGCGAACCGGCGTGCATCAAGTACACATCGGGCAGTAACTTTACCTGCTCGGATAAAGCAACAGCAAAGGCTGTGGCAAAGAGAACCTATGAGGCGGCGGTGGAGCTGTTTGCCATGCTTTGCAAACAGTACAACTTAAACCCGACCGCTGATGGCGTCATCATCAGCCACAGGGAGGGGCACAGCCGGGGCATTGCTTCTAACCACGGAGACCCGGAGCATCTGTGGAATGGACTCGGCATGGGCTATACGATGGACGGGTTCCGTAAAGCAGTAAAGGCGAAGATGAACTGTTCCGGCAGCACAGATAATCCTGGCACTTCCGGCCTGCAGGCATCTGTCCTTAAAAACCTCTCTGAGGCAGATGTGATCGCCAAGGTGGGGCCGCTGTTTACCGCAGACCAGAAGGCAAGCGGTATCCTTGCTTCGGTATCGCTGGCACAGTTTATTCTGGAGAGCGGATACGGGAAGAGCGAACTGGCACAGAACGCCAACAACTGTTTTGGCATGAAAAAGTCGCTCTCCGGGAATACCTGGGGCGGTTCCACCTGGGACGGCACTTCTATTTACACCAAGAAAACGCAGGAATACGAGAACGGCGCTTATGTGACGGTGTCGGCTGACTTCCGTAAATATCCGTCCGTGGAGAAATCCATCGCAGACCATTCCGCATACCTTTTGGGAGCGAAGAATGGCGCGAAACTGCGCTATGATGGTCTGAAAGGCTGCACGGACTATAAGAAAGCGGTGCAGATCATCAAGGATGGCGGGTATGCAACTTCCCCGACCTATGTGGAGAACCTCTGTTCCGTCATCGAGAAGTGGAAGCTGACGCAGTATGACGTGGCAAATGCCGGAACTGCGGAAGTGTGGTACCGTGTGCGTAAGACCTGGGCGGATGCGGCATCGCAGAAGGGCGCATTCCACAGTCTGGAGAATGCGAAGAAGTGTGCGGATGAGAATGCCGGGTATTCCGTGTTCGATGAATCCGGCAGAAATCTCTATACCGGGAAACGGACCGCCTTTCAGCCGTATCTGGTGAAGGTGGCTATCTCGGACCTGCGTATCCGCAAAGGTCCCGGAACCGATAAGGCCAAGACCGGAAAGTACACGGGTACGGGTGTCTTTACGATTGTCGAGGAAGCGGACGGTCCCGGCGCATCCAAGTGGGGGCTTTTGAAAGCATACCAGAAAAACCGTGACGGCTGGATTTCGCTGGACTATGCGCAGAAAATATAAGTAACAAAAAACGGTGCCTGCCAAGGGAGATTTCCTTGGCGGGCATCATTTTTACATGGACTTTTGCAGAGGAGGGTCATGATGAAGAAGCAGGATATTATAAAACTGAACGATCTGAGACAGCAGGGCAAGGGAGCGGCGGAAATCGCGGAAACGCTAAACCTGCCACTAAACACAGTAAAATCTTATCTGCGCCGGCATCCGGAAGCGGACGCCTCCCGTGTCTGTCCGCAGTGTGGGAAACCAGTAGCGCAGAAGGAAGGGCGGAAGGAGAAGAAGTTCTGTTCGGATAAATGCCGCATGACATGGTGGAACAGCCACCAGTCGGAGATCAAAAAAGAGGCATATTACACGCTGGTGTGCCAGTTTTGCGGAAAGGAGTTTGAAAGCTATGGGAACCAGAGAAGGAAGTTCTGCAGCAGGAAATGTTACGGAGATCACAGAAAAAAACTCGCAGGAAACGTATTCAGCGGATAACCTGATGGCTTACAGGGTGTCCCTTTCGCTGATCGACAGCCTGTATTCGGGCGGGCATCTCACGGCGGCGGATCGCAGGAAAGCATACACAATTATCGCCAAACGCCACGGCTTATCTTTGGATAGTATTTTCGCGGAAACTGCTTGATATATATCGGCTTTAGAGTGATGAATATGGTACGCCAAAGGTGGCGGAAATTGATACAAGGAGGGAGAACATGGGCAGAAAAGTGACGCGGGTGGCCTTTGGAGCACCGGAGATTCCTAAAAAGAAAAACGTGGCGGCTTACTGCCGTGTATCATCCGGAAAGGACGCCATGCTCCATTCGCTTGCGGCGCAGGTCAGCTATTACAGTGAACTGATCCAGAGCCATGGGGAATGGGAGTATGCCGGGGTCTATGCGGATGAGGCAAAGACCGGCACAAAGGATACCAGGGAAAATTTCGTGCGGCTGCTTTCCGACTGCCGCGCAGGGAAGATCGATATGATACTGACCAAGTCGATTTCCCGGTTTGCCAGAAATACGGTTACGCTGCTGGAGACGGTGCGGGAACTGAAGCTGATGGGTGTGGATGTTTATTTTGAAGAGCAGAACATCCACTCCATGAGCACGGACGGAGAATTCATGCTGACCATCCTGGCATCCTACGCACAGGAGGAGAGCCGGTCGGCAAGCGAGAACCAGAAATGGCGCATCAAGAAGAATTTTGAGGAAGGGAAGCCGTGGAGCAGTACGCTTCTTGGTTACCGCAACGTGAACGGGCACTTTGAGATCGTGCCGGAGGAAGCGGAAACGGTGCGGATGATTTATGACTGGTATTTAGAGGGGCTTGGGGCAACCGCCATCCAGAAACGGCTCAATTCCATGGGGATTAAGACAAGGCGCGGAAATGCATGGAGCAGAAGCCCGATCTTAAAGCTGCTCCGCAATTACACCTATACCGGGAACCTTCTCCAGCAGAGGACCTACCGAGAGAACCACATCACGAAAAAGTGCATCAAAAACCTGGGTGAAAAGCCAATGTATCTGGCAGAAGGAACCCATGAGGCGATCATTGACATGGATACCTTCAACCGGGTGCAGGAGGAGATCAAACGCAGGGCGGAGATTTATAAAAGCCCGGAAGGAAAAACGTGTGAGACCTATCCTTTCACCGGCATGGTAAAGTGCAGCCGGTGTGGGAAAAGCTACATCCGTTCCGGCTCAGCGAAATACCGGACATGGACCTGCCAGACACGGAGAAAAGAGGGATTGGCATACTGTGAGGCGGAGATCATCCCGGAGGAAGAACTGATACGGCTTACTGCGGAGGTACTTGGCGGGGAAGTCACGGAGGATGCCGTCAGGGATAAAATAACGGTTATCCGGGCAGAGAAAGACCGTACACTGGTATTCTGTTTGGAAAATGGGAAAGAAACCGTTAAACAGTGGAAAGAGCATGAAGTGGTACACGTCTGCACGGAGGAGCAGAAGCGGCAGATTAGCCTGAAAAATTCGGGAAGAAAACCTTCAGAGGAACAGCGCAGACGCCATAGTGAACGGATGAAGGAATACTGGAAAAACCGGGAGTATCCGGAAGAATGGCGTAAAAAGCAGAGCGAAAAGATGAAGGCGTACTGGAATGATCCGGAAGCCTCCGATGCGCACAGGCAGACAGTGAGCGACCGGATGAAGGAAATGCGGGCAAAGGAAACAGGAAAGGGGGCGCAGAACGATGGCTAATGTGACAGTGATTCCGGCAACCAGAAATTTCCACACCGGAATAAGGAAAGATGCCGTGGTTCGAAAAAAGACCGCCGGATATGCCCGTGTCAGCACGGACAGCGAGGAGCAGCAGACTAGCTACGAGGCGCAGGTGGATTATTACACCAACTACATTAAAAACAACCCGGAATGGGAATTTGTCGGCGTGTATACGGATGAAGGAATCAGCGCAACCGGCACCAAGCACAGGGACGGTTTTAACCAGATGATACAGGATGCACTGGACGGAAAGATCGATCTGATCGTCACCAAGTCGGTATCCCGGTTTGCCAGAAATACGGTGGACAGCCTTACCACGGTGCGGAAACTAAAGGAAAAGGGCGTGGAGGTGTACTTCCAGAAAGAAAACATCTATACCCTTGACTCCAAAGGGGAACTGCTGATCACCATCATGTCCTCCCTGGCGCAGGAAGAATCCCGGTCCATTTCAGAGAATGTGACCTGGGGACAAAGAAAACGGTTTGCAGACGGCAAGGTAAGCGTCGCCTACAGTTCTTTCCTTGGCTACCGGAAGGGGGAGGACGGGCAGATGGAGATTGTGCCGGAGGAGGCAGAAACCGTAAGGCTTATTTACCGGATGTTCATGCAGGGAAAGACGCCTTACGCCATTGCAAAGTACCTGATGGAAAAGAAGATCCCCACACCGACCGGCAAACAGCGGTGGCAGCACCGGACCATCGAGAACATACTGACAAATGAAAAGTACAAGGGAGATGCCAGGCTCCAGAAGTGCTATACGGTGGACTTCCTTTCCAAGAAGCGGAAAGTGAATGAGGGCGAGGTTCCCCAGTATTATGTAGAAGGCAGCCATGACGCCATCATCGCACCTGCAGAGTGGCAGATGGTACAGCTGGAGATGGAACGCAGGAGGAACATGGGGCGGAGCCATAACTGCTGCGGGCCGTTTTCCGTAAAGCTGAAATGCGGGGACTGTGGGGAATTCTTCGGTTCCAAGGTCTGGCACTCTAACAGCAAGTACAAACGCACTATCTGGCAGTGCAACGCCAAGTTTAAAGGCGAAAGCAAATGTACCACACCTCATCTGTACGAGCAGAGGATACAGGAATTATTTCTGGAGGCGCTGGGGCGGCTGCTGGAAAACCGGGAGACGGTCATGGATGACTGCCGTGCGGTGATGGATGTGCTGGGAGATTGCAGCGCTATTGAAAAGGAACTGGAATCGGTCAGCAGCGAGATGGAGGTAGTCACCGGGCTGATCCAGAAGCTGATTGTGGAAAACGCCACCCGGAAACTGGACCAGAACGATTACCGTAGGAAGTATGAGGGATATGTCAATAAGTATGCGGCATTAGAGAGCCGGATGGAAAGCCTGAAAAAAGACCGGGAGAGCCGGGAAATCAAGTTTGACATTTTCAGCGGGTTCCTGTTTGAACTGAGTGAACTGGAGGAACTGCCGCTGGAGTTTGATGTGAAGCTGTTCCACAGCCTGGTGGATTACGCAACGGTGTACCACGATGGAAGGATAGTGTTTACCTTTCGGAATGGCGCAGAGGTTGAGAAGAAGATGTAAAAGATGAACATGTCTTTTCCTTAACGTGATATAATGAGATTAGACTCTTTTTGCTTTACAAATATAAAAGTTCATGTTTGCATAGTTGTAACTGCCGCCTTAAGCAGATATAATAAACTAGGCGCAAGATAGGGAATTAGGGCTAATTGAAACATGTATTGGCACCTAACGGTATTATACACATAAAGGATGGAAAATAAGTGGTTGCAAATTTCAAAATGTTAAAAAAGGAAGCGGCGCTTCTATGTATATTGGTTTTCAGTAGCTGCTTAATTTATCTGGCACTGTATAAATCCTTTTACAATGTAGATATTGGTGAAGAGACAGGAAGTTCCAGCGTATTATTTATTATGACGTTTGGCAAGTATATTTATATGGTGGCAGGTCTGTTTCTTGTGGGATTTACGGTATGCGTGTTTAACCATATGCGGTCATACTGTGTTGGAAAATTGTTTTCAATATATCTATTGTTTATTACTTTGGTTACTTGCCTTATAGCCGTTTATGGCAGCGGCAACTGTTTTGTAAATAGCTTGAATGCAATTCTGCTGATAATCAGCAATGTGGTTTTCTTTCATCTGGTTGGCCGCTTGACGCTGCTTACCAAAAGGAAACTTTTTAGATTATCTAAAGTAATCTACTGTTTGTTTGCGGCTTTGCTGATTGGAGTTGTGGCTATAAGCAAAAAATTAATCGGAGATTTTCACAATGAGATAATTTTACTCGATTATGCAATCACTATTATCGTGCTGTTTATAAATCTTGCCGGCAGTTACAAGAATTCAACGGTCTATTCAAGACGGCAAATTCTATGGCTGGGTACAGGCACGTTGGTGGGAACTGTCATTTTTATAATTTCACGATTTCTGCCGATGTTTGCTGTTGTCGCCATTTCGGATTCTCCCGGCGAGCCGCAATATGCAAAGATGCAGTTAGATAATCTGGATTTCATGAGAATTCACTTTCCGCTTGCCATACTGGTTGGAATTGTGACTGCCACAACCTTTCTGCTGATTAAGAGAGAATATATTTCTCTGGGTGATGATAATGACTTAAAACTGTACATAGGCGGCACCGGTTATTTGCTTGTTGCGAATACTTTGTTTCGTGTTTTTTTTGGTGGTGGTATAGAAGAATTTGTTGTGTTTAATATGATTGTGATACTCCCGCTTTTTATATATGGATGCAAATCATATAAGCAGAAAGCAGCCGCATATGACAGTAAAATGCTGGAGGTATTAGAAAATGAACGACAGCGTCTTTCTGTTTTTCTTCATGATGAGGTGCTTCAGAGTTTGATCGCGGTTTCCTATACGGTAAGGTCAGATGAGGAAAAAGAAAAATTATCAGAAGTCATTGGCGAAATCAGGGGGATCAGTCAGGAACTATATCCTACTATTGTAGAAGATTTAGGAGTTGACGAGGCATTAAAGATTTTATTGGACGAGGTAAGGGGAGATTATAACGTAGATATTGAGTATCAGTATACCTATCCGGCTGGAGTTTTACCTGAGAAGATTTCGCTGACGCTGTACCGTACAGTAAAGGAACTGGTAAATAATGCGCTGAAGCACGCCTGCTGTACTTATATGAAGATTGCAATTTCTGAAAAGAATGAAGGAATCTCCTGCGTTGTCTCAGATAATGGAAAAGGCTTTCGTATTCCGGAAGATGATGAACTGATAAAAGCACCGCATATGGGAATATACACAATCAAAAAACAGATTGCCGGGCTTGGCGGAAGCATACGGATACTCTCAGATACAAAAGGAAGCGAATTTCAAATCTACATACCAATGAGGTGATGGAATGGAAGAAATAAAAATCATAGTTGCGGATGACCATAAAATGATTGCAGAGGGAATTGCCGCTCAATTATCACAGCAGGATGGGATAACTGTGCTTGAAACGATTACGGAGCCGTCAATGATCTGCACACAAGTTCGGAAATCAATGCCGAATGCTGTATTGATGGATATCCGAATGGGTGCTCATAATGGGATTGAACTGGCAACAGTCATAAAAAAAGATAATCCGGATATCAAAGTTATTTTAATGTCTGGATATAATATCAGCCATATGGCAAAAAGCAGTGTTGCAGATGCATTTGCTTCTAAAGAAGAAAGCATTGCATCATTAACGCAGACGATACGAAAAGTGTGTATTGATCAGGCAAGCGTTTTCCCCGGTTCAGAGGAGAAGGCAGTTCTTACGGATATGGAGATCAAGGTTCTGGAACTGATCAGTCAGGATAAGCGAAGGAAAGAGATTGCGGCTGAATTATATATTTCCGAGAAAACGGTCACAAACCATATTTCATCCATATTAGACAAACTGCAGGTGCGCTCCAGGGTTGGAGCGATCATGAAAGGGATTGAACTTGGACTGATTGATGAACAGTAGTGAAAACAGAAGAATTTGCACTGTCAATAGGACTTTCGGGCAAAATTTATGCCTGAAAGTCCTATTGTTGTTTGAAAGAGAAATTGAGATAATTCAGCTATCAGAGACCATGAGGTGGCTGAAAATCAGAAATGTGAGGTGGATACGCAGATGAAACAGCAAACAGTATTGGAAGTGCGTCATCTGACAAAAGGATATGGACAAAATATAGTCCTCAAAGATATTTCTTTTTCCGTTCCTAAAGGTTCTATTGTAGGACTGCTTGGCAAAAATGGAGCCGGGAAAACTACATTGATGAAGACAATTCTCGGTCTGCTCTGTCAGTATGACGGAGAAATCTATTTTGATGGCAATAAGATGAACTGTCAAAGTGCAGTAGTTATGAGCAGGATCGGTTCACTGGTTGATGTAAGATTTTATGATGATATGACGGCATATCAAAACCTGAACTATCTCCTACTGGCCGATCCCCACATGACAGGAACCATGAGAAGACAGAGGATTTCAGAACTGCTTGAAATGGTGGGGTTAGAAAAAAACAGGAATGATAAGGTCAGATCCTTTTCTCTTGGTATGAAGCAACGGCTGGCATTAGCACAGGTCTTTGTCCATGAAGCCGGGCTGCTGATTCTTGACGAACCATTTATCGGATTAGACCCGGTAGGTATGGAGGAAATGAAATCTTTTCTTAAAGAAATGCAGAGGCAAAAGAATGTATCTATTATTTTTTCCAGCCATCAGTTAGATGAAGTCGGTGATCTGGCGGATGAAATTGTTGCGATTTCCGATGGCACAGTCAAATACTGCGGAACTTTAAAGGAACTACAGAACCGAAACAAAAAATATAAGATCTGGTTCAAGGGAAAAGAACTGCCAGTTGTCATTCCTTACGATGAGGAGAAACTTCAGGATACCATTAGTGAACACAGTAGTAAGGGATTTGCAGTAGAAAAGATAGAGGTACTTGAGAATGCGCTCTATCAGTTATTTGTATAGGTGATGAACATGATGAAGCAAGAGTTGTATAAAATGTACCATCGGAAATATCTTCTGGCATGGTGTTTTTTGATGCTGCTGCCATTTTTATTTGGTATAGGTACTATTTTTCATTTGCCTTATATGGTAGGGGAATCTTCATTTCCCAGTGCTTTTGATTATTGCGCTGATATGCAGGAATTGGTGAAATATTTTTATTTTCTGGTTGCAGTATATCTTGCGGGAAATCTTTTTGCAGGCGAACGTGAAGAGGGACAGCTTCAGATCAGTATGGTACTGATTGGAAACAGGAAGAAAATCATAATTGCAAAAATACTTTCCTATGCAAGCCTTTTATTTTTATTTCAGCTTGCATTTTGGCTTGTGAATTCTTTCCTGTATTATCTTGGCAATATCGGAAGTTCTACATTTCATATTATGCAAAAAGGCTGCTTTATTAGCTACGCAGGAATGTTCTTTGGGTACTGGGAAATGCTCGTGCTGTGTGGTGTAGCCGCAATACTGGCCGGAATGTATTTGAAGCAGATACACACGATTGTGATTGTTTACTTTGTATGGTTTTCATTGAGATATGCAAATGAATTGGTGGATTTGAAAGGTAAGCGCCAAATATTCCTGCGGATTTCCTGATTTCCGAGTTTCACCTATA
>ERZ809224.1940-NODE-1940-length-13763-cov-5.710826_pt1 | contig 13763 bp, 12 predicted proteins | sample MGYA00520513_ERZ809224 | MGnify/ENA primary metagenome ERZ809224 (study PRJEB31576, sample SAMEA3212658) | Homo sapiens | biome: human-gut; feature: human gut; material: fecal | place: Sweden | collected 2012 ...
CGATAATTATTCTTTGCCCAGCTGTCAATATCTATTTTGTCAGTGGCTTCATTTCCAAAGGTCAGCATAAATTTAACTGCATAAATTGCATTTTTAGCAATGTCATGCTTACCATTTTTATACCATGGGGATTCTGCAATTTTGTCATGGAAGATCTCAACAAAGGTCTTTCCCGGCGGACGTTCTGTAAGTTCCAGATTGTAATTGGTTTTAGTTTCATCTGCATTTATCACATCTCTTAATCTGAGATTGTGTTCGTAGACAGCGCCTATTGCACCGACTGATTTTATCTTTTCGATTCTGCATACTTCTTTTGCTAAATACATAACGTATCCTCCTTGCAATGATTATTTGAGCTGGGGAGTATTACAAAGCGAATACACCTGTTATTGGCGGATAATTTCGGCAATAAAAACGGTCAAACAGACAGACAACAAATTGGCTGTTCGATTGACCGCAGGTATGAGCAATCATAATGGCCCGCTGCCAGAAATTATCCGGTGGATGATTTCGAGAAGCGCCCTCGGAGAGCGAACGTGCTTTTTGTTTACTTTAGATAGCAAGATATCTGGAGTAAGCAAAAAGCGGAGTGAGTCCGCTTTTATACTTTCGTCAGCTATGTTTTATTTGAACTCTGTAAAAGCTGCTAAAATAACTTACGTTTTGCGTAAACAGCTGGCGTTTAAAAGGTGTGGGACACCTTTTGACAGCGTTCGTATAGCCAAAAAATTACACAAAAAAGAACCGTATTTTTTCACGGTTCCAAGTTTTCATTCAAAATTCTCCCTTCATGACAAACAGATAAAAATGACAATCAATCCGATCATCGCATTTTTTATTTGCTGTATATTGAAAAATTCCCTTTCAGATTTTATCATTTTTATCATTTCTGCCTTTTTCTGTAATAGATGAAAGTTTCATCTGCTCAAACGGAATTTCCAACGTATCGTCTATTTCTTTAAAATCTGTCTCTTTCGGAGCAGTATCTTTAAAATAAAATGTTCCGTCTGAAAATCGCTTAAAGGTATATCCCTTATCTGCCATGTACTCCCAAAACCTGGATTTTCCATGAGGCGTCCGTCCGTTTTCTTCGCAGTAATCTTCGTACATCCGGTAGACTTCGCTGCGTTTCATTTTCTCACCGCTCTTATGGCAAAGCATATCTTCCGTAAATGCCTTTACGCTGTCGGCAGAGCGGTATAGTGTTTCAATGCAGGTCTTGCTATGATTGCTCTCAATAAAGCGCTGATCTGTATATAGCTTTCGCAATGCCTGTACCGCCATATGAATTGCATAATCGGATTCCATACAGAGCTTTTCTTTTAGCTGTGAATCCTTTTTGCTTTCTGGAATGCTTTTATTCATATCAAGTACCAGCAACCGGCGATAGTACGCATTTGTTTTGTCATCCAGATTCAGCGGAAGTTCATTTGCCGAGAACAGCAGTTTTGCATAGCTGGTAAACTGCGCCGGATCTTGTCCTTTCTTTTCGTAAAGCAGGGTATCTTCTCCAACAGCTTTTTTGATAATGTCTACGCTTTCCAATGCTGTACTGGGAATATCGGCACAGGCATTTAACAATTTTCCAAACAGGCCTGTAGCGTAAAATCTCTGATTCAAATTTTGCAGAGACATACTGGAAAAATTGCGGTTTCCGATAAGGTACTGCGCAAGGGAAATAATAACGGATTTTCCGGTTCCGCCTCTCCCTTTAATCATGAGAAATTTCTGGAAACGTGTATCCGTAGTCATGCAATAACCGAGGTACTGCCAGAACGTTTGCTGGTCGGTTTCGTCTGGAAGTGAGAAATCCAGATATTTCTGAATAATCTGACCGCCTGCAAGGGCATCGTCTGCCTGTTCCGGATAAAATGAAAACGGAATTTGATTGATCATGAGATATTTCGTATTATGCTTCAGTATTTTCCATTCTATTACATCAAAATATCCATTTTGGAAGTTGATCCAATGCGGTGGCTGATTGTTCAGATCCGAAAAATTTCTCTGCACCTGCGGCTGGGAAATGAGCAGGTTATAAATACTCTGAATGGTTGTGGCTTTGATGCAATCCCGAAAAATCAACTTCTGAATGTGAGATTTTAGGCGAATCCCGCCTCGGTCTTCGTGATAGCATCCAAGTTCATAGAGATACGGTGTATTTCCAAGCATAAAAAAAGAGATTGTCTGAATCAGATAATCCACAATCTCCATATCAAATACACCTATTCGTTTCCCCTGTTCATTATATCGGTGAAATCTGCTTAAATCCGGCGAACTCGCCGGACATCCTTCAAACCGTTGGATGTAATCAGAAAGCAGTGTTTTCAATTCCTGCTGATATTCGAGCTTCTCCAGATATTCTTTATTTTTAAATATCATCCAGCCTTTTCGATAATGCAGATAATTCTTTTGAAAGAAATCTTCCAGAAAATCGTTGCATTTCTTTGTTGAACAGGCTGGCACATAACAGTAGTTCATCTGGTATGTGCCAGTACAGGCAATCCCGGTCATATATGCCGCAAATGTTTCCAGATTATAAAATCCGTCCGTATGATCCAATAAAGCAATCGCCTGATAGCCTGCAGCAATAATCGAGAAAGCAAGTTCCTGATTGTCTGTCAGAAACAGATATTTCTGTTCCAACGTGTCCGGTTTTGTGTTCATATAGTGTTCTAAAAAGTTTTTATTCATGTAAATCCCTCCTTAAATTGAAAAAAGACACCTCTTTTCAGAAGCGTCTTCTTCATGTAAAATACTTAGAAAGTGGCTATTTGTGCGTCTTTCGCACTATTCAGTCCATCAATCCAGTTACATAAAATAACTATCGTTTCAAGATTTACATTGATAAGTGTACGACACCTTTCCGCCCGCCAAGCACATTTTTACCCTTTACGTCATCCCACTTGAAATCTGGCATTGCTTCTCTTGCTACCAGAAAATTTCCGGCACGCTGTGTGAGCTGTGCAAAGTTTATGACGGAATCCTTGGCGCCTTCGGTGTAAGCATAAACGGTCGCTTCGGCACCCATGAAACCGATATCCGCTTCTCCGGAAAGGACTGCAGTCATGGTCTTGTCAGCTCCGAAACCGTTGACCAGTGTCAGATCAATCCCTTCCCGGGTAAAGTAGCCTTCCTGGATGGCTACATACTGAGGCGCGTAAAAAATGGAGTGAGCTACCTCGTTGAGAGTGATTTTTTCCAGTTCCTTTGAGGAATTCTTTTTACCGCAGGAGCAGAGGACTGTGGTTATCAGGAGTAAAAAAATGGACAAAGCAAGAAATTTCTTTTTCATATACCTCTCCTTTTCTTTCCCTTCTGTAATAATATGAAACAAAAAGAAAATGGTTACGCATTTTTGGGGGGAAGGATTGGATTTTGGAAGGCGGTGTGTTATAGTAAGTAGTACTATTTCAAAGGTACGAAAAGGACAGTAAGAAATTATCTGAGAAAACCGCCGTCAATTCCGATTTCGCCAAATTCGTATAAAAAGAACGGTAAGAAATCATCTAAGGAATAGATTGACAAAAATGCGGCAGCACCGGATATTAGATTTTCAAGAGAAATTAAATACAGGTAATAGACAGATAAGAATGGAGGAGTGGAAGAATATGTCTGATTATATTACAACTTACGGAGGCACACATTTTGTACCTGTAAATCCTGCTGCGGAGGATGTGCACATAACGGATATAGCTCATGCACTTTCCATGCTGTGCCGCGGAAATGGTCATGTGAAACAGTTTTTTTCAGTGGGGCAGCATTGTATTCACTGTGCAGTGGAGGCAAAGGCGAGAGGATATTCTGACAGACTGTGTCTGGCATGTCTTCTGCACGATGCCAGCGAGGCCTATATGTCTGATGTAACAAGGCCGTTTAAAAAATATTTGAAGGAATATAAAGTGTTCGAGGAAAAATTGCTGGATGTGATTTACGAAAAATATCTTGGCACCAATTTGATGCCGGAGGAAGAGCAGATTGTCAGAGAAATAGATGATGACATGCTGTATTTTGACTTGCTGGTACTTTTAAATGAACCTTCTGACAGAGAAGAACCACGGATGAAAAGCCGATTTTTTTATGATTTTATACCGTTTATTGAAATTGAGAGAAAGTACCTGGAGCTTTTTTATAAGTTTGGAGGCAAGGATATATAGAAAAAAAGAGGAAACTCTGCGCCGGCACAGAGAAAGATAAAGGATGTTTTTACTGAAACGGCGCAGAAGCATGAGAGGTTACCAGTATGTGCGAACAGTTTCATGTCAGATTAGAATTTCACACCGGATGTTTGCGTTCCGCTTTTAATTTGATAGAAGAAGAGTACTCGGATGGCGTCATGCCAGTCAGCTTTTTAAACTGACGTGAGAAATAGTGCACGGAGGTATAGCCGAGAAAATCGGAAATCTGTGTAAAATTGTGGTGATTCTCACGAATAAGCTGTTTGGCAAACTCGATTTTCAGGTGTGAAAAGTAGTCGATGACTCCGCTCTGATTTTGCTCGCGGAAAAGCTTCTGAAGCTGGAAACGGCCAATCAGATTATCCTTGCAGATTTCATCGATGGTCAGGCGCTCACAGATATGTTCTTCCAGATAGGCGATAATATTTTCATAAGTACGGGAATCATTTTTTTGCTTGATGGATTTTACGGTTGGTGTGGATTGGCCTCCGTCAAGTCTTAAACGTATCATATGCAGCAGCAGCAGTTCCAGATTGATTTTGATCATTTGCTCTGAACCGAAAGCAGGAGTTTCCACACGCTCCATTTTTGTAGTACTCGGATCTCCGAGCGGTGTGGCAATGCACTTTTTGGCTTCAGAGAGTATGTTTGCCAGCAAAGTGTGTTCGTACTCACCGATACTTGTGACAAGTCCTTCCAGATATTTCATACAGGGAGAAGTACATTCGAAAGAAATAACAACCAGGTTAGGAGCAGTGATGCCGTTTGCAGTTACATTGTGAAACTCATTGGGCTTGTGGAAAATAATCTGGTCTTTTTTCAGTGTGTAAGGCTTATCATCTGCCAGAACATTAACTTCTCCTTTATCAACACAGAGAAATTCCCAGAAATCATGGTATTCACCGGGAAAATAATAATCATTTGTATATTCAAAATAGTGAATGGTAACAACCTTTGAGATTTGAAGATCTTCGTTAAGTTTTAAACTTTCAAATGCCATAATGTTCCCTCCAGTTATAAATCACGCAGCACAGATGCTGCATTCCGGAATCCGGCCGGCACAACAGCCGCGCAGGGGCCGGATACGAAAAATGCGGTGCATTTTTCACAATAAGATATTTGATTCCATAGAAACTTTATGATTTACATTATAAACTAAATTTAGAAAAAAGACACGAAAAAATTTGAAATTTTGTAAAATAATAGCAATATATAGGATTGGCGGAAAGGATTGTCAAGGAATGAAATTTGCACTATTTGTGCACAAAAAACAGACGATTGGACAAATCAATGTTCGGCAATATGTGGTATTCTTTTATCATCATAAGTGGTTGAGTTGGTAAAAACGACGAAATCACCATACGAAAATCATTTTTAATTTAAGGAGGTTAATTATGAACAAGAAATTAGTTAGTATCTTACTTGGCACGGCAATGGTAGCTGCTATGCTGGCTGGATGCGGCAACACCGCAAAAGAGACAGAGGCACCGGCAGCAACAGATGCAGCAACTGAGGCACCGGCAGAGACAGAAGCTCCGGCGGATGATGCAGCAGAGACAGAAGCTCCGGCAGATGACGCAGCAGCAGGTGAGTACACAAAGGCTGATGGTGACATCGTTTACTGGTCTATGTGGGATGCAGGTTCCAATCAGGCAAATGCTATTGATGAGATTATTGCTGATTATGAAGCAAAATCCGGCAACACGGTAACCGTTGAGTATAAGGGCCGTGATATTAACACTATGATCGCAGCTTCTCTGGATGCAGGCGAAAAGATTGATCTGTATGAGGATGATTTCCAGAGACTGTCTCAGCAGTTTGGTGACTATGCACTGGATCTGACAGACATGGCTTCCGCAGCAGAGTATGATTCCAAGTCAAACAAGGCTCTGACCTCCGCAGTAACCGGATGGGCCGGCAAACTGGCCTGCCTGCCGTATCAGCCGTATGGTTCTGGTATTTTCTACAACAAAGCTATCTTTGAGGAAGTTGGCGTTGAGGAGCCGGCTACATGGGCTGAGTTCCTGGATGTTTGCCAGAAGATTAAAGATGCCGGCTACACACCGCTGACACTGGATGATGCTTACATTAATCTGAATTTGGGTTACCATCTGGCAAGATACGTTGGACAGGATGGAGCAAAAGAAATCGTTGACAATGGTGATTGGGCAGAGAACGAGGCAGTTTTGAAGATGGCCAAGGATATGCAGACATTGGTAGACAATGGATATCTGTCTGAATATGCACCGGCTGCTTATCCGTCGGGCGAGAATGAGGTTGGTTATGAAGAGACTGCCATGGTTGTAAATGCTACATGGGTACCGGCCGAGATCAAGGGCAACACAGACTGCGAATTTGAGTGGGGCATGTTCTCTTATCCGGCAGTTGAAGGCGGCGTTGACGGTACAGAGGCTATGATGGTTGGCGCTCAGGGTATCTCCGTAAATAAAGATTCTGCAAACGCTCAGGCAGCTTTTGAGCTGGCTATGGAGATCGTTACAGGTGAAGGAGATGCGAAGCTTTCTGTGGCATCCGATGCAATTCCGGCAGACCCGAACAATGCTGACTGGCCGGAAATGATCAAGAACTGCAAGCCTGCATTTGACGCAGCTACAAAGAGCTATGAGTGGGATTGCGGTATTGACAATAACCAGGATATGACTGCAGTTATCTCTGAGTGGGGAACAAAACTGTTCACAGGTGATGTTGATGCACAGGGATTTGTAGATGGACTGGAAGCAGCAAGCAAATAGGCTTGTAAATGGGCAGCTTATGAGGCGGCAGTAGCTTTTCTGCCGCCTTTGCTATATAAGGAAGAGGAGGGGGACCATGAAAAAAAATAAAAAAATGATGGTGGTGTTTTTGGCACCGGCCCTGATTATGTTCGCCATTGTATATGTTTATCCGGTTATCCGCACAATTTTAATGAGCTTTTTTGCAGTAGAGAGGCCCAGTGCGGCTATGTCTACATGGATATTTAACGGAATTGATAACTATAAGAAAATATTTACAGCAAATCTATTCCGTACTTCGATGCTGAACATTTTCCGTATCTGGCTTGTTGGCGGAATCGCTGTTATGTTTTTATCCCTTTTGATGGCGGTTATTCTGACCAGCGGTGTACGTTTTAAGAGTTTTTTCCGTGCTATGATTTATATGCCGAACGTAATCAGCGCGGTAGCGTTGGCAGCTATGTGGATTTATTACGCATTTGATCAGAGATTCGGCTTATTCCATAATTTTTTCAAGGCATTGGGGATGGATAATCTGGCCAGAATCAAGTGGCTGGGCGGCGATATGAAGTTTTGGGCTATGCTCATTGCATTCTGCTTTGCAGCGGTTGGTTATTATATGTTGATCTGGATCAGCGGCATTGAGAAAATTCCGCAGGATCTTTTTGAGGCGGCAACCATTGACGGAGCAAATAAATTCCGCCAGTTTACCAATATTACACTTCCTCTGCTGAAGGGAACCTTCAAGATGAACATGACTTTCTGGAGCATTAATGCGGTTGCATTCTTTGTGTGGACGAAGATGTTTTCACCGGTTACCACTGAGAGCAGTACAGTGGTGCCGATGACGTATATGTATGATACGGTATTCGGCAGTAAGAGTGTCCGCGTAACAGATGCCGGTGCAGGTGCAGCAGTCGGCTGTGTACTGGCGATTGTAGTTATGATTGTCTTCTTTATTATGAATCGTCTTGTAAAAGATGATGACCTGGAATATTAGAAAGGAGGAAGTAACATGGCATTTGGTAAAAAGAAAGAAAAAGAAAAGAAAGTAAGAGAGCCGTTTAATCTCAGAAAAGAAGCGAAGCTTTTGCCGGGCTATCTGGTTTTGGTTCTCTGGCTGGCATTTACCTTTGTACTTATCGGCTGGATTTTTGCAGCCAGCTTATCGACCTCCAAAGAAATATTCAAGGGAGAGGTTCTCAAGTTTGCTTCCGGTTTTCACTGGGAAAACTATATAACAGCATGGACATTGCAGAATGTATCGACATATTTCCTGAACTCCCTGCTGTATGCATCGGTTTCCTGTGTATTTTTGATTGTTATCTGCGCACCGGCAGCTTATGTACTTGGCAGATTTACATTCCTTGGAAATAAGCCGATTAAGAGCGGGTTTGTCATGGCAATGAGTATACCTCAGATTATGATTATTCTTCCGCTGCTGAATATTACCACATCGCTTCATCTTACAGGAACCAGATTCCTTCTGATTTTCCTGTATATTGCGATTAATATTCCGTATACAACCACATTCCTGATTAATTTCTTCAGCACGCTTTCACGTTCTTATGAAGAGGCAGCCGCGATCGACGGCTGTACGCCGATCAAAACGTTCTGGCAGATTATGTTTCCGCTGGCACAGCCGGGTATTATTACAGTTACGATTTTTAATTTCCTGAATGTATGGAATGAGTACTTTATGTCACTGGTATTTGCAAGCACTGATTCTAAACGTTCCGTTGGTGTGGGATTGTTTACCATCATCGCTGCCATGAAGCAGAACGGAGATTATGGTGCATTGTTTGCAGCCGTTATTATCGTATTCCTGCCGACCTTCCTGCTGTATATTTTCTTGTCCGAAAAGATTATTGCAGGTGTTACCGGCGGTGGTGTAAAGGGTTAATGAGTCAGGAGGAATGAACAATGAAAAAACCGGTTTTGGTGATCATGGCAGCCGGAATGGGAAGCCGTTACGGCGGACTGAAACAGATTGATCCCGTAGATGAGCAGGGACACATCATCATGGATTTTTCCATTTATGATGCAAAGAGAGCAGGATTTGAGAAAGTCGTGTTTATCATCAAAAAAGCAAATGAGGCAGATTTCAGAGAGTGTATTGGCAATCGCATGAGCAAAATTATGGATGTATCTTATGTATATCAGGAGCTTGACAATCTGCCGGAAGGATTCTTTGTGCCGGAGGGGCGAATAAAACCATTCGGAACGGGACATGCAATTATGAGCTGTGCCGACGTAGTGGACGGGCCGTTTGCTGTTATTAATGCAGACGATTACTACGGCGCACATGCTTTTCAGGAAATTTATGATTATCTGTCCACGCATCAGGATGATGACAAATACCGCTACACTATGGTAGGTTATAAGCTTGAAAATACGCTTACGGACAATGGACACGTAGCGCGCGGTGTTTGTGTGACAGATGAAAATAATTATCTTTTAGGGATTGATGAGCGTACGCACATTGAGAAGCGAGAAGGCGGAGCAGCATATACAGAGGATGACGGCAGGACCTGGACGACAATTCCGGCAGGTTCCATTGTATCCATGAATATGTGGGGATTTTCCGCAAGTATTTTAAAGGAGCTTCAGGAACGTTTTTCAGTATTTTTGGGGGAAAATCTGGAGAAGAATCCTTTGAAGTGTGAATATTTTCTGCCATCAGTAGTTGGAGAGCTGCTGGCGGAGGAGAAGGCTACCGTTGAAGTCCTGAAATCGATGGACAAATGGTATGGGGTTACCTATAAAGAAGACAAACCGGTCGTTGTGGCTGCAATCCAGGCTTTGAAAGATCAGGGATTGTACCCGCAGAAGCTCTGGGAAGAGTAAGGTTTGTCCGGAGAAAAGCTCCGTGCGGGGTGCGCGGGGCTTTTTCTTTGTTGCCAAGTATCCGAAGGAAGCTGCCGGTGGCAGGTTCTGCAGGTTGCCAAGCATCCGAAGGAAACTGCCACCGGCAGGTTCTGCAGGTAAGACAAAAATGCTTTGCAGGATGCATACGGATGCGGGAGGAATGTTTTGCTTTCGGAAAACGATGTGCGGATTTCCAACGGATGATTGTAATATTTATACAAAAAAAGTAATATTTACAAATTTATACAAATTTATACAAAAAATTGGCCTTAGAACATAAAATTATTGCTATTTTTATCATATAATGCTATACTAAGTAAGAAAAAATGTATAAGGAGATTGGAAAAATGAGTAACAAAGACAACAATTTTAAACCGTTTATTCCTGCGGAAAAAACTGTTCCGGAATTTACGGCGACTTCCATCATTTTGGGCATCCTTCTGGCAGTCCTGTTTGGTGGAGCAAACGCATACCTGGGTCTGCGTGTCGGTATGACCGTCTCCGCGTCCATACCGGCAGCAGTTATCTCTATGGGTGTAATTCGTATTATCCTGAGAAAGGATTCTGTACTTGAAAATAACATGGTACAGACGATTGGTTCCGCAGGTGAATCTGTTGCGGCTGGAGCGATTTTTACGATGCCTGCATTATTCCTGTGGGCTTCTGAGTGGGGAACTGCGAAACCGTCACTCGTAGAGATTGCTATCATTGCTGCCATCGGCGGCTGTCTGGGCGTATTGTTTATGGTACCTCTGAGAAAAGCGCTGATTGTTCAGGAGCATGGTGTTCTTCCTTATCCGGAAGGGCAGGCATGTGCTGAGGTACTTCTGGCAGGAGAAGAAGGCGGCGCAAAGGCCGGTATCGTATTTTCCGGACTTGGTATTGCAGCAGTTTACAAGCTGTTTGCGGATGGCTTTAAATTGTTTCCAAGTGAAGTACATTATGAGATTCCTGCATATGCAGGCTCTGGCGTGGGTGCAGATGTTCTTCCTGCTCTGCTTGGCGTAGGCTACATCTGCGGACCGAAGATTTCTTCCTATCTGTTTGCGGGAGGCATTACCGGATGGTTCGTTTTGATGCCTTTGATTGTACTGTTCGGAAACAATATTACACTGTATCCGGCTGATGTGCCGATTGCACAGTTATATGCAGAAGGCGGTTCGTTTGCTATCTGGTCAAATTATATCAAATATATTGGCGCTGGTGCCGTGGCAGCCGGCGGCGTGATCAGTTTGATTAAATCTTTGCCGCTGATTATCAGAACATTTCGTGATGCGATGAAGAGCTACGGAAAAGGCGGCAAAGGCGGAAATGAGCTTCGGACAGATAAGGATCTTCCGATGAATATTATTATTATCGCAGCACTGGCACTGGCGGTTGTCATCTGGCTGATTCCGATTGTGCCGGTAAATCTGTTCAGCGCGATTCTGATTGTTATTTTTGGGTTCTTTTTTGCAACGGTATCTTCCAGAATGGTGGGGTTGATTGGCTCAAGCAATAACCCGGTTTCCGGTATGGCGATTGCAACACTGCTGGTAGCTTCCTTTGCGCTGAAGGCAACTGGACAGGTTGGACAGGCCGGCATGACGGCAGCGATTGCGATTGGTTCTGTCATCTGTGTTATTGCAGCTATTTCCGGTGACACATCACAGGATTTGAAAACAGGTTATATTGTAGGCGCTACGCCATATAGACAGCAGATCGGTGAAATTATCGGTGTCATAGCATCGTCTATTGCAATCGGTGCCATCCTGTATCTGCTGGATGCGGCTTGGGGTTACGGTTCTGCAGAGCTTCCAGCACCCCAGGCAACTCTGATGAAGATGATCGTTGAAGGTGTTATGGGCGGAAATCTTCCGTGGACTCTGGTATTCGGCGGCGCCTTTATCGGTATTGTAGTTGAAATTCTTGGCATTCCTGTACTTCCCTTCGCAGTTGGACTGTATCTGCCGATCCACTTAAGCGTACCGATGATGGTAGGCGGTGCTGTACGCTGGTTCCTTGAAAAGAAGAAAAACATGGATGAGAAGAAAAAGAAAGCCATGGTTGACAATGGCGTGCTTTACTGTTCCGGTCTGATCGCCGGTGAGGGTCTGGTAGGAATTTTACTGGCTGTGTTTGCTATTATTCAGGTAGGAGACAGAAGCTTTGGCGATTTGCTGGGCAGTTTAATCAGCAGCACACCAATTAACAGTAATATCGGCGGTATCATTTTCTTTATTGTTCTGATTTTGACTCTGCTGAAATTCACTTTGTGGAGAAAAGAAAAATAAATGAAAAAGAAAAGTCAGAAAAATTATCTGGACTTCGTTCCAATTTGTGCGCCTGAATTTTCCTGGAAGGAGAATAAAGGGATTGTAACGGTCACAATGGAAAACAAGGGATTTTATAACTGGATTGCACAGAAGGTATTTAAGCGGCCAAGATTCAGCCACATTGATTTGGATGAGTTTGGCAGCTTTGTGTGGAAGCAGATGGATGGAAAACGTACGATCTACGACATCAGCGTGCTGGTCAGGGAACATTTCGGTGATAAGGCAGAGCCGGTGTTGGATCGTCTGGTAAAATATTTTCAGATACTGTATCGAAATCATTTCATTGGCTACGTGACAGAAAAGAAGTAATATGGTACAATGAGAAAGCCTGAACTGCTGCGGACGCAGTTCGGGCTTTCATAGTCTGTACACAAGAAACAGGGAAAGGATGGCTTACGGAGATGAAGTATATTTTAGATTCCCATACACACACGATAGCGAGCGGTCATGCCTACAGCACGATACATGAGATGGCCAGAGCAGCCTCGGAAAAAGGGCTGAAGCTGTTAGGGATTACGGAGCATTCTATGGCAATGCCGGGGACCTGCAGCGATTTTTATTTCACTAATTTTAAAATACTGCCGAGGGAATTGTACGGGGTAGAGATGATGTTTGGAACGGAGCTCAATATTCTGGATTTTAACGGAAAAATAGATATGAGCGAAAGACTTTTAAAAAGAATGGATGTGGTAATTGCCAGTCTCCATGTTCCGTGTATCAAATTTGGAAACAGAGAAGAAAACACAAATGCGTATCTGAAAGTGATGGAGAATCCTTACGTGGATATTATCGGCCATCCTGATGACAGCCGTTATCCGATAGATTATGAGATATTTGTGCAGGCGGCCGCCAAACACCGCATTTTGGTGGAATTGAATAACAGCTCGCTGCATCCCAAGGCATCGAGAATGGGAGCAGAAGAAAATGATATGATTCTGCTGGAGAAATGTAAAAAATATGAAGTTCCTGTATTGCTTGGAAGCGATGCCCACACTCAGGAGGACGTCGGAAATTTCACGTATCTTGAACCCATTCTTGAAAAGGCGGGGTTCCCGGAAGAACTGATTGTCAATCGTTCGGTGGAGGAATATAAGAAATATACACAGCGTTATAAAAGAGAAGGATGAGTGAAAAGCAGCGTTTAACAGAGTGAAAAGTGCAGGCTGTAATAGTTGTGAAATATTCTTTACAGTGAAAGTTTAATATGTTAAAATAATAACATTAGTGTCGCACGGATTGTCATAGAGGCGGTCAATCAGGTGTAAAAAGGGCTATTAAAAAAGATAGAAGGGGTTGGATATGAGCAAGAAAATCAGAACAGAGGCTGTGGATAACTTGTTTGAAGCTATCCTGAGCCTGGAAGACAAAGAAGAGTGTTACGCATTTTTTGAGGATGTGTGCACTGTAAATGAGATACTGTCTCTGTCACAGAGATTTGAGGTAGCGAAGATGCTTCGTGAAAAGCGTACTTATCTTGAGATTGCGGAGAAGACGGGAGCGTCTACGGCCACGATCAGTCGTGTTAACCGCTCGCTGAATTACGGGAACGATGGCTATGAGATGGTATTTAATCGTATGAATCAGAAATAAAAATATTGCAGCAAATTGTAAAAGATTTGAACTGTCTTAGTGTGTGCATGGGTGAGAAAGTTTAGGCACAAACTGAGACAGTT
>ERZ809224.1943-NODE-1943-length-13727-cov-7.998830_pt1 | contig 13727 bp, 17 predicted proteins | sample MGYA00520513_ERZ809224 | MGnify/ENA primary metagenome ERZ809224 (study PRJEB31576, sample SAMEA3212658) | Homo sapiens | biome: human-gut; feature: human gut; material: fecal | place: Sweden | collected 2012 ...
TTGATTTTTGTCTTATATTTTTATATTTTTCAAAAAAAAATTGATAATTGACCATATTTGATAATCTCATTATATTCAATTATTTGCAATGGAAAAAGCTCAAAAAAGTTATTAACAACGAACTGATGATAACTTAAATATTATGAAAATATTATTATATAAAAATCCATAATCGCCATGTCTATTTTAAATAAAATTCTTAAATTATAATATTATTTAATAATATATTTTTTCATTCTTATCTATCTTTAAAAAGCCGAATCTTTTGAAATGTTTATTTTTCGTTGTAGTTTTATAAAAACCGATATTTTTGATTGTTTTTGTTTAAATATTAATAACCGTTCTGATATGGCGCCAATCAATTATTGCATTGTCTATTTTATCGATTATTATGAGAAAATAAGGTGCGTTGCTATTAAAAAGTATTATTTTTGTATAAAAATCGTACTTTTTATATTATTATTTTAAAATGTAAGATTCAACCAGACCTTAAACAAAATATTATACCAAAATTAAATTACAGAAACAAAATTATTTAGCCATGAAAATTGCTTGTTCAGACCCCCATCATTCTTGTTATCATTATAACAAAGATTATCCATTACTGGAAATGTATTCATCGCTTAAAGGCGAAACTTATGAATATGACCCCGTAGACCATGTCGTCATGTTTGTTTTGAAGGGTAAAATCAGGGTCACTTTGGGACTTTATGAAGTTTGTATCGTAGAAGCGGGGAATTTCATGTTCCATCCCGGTAATAATAAGTCCATTATGGAATCCCTGGAAGATTATACGGTATTGATTATGAGATTCCATATCAATATGGCTTTTTGTTCACATTTTCCCCTTGAGGCACTTTGCGAAAAACCGGAAATGGATGCCCAGCACGAGATTGAAATCCTGCCCATGAATGATATACTGGAGAGCTATGTATATAATGTGAACCTGATGTTTGAGAAGGGCAGTTTTTGCTCCTATTATCATGATCTTAAATTAAAGGAGCTGCTTTATATATTAAGGACATGTTTTTCCGAACAGCAATTGGTGCGTTTCTTTTATTCTATTTTGAATAATGACCTGGAATTTGCAGGTAAAATCTATAAAAACCTTAATAAGATCAGGACCGTAAAAGAATTGGTCGATCTGTTTAATTACAGTTATTCGGGATTTGAAAAACGTTTTAAAAAGATATTCGGCGTTTCTGCCTATAAATGGTTACAGGCCGAACGTGCGAAAATGATATACCATGAAATTAATTGCAGTACCAAAACCATTTTAATGATAGGATATGAATTCGGATTTAATTCTCCGTCTCATTTCAATGATTATTGTAAACGCATGTTCAAACAAACACCAGGCCAGCTGAGAAAAAGCAATCATATCAAAGCGCTGGTTTAATAAAAAAGAGGTTGCCCGAAAAAGCCTTTTCGACCATGAATTCTCTTCACATTTTAAAACAGGTAAATGCACACAAAAGTCCTTCCTATACTAATAGTTTCCTATTTCCTGTTCCGGGCAATCTTTTTAATTTTGAGATAGAACGAAATTATCACCATAAGGATTATATACGGTGTCTATCGATCTTGAATAATTGATCAGGTTTTCAATAATGAATTTCCGGGGAAGTTCATATTTAACAGATTTGATCTTTTTTAAAATTGTATCATTCTTTTCCATAGGCTGATTTTATAATTGTATTAGCTATAACGGATAAAGGTTCTGATTAGTGTACTCTTTCAGAAAAATCTGTTTTTAAACCGATTAAACCCGTCATATAAGCCTTGTCATGAATTATACGGGTTATCATTTCCCGGATTAAAAGTCTGTAATAATCCAACGGGCAAAGCAAATCCTTGAAATTATACGGTCAATATTCCTGTCGATTCATCGGAATACCCTACAATCTGCTTTTCTTTTTAATATCTTGTTACTTTTATATCCGATACGCCGGAAGAGATCTGGATATTGATAGAACCTTTGCTCAGGCTGTCCGGTACCGTTGAATAATAATGATTCCTGTCACTTTTAATAAAATCCTTAAAATCAGCATTGGAGATCGCGGATTCTTTCTCTATTTCGCAATTCATGGTGGAAGGAATTTCAATGCGGATAGCCGAGGCACCCATACTCAGGTCTATGTCCACCTCAGGATAATAATCTCCGATTTTTAAATAAATATCGGATGCTCCTGAGGAGAGGTCCAGGTTTCTGACCTTAAACTCGGATAAATCGATACTATTCTGGGAAGCGCCTAAATTGATGTCCATATCCCATACGGGATCCGTATCCAGCGTGATTTCATAAGGACCGTTCATGACATTATACCCGGGTTTGGGAGCGATTTTGAGGTCTATATTCGCATGTTGCCGTCCGCCGTTTCTGGAAATATTCATCTTTACGTTTTCGCTGTTATCACCATAAATGTCGATGAGATTGTTGTTCCCGGGGATAAATTTTATCTCGGTGGCACCCGTATTAAAAGTTAAAGAAGCGGTTTGATAATCGTCTTTAACGAAATGGGTAATTTTCTTAAGGGCTGTTTCTTTCCGGTTATAGGGGAAGAGATGGGATTTTACCGGAGTAAGTATGAGCACTAACCCGACGATCAGTGTCAAAATATCCATCAGCACCTTATAGCCGGAACGTATCGGTAATAAGCCGATCCCGATCCAGATCAGGATGAGGGGCCATAAGGAAAGGAAATCGAGCCAAGAAAAAGTGATCAGACCGGATATTCTTAATAACCAGAGAAGTCCGGTCGTAATAAATAGTATTCCCCAAAATATATATTTACGCATGGTTATGTAATTTTATCTTTTTGATCTGCTGCTTGACACTAAAATAATGATACCTGCTACCAATAATATGCATGGTAACAGATATTTATACCAATTAAAAGAGACGAAGTGAGATAATAAAATAAATCCTCCCAGGAAAATAAGGGTCAATCCTATGGCTGTAGTGATAATACGATTGTTTTTTTGTCTGGAAAAATCCTGGTTTTTACCAAAATCATCGGTTGATTCGGTTTCTTCATTTTCCACCTTCTTCTCGTATATGGTATTTCCGTCTTCGTCTATGACAAAAGTTTCCGTTTCCACCTTTTCCCCGAAAGGATTGGACAGGTCTTCCGGCATTACGATCAGGAGTACCAGATAAAGGATGAGTCCTGCACCGCCAAAGAGGGTCAGAAAGATGAAAAGTATCCTCAGTAATATCGGATCCATGTCAAAATACTCGCCCAATCCTCCTGCAACGCCTCCGATTACCCGGTTTTTCCGGCTCCGGGTAAGTTTTTTGTAATTGTTCATATTCATAGTGTTTTAAGTATTTTATCAAAACTCTCATTTATTTCCATATAACGAATGATCATATTTTTCATTTATAAGATCCATTTCTTCTGTATACGTAAAGGTCTTCGGGCATAATAATGAGTAAAACGATATAGAAGAATAAGGCAATTCCGCCGGAAAAAGTGAAAAATATAAAAAGAATCCTCACCAATACCGGATCGATATTAAAATATTCGGCTAAACCGCCGGCAACACCTCCCCATACACGCTGCTGTCTGCTTTTAGTGAGTTTTTTGCGGGTATCCATGGGTAGAACAATTTAAATGTTGAAAACATTATTTTCAGGAACAGCGATCCAAAAGATAATGTAAAGGATGAAGCCTCCTCCTCCGAAAAAAAGCAGGAAAAGGAACAGTACCCGAACTAAAGTCGGATCGATATTCAAATATTCAGCCAATCCTCCGCATACCCCCGCAATTTTGCGGTCCGTAGTGCTGCGATAGAGTTTTTTAGGTGACATTGTATTGGGATTTATATAGTTTATTCAGATTAATATTTTAATATATGATACGTAGCATTAGATGTTTGAACTTTATAATATCACACAATAGACTCTTTTGAAGGTTAATGATATTAATATGTCAAAGATATATTATTTTTTGCAATTACAAATTAATAATATAAAAAAGAAGTATAAATTGGACGATATCGGGAATCTGCTTCCCGGATTGAAATTATTTGTTCCCGAATTTTTCCCTGTTATAATCCAAAGCCATCTCTATCCATTCTTCCAGGTCGCAATCCATATTGACTTCTTCAGCTTCGATCATTAAAAAATCGTTCATTCTTCTACCGTTACCATCGGTAAACTTAAATTTCCTGTATTGGAGTTTTTCCCGGAAAAGCGCGGAGTTTATCCGGACTTCAATATCCTCCCCGCATATTCCGATGCAAAACTCTCCATAAACCTGGAAATTCAGTCTGCCGAATAATTTTTCTCTTCGAACGGTATTTTTTTCCCGATTAAAATCTTCCTGATCCTGTCGGCCTGTGACTTGCTGAAATCCATAATATTTGGTCATCGTAATGAAAAATCCGAAAGCTTAACTTATCATCCTGATTTGGTCATCCTGAAAGAAATGAAAAATAATGTCATAAATTGGTTGCCCTCAGGAAGACTGAAAGGGATCATGAAGACTTTCCGGACCGGCTTACCTGTTGTAATAATCTTCTACTTTTTTCCAATCCAGTACGTTCCAGAAAGCATCGATATAGTCTTTCTTTTTATTCTTATAATCCAGATAAAAAGCATGTTCCCATACATCCAGTCCGATAACCGGCGTACCGTCTTTAATAGGGTTATCTCCGTTAGGTGTGGATTTGATTTCCAGGGAACCGTTATTTTTCTTTACTAGCCACACCCAGCCTGATCCAAACAGGGAACTGGCTGCTTCGGCAAATTCTTTCTTGAAATTGTTTAATGAACCGAAAGATTTATTGATTTCTTCACTGAGTTTTCCGGTAGGATTTCTTTGAGGATTCGGAGACATGATGGAAAAAAAGAAATTGTGGTTCCATACCTGTGCCGCGTTATTGTAAAGCCCGTCTTTAGAACTTTTCACGATCTCTTCAAGGGATTTGCGTTCGTCATTTGTACCCTGGATCATGCGGTTAACGTTATCGATGTAAGTCTGCACGTGTTTGCCCCAATGGGTTTCCATCGTTTCCCTTCCGATTGAAGGTTCCAGCGCATTGGCCGGATAGGGCAGGGGTATTAATTCGAATTTACCGTTTACCGGCATCTGGTTCTGGGCGAAACTCATGACCGTACAGGTCATGATAATGGATAATAGATAAATTTTTTTCATGGTATTTTATTTATTGTAATTAATTTGAAATCTGAATTATCGTTATGTATAACAATATTTCTTAGGCGAATGTTGCTTTTTTATCAATATTGAAGGGAAAATATACATTTGACAAAAACCGGAAAAATGACTGCCGGTATGAGTTATGATCTATTTTTATTATTTTTGCCCGAATAACGAAATTAACAATTTTACCTAATTCAACAGAAAATATGAAATTATTATTGATCAGTAACTCTACCAATTATAAAGAACCTTATTTGTCATGGTGTCTCCCTCTTATCGAAGAATTCCTGAATGATGAAATAAAGGAGATCCTTTTTTTTCCTTATGCAGGCGTTAAGATATCCGGTAAAAATTTTCCTGAAAGTTATGATGCTTATGCAAAGAGGGTAAGTGATATTTTTATTGAATACGGTATTACCGTAAAATCGGTCCACGAAGCCCGCTGTCCCGTTACCGCAGTCAATAATGCTTCTGCAATTATGGTTGGCGGAGGAAACACCTTCAATCTGGTGGCCGAAATCCATCGTCATAAACTTATCGAACCGGTTCGCCGGAAAGTAATGGAAGGAACACCCTTTTTAGGTTGGAGCGCAGGTTCAAATGTTGCCTGTCCTACCTTGAGGACTACAAATGATATGCCCATCGTAATGCCTGAAAGTTTTGATTGTTTCGATTTTATACCATTTCAGATCAATCCCCATTATATTGATCCGTACCCGGAGGAGGTCAACGACCGCATCCGCCATGGCGGGGAAACCAGGCAGGACCGTATCAATGAATTCCTGTCGGTTAATCCGGAGATCACGGTGGCCGGTTTAAGGGAAGCTTCCGCGTTATGGGTGGAAGACGGGAAAATAACCCTGAGAGGTTCAAGGCCTTTGCGGATTATGCGGCATGAGCAGGATGCCATAGAAATCCAGCCTGAAACTGTTTTTGATTTTTCATTTCGCAAACAAAATTAATTATGGCAAATCTTTCAGTGAAATACATGGGATTTGAATTGCTGTCTCCACTTATTTTAGGTAGTTGCGGCCTTACGAATAACATCAATAATCTTGGTATGGCGGAGAAAGCGGGATTCGGAGCCGTCGTATTGAAATCCGTTTTCGAAGAACAGATCAGGAATGAGATCCTGTCTACATACAATAAGGTCGAAGATACTTCCCATGCCCAATCTTATGACTATATCCGGCAATATCAGGAAATGGCTTCTCTGGAAAAGAACTTACTCCTGATCCGCGAAGCGCGTAACTCTTTATCGATTCCGGTGATCGCCAGTGTAAATTGTTTTTCTCCCGAAGGATGGATGCAATATGCCAAAGCCATAGAAGATGCCGGCGCCCATGCATTGGAAGTCAATTACTTTACTTTACCGGTAAATTTCAACCAGTCATGTGATGACTATACGAAAGGATATTTCCGGCTGATAGAAGAGTTGAAAAAGAATCTTTCGATACCGATCGCATTAAAGACTTCCGGCTATTTTACGGATCTGTCCCATTTCATGCAGAAAATATCCTATACCGGAATCGCCGCTTTGGTATTGTTTAACCGTTTTCATTCTCCAGATATCGATCTGGATAAGATGGAATTCTCTTCCACCAATAATCTGAGCCGTCCTGAAGAATTGTCCAATACTTTACGTTGGGTAGGCATATTGAGCGAACACCTTCGTTGCGATCTTTCGGCTACGACAGGTTGCCACGACGGGCAGGGACTTATCAAACTTATCCTGGCGGGTGCCGATTCGGTTCAGGCTGCTTCTGTTTTCTACAAGAAAGGGATCGACTATGGTCGTACGATGCTGGAAGACCTGGATGCATGGATGGAAAAGAAGGGATACGAAACTGTGGATGATTTCAAAGCTAAATTGAATTATATCAACATTGAAGATCCCGCTGCCTATTTCAGAATCCAGTTCATGAAGTATATGGCCGGGATGGAATAGCGAATTAATACATTACCATAATCATCCGTAATATTTAAAAGGCTCTTTCGACTAAAGATTTAAAAATCAGTGCTAAATCCAGGTATGGTATTTTGTCGGAAATAAATTTTTATGGAAACAGACCGGAAATTTAACACCCTTACTTTAGAGGAGATAGCAAAGAATTCAGATCCGTTTGCTATCAAGAATTTCATATTGTCGGAAAATGTCAGGACACCGCTCTTTTTTTCGTTCGATGATCCTTTTGTGGTAGACGGAATCGTATTCGGATTGTGCATCAAGGGGTTTGGCAAATTGAAGATCAATTTTAAGGAGTATGAAATCGTACCTAATTGTGTATTGGTCCTGCTGCCCGGACAGATCATCAGGCTTTTGGAAAAATCGGAAGATTTCCTGATCGAGATTTTATTTGTATCAGTCGATTTCATTGTAAATTTTCCTTTACCGCATGATTTCGAACTTATCATGAAAGTAGGGGAATGGCCCTGTATGAAAGTATCCGACGATTCCATGGAAGACCTCGTTGAATATCATGCCATGATTGTGAAACAGTATAACCAGCATGAGCAGCCGTTCCGGGAAGAGATCGTAAAAGGATTACTTTTTGCCATGCTCATGGAACTGATCGGTATTTATAAAATTCTTCAAAAAAAAGACCACCGCCTCGTTATGACCTGGCAGGATGAACTGGTGAACCGTTTCCTGAAACTGCTTGTCGGGAATTTTAAAAAAGAAAGAACGGTTGCGTTTTATGCGGATAAACTATGCCTTAGCAGTAAATACTTATCTACAACGGTTAAGAAAGTGACCGGGCAATCGATACTGTCCTGGATACATGAAGCTATTCTGATCGAAGCCAAGTTATTATTGCGTACCACAAGCATGACGGTCTTACAAATTTCCGATGAGCTTAATTTTCCGAATCCTTCGTTTTTCGGAAGATTTTTTAAGGACCATACCGGTATGACACCACTTGAGTATCGCTCCCAGTAAATTTACAATCTAATCTTTAAACAGCGAGAGTAAAGATTGTAAGAGGGGATCCTCTCTCAATGCCGTTAATGGTTTTATTTTGATCCCCAGGTTTTCGAAATATCTTTGTCTTTCGATCTCCATTTCCTTACAGTATATAACTTTGATTTTACGGTTCGCCAGCCATGAGGAAACATAATTCATGTTCTTCATGAAAAGGAGTTCATCACCAAGGCTCAGTATCTCGTCACCTGTATCGAATACATAAGCCCTGATGATGTCCTTGTCAAGTTTGCCGAAAGTTTTGTCTATGATGAATATCGCGATGATCATGAGTGGGATGACTATTTATTCAGTATATCCATAAATTCCTCTCCGGTAATGGTTTCTTTTTCCAGCAGATAATCAGAGAGTTCTTCCATCTTTTGTTTGTTGGCTGTGATGATCCCGGTGGCTTTTATATGCGCGTTCTTAATCATATCCAGTATTTCCCGGTCAACCCTGGCAGATGTTTCGGCGGAACAGGCGAGGGAACTATCTTGTCCGAGATAGGGGTTGTTGACGGTTTCCAATGCCATCATATCATATTCCTCACTCATGCCGTAGCGTGTTACCATGGCGCGTGCAAGCCTGGTCGCCTGGGTAATATCATTGGACGCTCCTGTCGTAATGGAGTTAAAGAAAACCTCTTCCGCGGCACGCCCTCCCGTAAGGGTGGCGATCCTGTTGAGCAATTCTTCTTTACTTAATAAGTTTTGTTCCTGGGCATCCACCTGCATCGTATAACCTAAGGCACCGGAAGTCCTGGGAATAATGGTGATCTTATGTACAGGTGCTGAATGGGTTTGTTTGGCAGCCACCATGGCATGTCCGATCTCGTGATAAGCGATGATTCTCTTTTCTTTGTCGGAGACAATTTTCCCTTTTTTCTGGGCTCCCGCGATCACCACTTCAACGCTTTCTTCCAGGTCTTCCGTGGTCACCTCCTTACGTTGCATGCGTACAGCCCTCAGGGCGGCTTCATTGACGATATTGGCCATCTCGGCACCGGAAGAACCGGCGGTGGCGCGCGCGATGAGGTCCGTGTTGATCGTAGCATGGTTTACTTTCCTGAGATGTACATCCAGAATAGCTTTACGTCCTTCCAGGTCAGGTAACTCCATCGTAACTCTCCTGTCGAAACGGCCCGGACGTAATAATGCCTTATCGAGGCTTTCCGGTCGGTTGGTAGCGGCCAGCAATACGACCCCTTTTTTTCCGTCGAACCCATCCATTTCCGTGAGGAGCTGGTTTAGGGTCTGTTCCCGTTCATCGTTGCCTCCGTATGTTGAATCCCGTTTTTTACCGATCGTGTCGATCTCATCGATAAAAATTATGCAGGGAGCTTTTTCTCCGGCCTGCTTGAAGAGATCGCGTACTTTTGCCGCACCCATGCCGACGAACATCTGTACAAATTCGGATCCGGAAATAGCAAAGAACGGAACTTTCGCCTCTCCGGCGACGGCACGGGCAATCAATGTTTTTCCCGTACCGGGAGGCCCAACCAGTAAGACTCCTTTAGGCAAAGCCGCTCCTATCTCACTATATTTTTCAGGATTATGGAGGAAATCTACGATTTCAGATAATGCTTCCTTTGCTTCATCCTGGCCTGCCACATCAGCGAAGGTGGTTTTGATCTTATCATCCGCTACGATTTTGGTCTCATTTTGTCCGAAAGTCATGGCATTGCTCCCGCCGTTACCCATTCTTTTCTGCAAAACCCTGCCCATATATTTCCACAAAGCAACCATCAGTAATATCGGGAGGACCCAATATAACAGAAAATTTAATATAGGTGAATTTTCCCGTGGTACGATCTTCGTAAATTCAATCTTGCGGCTTTCATTGGGGCTGTCGGCCTGTAACAATCGTTCCACTAATCCGGGATCCTCAATATTTCCGGTCTGGTAAATCGTTTCCGTACTATCCTTATCCAGGACGCTGAACAAGATCTTATTCTCGTCGATATTCACTTTTTGTACCGTTCCGTTATCTACATGCTTGATGAAAGTGCCGTAATCCGTGTTGATGATCTTTTCGTTAAGTATGGAAGGAAATACAATAGCATTTAACAGCATGATAATGGCTAAAATACCGATATAGCCGAAAATGGATTTATAAGATGATTTTTTTTCTTCGCTCATGGCAGTTGAATAAAGTAAGATGATGATTATGAAAAATATTCTTTTATTTCTCTGATATCTTTTTTGATGGACCTAAGTTTAAAAGCGCGTACGATTTTAAATATGCCGTAAATCAATAAGGCGATAAAAACGAAAGCTACGATGAAGGCGCCTTTGAATATAACGGGACTTAGGATGAAGAAAATCGAGAAAATGATTCCCAGGATCGCAAGGGCAAGGAACCATCCCCAGCCTTTGATTTCCAGCTGTTGCAGTTCAAAAGAGTCAGCAATGGTACCGATTGAGCGGAAGAGTATCCAGATGCCTACCAGGTAAGTAAAGAGAACCGTCATGACCGGCTGGGGAATGATCAGGAGTAAAATGCCGAATACAATATCTATAATACCTTCCGAAAGGGACCATCCCCAGCCGTGCAACACATCCCGGTTAGAGACGGCAAAAACAATTTCTATAATACCGCTGATAAAAAAGGCGATAATAAAAACGTAGGTAAGTGCCACAAGGGTGATGTCGGGAACGGCAATACATAATACTGCTAAAATGATAGCCAAAATTCCAATTAAAAGGGATACCCACCAGTTGTTAACCCTTTTTTTAACGGATTCCAAGATTAAACTTTTCATAATGTTATTTTTAAATGGTTATTACTAAATTGACATTACAAAGGAAAGGTTGTTTCGGAAATAAGGCACTACCTTATTCAGGCCAAAAATGTTCTAAAAGTCGTTTTTATATATGATGGTTTTAAAATAATATTATTACTTTTGTAACCGGGCAATGTAAATTTAAAAATTATTTTTTATCTGTAATAAATATTGTAATGAATAACGCGAACCATACACCTCAATTGGGGAAATCTTCTGTGGAAGAAGTAATAGCAGCCATGAGCATTGAAGAAAAAGTTAATCTTTTGGTAGGAACCGACGAAAACTACCCGGGAATGGGAGCTACCGTAGGTTTGACCGAAAAAATATTACCCGGTGCGGCCGGCACAACATACGCTATTCCCCGTTTAGGAATACCCTCCATTGTTATGGCCGACGGTCCTGCCGGTCTGCGTATCGCTCCCAAAAGGGAAAATGACGAACGTCGATATTATTGTACTGCTTTTCCCGTGGAAACATCCCTGTCTTCCACCTGGGATACGGCTTTGGCGGAAAAAGTGGGAAAAGCGATGGGCAATGAAGCAAGGGAATATGGTGCGGATATATTACTGGCTCCTGCCGTGAATATTCATCGTAATCCCCTCAATGGCCGTAATTACGAATATTATTCGGAGGATCCGCTGCTGGCGGGATTTATAGGCGCCGCGATGGTGAAAGGTGTGCAAAAAGAAAAAGTCGGTGTGTCGCTTAAGCATTTCGCCCTCAATAACCAGGAGACTAACCGTATGCTCAGCAATTCGATTGTTTCTCCCAGGGCGCAAAGGGAAATATACTTAAGGCCTTTTGAAATTATTGTTAAGGAGGCGCTTCCATGGACAGTGATGACTTCCTATAATAAGCTGAACGGAACTTACACGTCTGAGAGGGCTGACCTGCTGACCACGGTATTGCGGGATGAATGGGGTTTTGAAGGAGTTGTGATGACCGATTGGTATGGAGGCACCAATCCGCTGGAACAGATCGAAGCCGGAAATGATCTGCTTATGCCCGGAAATGATAAACAACGTACCGATTTACTGAAGGGTGTTAATGAAGGTCGGATTTCACTAAGAGATATTGACCGCTCCCTGAAAGTAGTCCTGGAATTGATCATGAAATCACTCAGGTTCGACCGTTCTGAATTTTCCGGGCAGCCTGATCTTCAGAAACATGGAGAGATAAGCCGGTTGGCTGCTTCTGAGGGGATGGTGCTTTTGAAGAATGAAGCGCAAACATTACCGGTGAACAGACAAGTGAAAAAAGCGGCTGTTTTTGGAATCGCTTCCTATGATCTTGTTGTGGGGGGTACGGGCAGCGGAGATGTGAACAGGGCTTATACCGTGTCGTTGGTAGAAGGTTTGAAAAACAAAGGAATTGAAGCGGATCGTGATCTGCAACTTTTCTATGAAGATTATATCGCGAAAGAATCCGTAGGTATTGCTGAAAAAGCGGCTTCCCGCGACTGGTGGTACCCCAAGGAAAAAATGCAGGAAATTCTTCCCGCAAAAAAAGAATTGGAAAGATTATGTGAAAATGACGATATCGCGATTATCACAATAGGCAGATCCTCCGGCGAATTTTTCGACAGGAAGATCACCGGTGATTTTACCTTAACGGAAGTGGAACAGCAACTGATAGATAATGTATGTACGGCTTTTCAGGGCAAAGGCAAAAAAGTAATCGTGATCCTTAATATAAGTGGCGTTATCGAAACCGATTCCTGGAAGAGCAAACCGGACGCGATCCTGGTGGCATGGATGCCGGGGCAGGAGGGTGGCAATGCAATCACTGATGTATTAACAGGAGGAATAAATCCTTCCGGAAAACTGCCGATGACTTTCCCTTTAAAATATGAAGATGTACCTTCGGCCTTAAATTTTCCGGATACGGACAAAATCACCGATAAGGAAATGGAGGATACGATCTATCTGAGAAGAAAAAGCAAGAATAAGAAAAATATAGATTATACCATTTACGAAGAAGATATTTATGTCGGATACCGGTATTACGATTCTTTCGGAAAAGCCGTTTCGTTTCCTTTTGGCTTCGGACTTTCCTATACCGATTTTGAATTTACGAAGTTCCAGATAAGAAGGAGTAATGACCATCTGATGGTCAAGGGAGAAATTAAAAATATCGGACATACGGCCGGGAAAGAAGTTTTTCAGATCTATGTTTCGGCTCCTGCGAAAACCATGGGAAAACCGGAAAAAGAATTAAAGGCATTTGTTAAAACCGGTTTGCTGGCTCCGGGAGAAAGTGAAAAAATAAAATTTGCTATTCCGATAGAAGCCTTGGGCTCTTTTAACGAAAACAGCAGTTGCTGGGAAGTCGAAGAGGGAGATTACATTTTTTATGCCGGCAATTCTTCCGGGAACCTCCCGTTGAAAGAAATGGTCAATATCAAGACCGGTTACTCGGAAAGTCTCCATAATGTGTTGCTGCCGCAAAGCGCTATCGATAAGCTTACACGCAGAAGCAATAATTAGTAGATTAAGAAGCTAAATAAAGCTTTTGATCAGGAAGATCAAGAGGTTTTTCTGTTACCTGAGCCTGTTGACGGCAATGGAAAAACCTTTTGAAACATTTTCATTCAATGTCATTCTGAACGCAGTGAAGAATCTTACAACTCTATTTACTTGTTTTTTAAGATCCTTCGCTTCGCTAAGGAGACATCAAGAGTAGATTTTTCCCTGTTGGCTGAGTCCGTCCAAGCCAAAGAAAAAACATTTTTTCAAAAATTTTCATTCAATGTCATTCTGAACACACTAAAGAATCTCACAATTCTATTTCATTGCTTTTTTAAAGATCC
>ERZ809224.1944-NODE-1944-length-13726-cov-8.188574_pt1 | contig 13726 bp, 14 predicted proteins | sample MGYA00520513_ERZ809224 | MGnify/ENA primary metagenome ERZ809224 (study PRJEB31576, sample SAMEA3212658) | Homo sapiens | biome: human-gut; feature: human gut; material: fecal | place: Sweden | collected 2012 ...
GAAACAATTTTCAGAGGATAACAGTGCTGATGATATTTCCATTGTTTTGTCTTTTACAGATACAAACGATGAGAGAATTGAAGAAACAGTAGATGAATTACAGAAAAGAAGGTTGAATTGAAAAGCTCCGGCGCTTCCAAACTTCTTTCAAATCTGGTGCGGGCAGATATCGTTGCACCGGTATCCGGTTACAGAAAAGGAAAATACAGGTTCAAAAAATAAAAGAAGTACTGGACAAAAAAGTCTTTTTAGGCTGTAATATTCAATGAAATCAGACAATTGCAAAGATATGGAAGGAGATCAAACTTATGAACAGCATTTTTCACAGAATCAGTGTAAGAAAGTATCAGGAAAAAACTGTGGAGGCAGAGAAGATCGAGAGGATGCTGAGAGCTGCAATGGCGGCGCCGTCGGCATGCAATCAGCAGCCGTGGGAATTTTATGTGGTAAGGGATAAGGATGTGATTCTGCAGCTTTCGAAGGCATCCCCGTATGCCACCTGTGCAAAAAAGGCGCCGGTCGTTTTTGTGCCGTGTTTTCGATCCGAGGGCAAGGCACCGGAATATTTTAATATTGATATGAGTGCGGCAGTGGAGAATCTTTTGCTGGAGGCCGATGCGCTGGGGCTTGGCGCTGTATGGATGGGGATTTCGCCGGATCAGGGGCGTATGGAAGCAGTTGCGAAGGCTTTGAATCTTCCGGAAAAGCTTCACGCATTTGCGCTGGTGCCGTGTGGGTATCCGGCAGAGGAAAGACCGCAGGAAGATCGCTATGATCCGGCGCGGGTGCACTACGTGGGGGAAGAGTTAATCTGAGAGGTGCTTTTTTTCGTACTAAATACATCCCGGCAGTCAACTTCTGTAAAACAGTAAATGTCGAATGTACACATTTCGATTAAAATGTCAGACGCAGATTGTGTTGCAGAATTAATGAGAATGTATCAAGAATTGACGAAAGAAAAGATGTGTAGTGTGAAAAATTATTTTGTTATACTGACAATATCAACAGAAAAGATGAATATTGGCGAGGTGATCAGATAAACAACGAAAAAATGAATCACTCACAAGCGGATTAATGTATATAGTTTTTTCGCTATTGATCATTGGTGGAGTTATCGGATTTGTAACATCACATTCTTAAAGAGACAGAGAGGTATTTTTAATGGGATATGATATTGAAAAAGAAAAAAGAGAAGCAATTGAAGCTGGACGTAGAGCCTTAAACAGTCTTAGTGCAGCAAAAGAAAATCTGAACAGTGCAAAAAACTGGGGGCTGGTAGATATGTTTGGCGGTGGATTTTTTTCTACGATGTTGAAACACTCCAAGATGGATCAGGCCAGGCAAAATATGGAACAGGCGAAATATGATCTCCGTAATTTCAGCAGGGAATTAAATGATGTAAATATGGCATGTAATCTACATATCGATACAGGAGATTTCCTCTCGTTTGCGGATTATTTTTTTGATGGATTTGTTGTGGACTGGATGGTCCAGGATCGAATCAATAATGCAAAAAGACAGGTAGAAGAAGCTATTCGAAGAACAGAAAATATCGTCAATCAATTACAGCGTATGTAAAGAGAACGGCAATGAATCAGAAATGGTTCATTGCCGTTCATGCGCTAGGGATTATTTTAATTTTTCTTTTTCGGCATTTAGAAGTTCAAGATTGAGGCCCTGTTCACTGGCTGTTTTATCTACCCAAAGATTCAGAGAGTCTATGGCTAAAGAAATTTCATCCAGTTTTTTACTGATAAAAGCAAAATCCTTCATCTCATCATCGCTGATCTTGCCGTCACGGGCGATTTGGATCAGCCGACCGGTAAGAGGGTTGATTTCATTTAGACCGGCAATGGTTTCTAGGATGATATTTGACAAGTCAGTTACTTCTACTTCTGGAACATAGCGGTGGCCTATTTCGCATTTGTGTGAGCAGTAATAATTGCAGAGATCCGGTCTCTTATAAGCATCAGCCATTTGAATGATATCGTAAGGTGTTGGCTCCTGTGTTTCGTATTCGAATTTTTCGATTTTAGAATCCGAGACAGCCTCCATTTTATCACTTGCTTCTGCTCTTGTAAGCCCTGCGGCTTCCCGGCAAAGCTGGTAAATTGTTTTGTTTTCCCTGGTAGATTGTTTACCCATGAGAATTTCCTCCCGTATATCGCCGAACATGAGAATTATTAATATTTAAGTTCACATGCAAGACGTGTATTTCTTGTATAGAGTTTATTATACTTGAATTATCAGTTAACAACAAGCTCATACTGATATTACCGTTCCATAAGTTCAACCGAATCAAGCCTTCGCATTTCATGCTCTCGCAATCCTAAAACATCTCAAATCCGCTCATTTTTCTACGAAAAAGACTGAGAACCAATGGCTTTTTAAGATGTCAACGGTATCTCAGTCTTTTTATTTTCTATTCAGATTTATGACAGTGCATTCTTTTTTAACGTCTCTGTCATCAGCTCCTGCACATGTTTTCCAATGAATTTCTGCTCCTCGCGGGAAAGCTCCTTCGGATAAATCGGTGCGCCGTATTCAATCGTCACGTGGGTCGGGACGATACGCGGAAGATGATCCTCAAAGACAGCCGAGGAATGGCTGATGCAGACCGGGATGATCGGACAGCCGGTTTTTGTGGCGATCTTGAAAGATCCCTCGTGGAACGGAAGCAGTTCAGTTTCCGAGGCATTTTTGTTCCGGGTGCCTTCCGGGAAGATCATGATGGAAATGCCGGATTTGACATAATCAATGGCGGTCAGGATGGTCTTCAGACCGGCTTTTAAGTCGGTACGATCCAAAAACAGGCAGTAGAGAAATTTCATCCATCGGGAGAGCAGCGGCACATATAGAATCTCTTTTTTCGCGATGTAGCCGGTGAGATCCGGACAGCGTGCGTAAGTGAGCACGATGTCGAAGAAGCTGCGGTGGTTGCCGATGTAGAGTACGGCCTGATCCTTTGGTACGTGCTCTTCTCCGATGACGGTGAGTTTTACGCCGGAGAGGAATGCGACGATCTTAAACGCGCCCTGTACGATACGCAAGGCACTGATGTCACGCGCCCGCGGGTTGAATTTTCCAATGATCCACTCGATCAGAAAGACTGGAATCGAGAGGATCAGGAACAGAATGACGAAGGTGGCAACGATCAGAAATCGAATCATGGTGTCCTCCTGTGAAAGTAACGGTTAAAGCGTATAATCCTCCGGGGATAATGCGCAGCGGCCAAAGAGCTTGGTCGTCTTAAGTAGCCAGCGGCTGCGGTCTTCGGTCAGGTCTTCCTTTACATAACGGAACGCCCAGTTCGCAGCAGCGACACCCGGGGTGTTCATACGCGCCTCGCTGCCGAGCAGCAACAGGTCCTGGATCGGGAAGATTGCATATTTGGCAATCGAGCTCATGCAGAAACGGATAAAGTCCAGGCTGACCATATTTCCGTCTGTATTTCCATAGCGGCGGATGCGGTCGCGGATGACCTCCGGCTGAGTCGCATACCAGCCCATTGTCGTGTCGTTATCATGTGTGCCGGTGTAGCAGATACAGTTCGGATTTGTGTAAAAATGCGGAATATAATCGATGTCGTTCAGGTCACCGAAGCCGAACTGCAGTACTTTCATGCCTGGAAAGCCAAGGCTGTCACGCAGATGTTCAACCTCAGGCGTGATGATCCCAAGATCCTCTGCGAAGATCGGCAGGTTTTCACCAAGTGCCTTCTCAATTGCGAGGAAGAGATCCTCGCACGGTCCCTTCACCCATTTTCCATTGATTGCAGTCTCTTCATCTGCCGGGACAGCCCAGTATGCTTCAAAGCCACGGAAATGGTCGATACGCAGGAAATCGGTCAGAGTGAGCTGACGGCGGATACGGTCGATCCACCATTTATAGCCGGTGGCCTTATGGTAGTCCCAATCATAGAGCGGATTGCCCCAGAGCTGTCCGGTCGCACTGAAATAATCTGGCGGGACTCCGGCTACGCTGGTCGGATAGCCCTTTGTATCAAGCTGGAACAACTTTTTATTTGACCATACGTCCGCACTGTCCAAAGCAACGAAAATCGGGATATCACCAATGATTTCGATGTCCTTCTCATGCGCATAGTCCCGCAGAGCGATCCACTGCTTCTGGAAGATGAACTGTACGAAGCTGTAGTAGTGAATCTCTTTGGCAAGCTTTTCCTGATAGAGCTTTTTGGTCTTGTCAGTCGCATTCAGAATTTCTTTTTCCCATTCAAGCCAGCAGCGACCTTCGTGATGATCTTTGCATGCCATAAAGAGAGTATAGTCCTCAAGCCAGTAGCGCTCCTCCTCACAGAACAGGTCAAATTCTTCGAGCAGTGTCTTATCCGGTGTATGGGAAAAGGCAGCCCATGCCTTTTTCAGGAGCTTTGTCTTAAATTCAATGGCCGGGCCATAGTCGACCTTGCGCGGATCCCACTGTGGCATTTCGCAGGAAGCGATGTCTTCTTTGGTCAGCAGATCCATTTTGATGAGCAGATCCGGGCTGATGATGAGCGGCTGTCCGGCAAAGGCAGAAAAGCCCTGATATGGAGAGTCGCCAAATCCGGTCGGTCCAAGCGGGAGTACCTGCCAGAGATGCTGGCCGGAGGCCGCGAGAAAGTCAATGAAATCATAAGCGCCAGGTCCGAGATCGCCGATCCCATACGGGGATGGGAAGGATGTCGGATGCAGCAGGATTCCGGAGAGACGAACCGGAGCTTCTTTTTTTACAAGCTCCGGTTCGGTCTGAGCAAGCTTTGTATTCATAATTGTAAGTCTCCTTCATATTTCTTTTTTTCAGCACAGATACCATTATAAACAATTTGTAAAAAGAACACAACAACAAAATGAAATATCTGGTAAAAATCAGACATATTTCACAGCTGATTCCCATACCTATAATAGAAAGCGGAAATCTGGAAGGAAATTATGGGGACAAAGACAGAACGAACCGGAAACTATCCATGCCTGAGGTGGTGGCTGCCGGGTGTGCTGGTGTTTTTACTGGCAGGCTGTCAGGGGGGTTCCACAGCGGGAGAGCAGGTGCCGGTAGCTTTTTCAGTAGAAGAAGAGCGCACGATTCCGGCTGCCCTGCGGCAGGCAATAAAGGAAAATGAGGCGAGAGAAATCCGGATGACGTTTGAAGACGGGAATGACCTGTATTTGATTCGCGGCTATGGAGAACAGAAAACCGGGGGCTACAGTATTGCGGTGGATGCCTGTACGGAGGATGAGGAGAAGCTGTATCTGACGACAAGGCTGATCGGACCAGAAGATGCCGAAAAGCAGCCGAAGGATGCATCGTACCCGTATATTGTGGTGCGGGTGGCGGCGACCGGGAAAGCGGTGGAAATTCAGTGAGCAGTGCAAAGCAGGGAGGGCAGACTATGGAACTGTTGATGAAAAATATTCATATGTGCAGAAGAGCAAAGCAGGTAGAGAAGCAGGTCGTGCTTGAAGAGGACCTGAATGTGCCGGACGCAAAGCCTGATGTGGAGATGATTATTCAGAGTCGGGAACATGTCGTGGTAGAACATACCAGGGCGGAGACCGGAAAACTGTATGCGGACGGGTATATGGAGGTAGGGATCCTTTATCAGGATGATACGGCGGAGCACCGTCTGCATCGGCTGGAGACGCGGCTGCCATTTGACGAGACGATTGTGATGGAGGACCTCGAATCCGGGGAGGATGTGCGGCTGCACTATGAGACGGAGGATCTGAATGTCTCTCTGATCAATTCCAGAAAGCTTGCAATCCGGGCGATTGTGAGATATGATGCGTCGGTGGATGAGATATACGATATCCGTGCGGCGGCCGGAGTGCAGACAGAGCTTCCGGTATGTCAGAAAAAGAAGAAGCTGGAGCTGATAACCTTAGCCGTTCAGAAAAAGGATATCCTTCGTCTGAAGGAGGAGATCCCGCTTCCGTCTAATAAACCGAATATCAGGGAGCTTTTATGGGAAAATGTGCAACTGCGCAGTACGCGAATCCAGCTGCAGGAGGGAAAGCTTGCAGTGCAGGGAAAATTGTTTTTCTTTGTCTTGTATCGGGCAGAGGATGAAGGAGCGTCGACACAGTGGCTGGAACAGGTAATTCCATTTGAAGGTGATGTGGCGTGCGGCGACTGTACGGAAGAGATGATTCCGGATATCGAGGTCATGCTGGCACAGGAAAAATTGCAGGTGAAAGAAGATACAGACGGAGAGCTCCGTATTTTCTATATGGAAGGAATGCTGGAGCTTCAGATTCGGCTTTATGAAAATGAGGAGACGGAAATTCTGGAGGATTTGTATTCACCTGCCAAGAATCTTTTGCTTGGGACAGAGAGGCGGCTCTGCGAACAGTTCGTGATGAAAAATGCATCCCGATGCAAGGCATCCGGGAAAATCCAGGTGCAGGGCGCGAAGCCGCAGGTGTTGCAGGTGGCGCATGTGACGGGAAGCATTAAGATCGATCAGGTAAAGGCAGAGGAGGGCGGAATCCGGATCGAGGGAGCCGTACCGGTATCGGTATTGTATATTTCATCGGATGATTCAACGCCGTTCGCGGTAATTGACGGGACAGTTCCGTTTGGTCATTTTGCAGAGGTGCCGGGCCTGGATGAAAAATGCCGTTTTACGGTACTGCCTTCCATGGAGCAACTCTCGGCGACGATGGCGGATAGCGAGGAGATCGAAATCCGGCTGACGGCGGGGCTGGATATCTTCGTTGTGCGCCCGATGGAGCAAATGTGTATTCTCGGGGTAGAGGAACAGGAATATCCGCCGGAGATGCTTGCAGCGGTTCCCGGAATTACCGGGTATATTGTACAGGAAAATGACAGTCTGTGGGACATCGCGAAAAACTATTTTCTCACGCCACAGCAGATCATGGAGATGAATAATCTGCCACGGGAAGAGGTGAAAAAAGGAGACCGGATCATTTTGATGAAAAAGGTTGTGATAAACTGACAGAAGCCAGAATGAGAAGTTACGTATTTTTCATAAAAATAAAATAGTTGTTCTGCGGTGATTGACAGATGGCAGACGGCTTGTTAAAATACAGATAAATTGTATACAAAGTGCATAGGAGTGCAATGTGAATATGAAAGAACTGACGTTAAAGGCGATGGCAAAGGTAAATCTCGGGCTGGATGTACTGAGAAAGCGCGAGGACGGATATCACGATCTGCGTATGGTGATGCAGAGTGTGTATCTGTATGATAAAATCCGGATGACAGTCAAGGCGGAGCCGGGGATAATGCTGAGGACGAACCTGCGGTATTTGCCGACCGGTGCAGATAATCTGGTCTGCCGTGCGGCACAGCTTCTGATCGATGAGTTTGGAATCGAAGGTGGCGTTTCGATGGATCTGCAGAAGCACATTCCCGTGGCAGCAGGGTTGGCCGGTGGCAGCTCGGATGCAGCGGCAGTGCTGGTCGGCATGAATCGGTTGTTTCGTCTGGGGCTTTCCCTGGAGGAGCTGCAGCAGCGCGGCGTAAAGCTGGGGGCGGATATTCCATATTGTCTGCAGCGTGGAACGGCGCTGGCAGAGGGGATCGGTGAGCAGCTGACGGTCCTGCCAAAGGCTCCGAACTGCTTTGTATTGCTGGCAAAGCCAAAGGTTCATGTGTCGACGAAATTTGTTTATGGTAATTTGAGAGCCGGTGAGCTGTCGTATCATCCGGATATTGACGGGCAGATTCAGGCGATCCGTGACGGTGACTTTTACAAAATGGCAGAATTGATGGGAAATGTACTGGAGACCGTGACAGTTCCGGCCTTTCCGGTTATTCGGGAAATCAAAGATACGATGCTGCATTATGGTGCGGTGAATGCAATGATGAGCGGCAGCGGACCGACTGTGTTCGGACTGTTTGATGACCGGACGAAGGCGAAGGCAGCCTATAGCCGTCTGCGTGGCGGCAGCATTGCAAAAGAAGTATTTTTGACCCGTTTTTTCCATAACCGCGCGGAGGTATAGCTCTTCTTTGATGAGATGCGAAGCAATCCGTGTGTCATAGGGGTCAAAATACCTTTTGACCCCGACATCATGAGATACAAAAGTGGAGGTATCATATATATGGAGCAATTTGAACTGCAGATGAATGAGTATCTGCCGTTGCGGGATGTTGTGTTTCAGACATTGCGGCAGGCTATTTTAAGGGGAGAGCTCAAGCCGGGCGAACGGCTGATGGAGATTCATCTGGCCCAGAAGCTTGGTGTCAGCCGGACACCGGTGCGTGAGGCGATCCGGAAGCTGGAGCTGGAAGGACTTGTGCTGATGATTCCGAGAAAAGGAGCAGTTGTCGCGGAGATTACGGTGACGGATCTGGAGGATGTACTGGAGGTACGGATGGCACTTGAGGAGCTGGCAGTGAAGCTTGCGTGCAGGAAAATCACAGAGGAGCAGCTCAACGCAATGCGGCAGAGGGAGGAGATATTTCGCAAGTCACTTTATGGAGATGATGTGGCGGCTTGCGCACAGGCAGATATGGAGTTCCACGATGCGATCTATGCGGCGACCGGCAACAGCCGTCTCGTACAGATTCTGAATAATCTGCGGGAGCAGATGTACCGGTATAGGATGGAGTATTTAAAGGACCGGCAGTCACATAGCGTACTCGTACGTGAGCATGAGGAAATTCTGAATGCGCTTTGCGCGCGGGACGCAGAAAAGGCTCTGGATGTGACGATCACGCATATCGAGCGGCAAAGGGATCATATTTTAAATCTTCTGACAAAAAAAGAATAGGATAGTGAATGGCTGTACATACTAAGGGATATTCCGAAGAAGGAATATCCCTTTTTGCATCGGCAGTTCGGCAAAGCAGAACGTCCGGATAGCAAAGCGCAGAACAATAAGGAGGGGCAGAACATGGAGCAGCACAATGAGCAGATCCGGGCGCGTATTACCGGTACCGGAAATCTTTTGAGGGAGATATTTGCCTGTCTGTTTCCGGTGCTGGGCACGCTTTACGCTTTTTCGCATGCAGCAGTCGTATTATATCTGTGTGCCGGGGTGACCGGTGCATATTTACCTTTCGGAACCTGTGTGCCGCAGCTCATGTGGATTCTGCTGTACTTTCTGGCTGCACTTGGCAGCTCTTATCTAAGTGCCGGGCGGTGCCTGTTTTTGAACGCAGATAAGCATTCCCCCGTTTCAAGTGCGCGGAGCTCTAAGCGGCGGGTGAGGGGGGGATGCTTATGTCAGTGGGAGTTGAAAGCTCCCACTGACAGATCGCGAAGCGACTGCGTTCATGAGCAAGTAGCGAAGCGGATTGCGAATGTCCGCTTTACAAAGAGCAGGAGAAGGTCTGGGTGGATTGCGGCAGCAATCGGTACAGTGACGGTGCTGATCGTGTTTCCGGTAGTGGCTGTACTGTTTGTTCTGGTGGTGACTGCTGGGCTTGCACTGGAATATCTGCGCGCCGTCAGTGTGCAGGCGAGTGTATATCTCATCTGTAGTTGTGGGTGGAAGGAAGATGAGGGGGATAATCGCCGGTACCTGTTCTGGGCGGTGATATGCGTGCTGATCTGTTTTGCTGCGTCTGGATTTACAGATTTAAGTACAGCACTTGGGTATTATCTGGCGTGGAACATTCAGGTGCTGTGGCCGTGGATGATGGCGGGCGGACATTTTGCTGCTATACAGAACCGGAAAAATTCAAAAAACATATTGTAGAGGAGAAAGCTTCTGTGCTATACTAACACATTGACACGAAAAATGAAGCTATGCGGCATTTGCCGCTTGGAAAAGGTGGAAAGCATGGAAAAAATTCTGGACTTAATCAGTAAAAAGGTCATGGACGCATTTGAAGGGTGCGGCTATGAGGCTTCTTATGGAAAGGTCGGCATTTCGAACCGGCCGGATTTATGTGAATATCAGTGCAACGGAGCAATGGCCGGAGCAAAAAAATATAAAAAGGCTCCGATCATGATTGCCAATGATGTAGTGGCAGCGCTGAAAGAGGATCCGATGTTTGACGAGATCGTAGCGGTGAATCCGGGATTTATCAATATCCGGATTGCAGGCGATTTTGTGGCAGAGTATCTGAATGGCATGCATGCAGATGAGAGGCTGTCAGTCGAGAAAGCGGCAGAGCCAAAGACCATCATGATCGATTACGGCGGAGCAAATGTGGCAAAGCCGCTTCATGTCGGGCATTTGCGTTCGGCAATTATCGGTGAGAGCATCAAGCGAATCGGCCGTTTCGTCGGACATAAGGTGATCGGTGATGTGCATCTGGGTGACTGGGGTCTGCAGATGGGGCTTATTATCACAGAGGTAAAGGAGCGCCAGCCGGAGCTCGTCTATTTTGATGAGTCCTATGAGGGAGAATACCCGGAAGAAGCACCGTTTACGATCTCTGAGCTGGAGGAGATCTACCCGACGGCGAGCGGAAAGTCCAAGGTGGACGAAGCGTTTCGTGAGGCAGCGCTGGAGGCGACTGCAAAGCTGCAGAGCGGTGTGCGCGGCTATCGTGCGCTGTGGCAGCAGATTCTGAACGTTTCCATTGCCGACCTGAAAAAGAACTATGGCAATCTGAATGTAGAATTTGATCTCTGGAAAAAGGAGAGCGATGCACAGCCGTACATTCCGGAAATGGTAGAAGAAATGAAGGAAAAGGGCTATGCCTACATGGACCAGGGTGCGTTGATTGTTGATGTGGCGAAGGAGAGCGATACAAAGGAAGTGCCGCCGTGTATCATCCTGAAGTCTGACGGCGCTGCTCTTTATACGACGACAGACCTGGCGACGATCATTGAGCGCCGGAAGCTGTTTGATCCGGATGAGATCATCTATGTGGTGGACAAGCGTCAGGAGATGCATTTCATTCAGGTGTTCCGCTGTGCGAGAAAGACCGGACTGGTCAAAGAAGATACCGGTCTGAAGTTCCTAGGCTTTGGCACAATGAACGGAAAGGATGGCAAGCCGTTTAAGACCCGTGAGGGCGGTGTGATGCGTCTGGAACATCTGATCGCAGATATCAATGAAGAGATGTTCCGTAAGATTACGGAGAACCATGAGGTGGACGAGGCAGAGGCACGCGAGACTGCAAAGCTGGTAGGCCTTTCCGCAATCAAATATGGCGATCTTTCCAATCAGGCCTCCAAGGATTATGTCTTTGACCTGGATAAATTTACATCGTTCGAGGGCAATACAGGTCCGTACATTCTTTACACAATCGTCCGTATCAAGTCGATCCTGAACAAGTATCGCGCGGGTGGCAATGCAGTAGAAAAGGGACATATTCTGGTACCGGCAGGTGAGAGTGAGAAAGCGCTGATGCTGGCACTGACCGGATTCAACAGTATGATTCAGCAGGCATTTGAGGAGCTGGCTCCGCATAAGATCTGCTCCTTCATCTATGATCTGGCGAATGATTTCAATCATTTTTATCATGAGACAAAAATTCTTTCCGAGGAAGATGCAGACCGCAAGAGAAGCTACATTGAGCTGCTGGATCTGACCCGTGAGGTGCTGGAGACGAGCATTGATCTGCTTGGATTTGCTGCTCCGGAAAGAATGTAATATCTTGAACGGCAGATCGCGAAGCGACTGTCCGCTTTACATTTCTTTTAGTGTATCGGGGGTACCAAAAGCGCAGGGGGCTTTACAGTATCGTGATACAAAGAAAGAAGGATCTATATGAAATACATAAAACAGTTTTCGATTATTATTACTGTTTCGTTTTTGGGAGAGGTGTTGCATGCATTGCTTCCGCTTCCGATTCCGGCCAGCATTTATGGTCTGCTTCTGATGCTTGCAGGGCTGTGCTGTCATATTATACCGATGGATGAGGTAAAAGAAACCGGCAAATTTCTTGTAGAAGTCATGCCGCTGATGTTTATTCCTGCAGCGGTCGGCCTGACAGAGTCCTGGGATCGGATCAGTCCGATTTTCTGGCAGCTGATTGTGGTGACTGCAGTATCGACAGTACTTGTGATGGCGGCATCCGGACATGTGACTCAGTTTGTCATCCGGCATGAGAAGCCGTCAGGGAAAAAAGACTGACCGGGAGGATGAGACAGATGAAGGAAATGTTATGTAATTCCGTATTTTTTGGAGTGATGGTGAGCATACTGGCTTATGAGATCGGTATGTTCCTGAAAAAGAAATGGAAGCTGGCAATTTTTAATCCGCTTCTTGTATCAATTGTGGTTGTCATCGTATTTCTTGCGGTATTTCATATTGATTATGAAAGTTATGAAACCGGTGCACATCTTCTGAGCTATCTTCTGACGCCTGCGACAGTTTGCCTGGCGATTCCGCTGTATGAGCAGCTGGAGCTGCTGCGCCACAATCTGCGTGCAATACTGGCAGGACTCATTTCGGGTGTGCTGACGAGTCTGGTTTCCGTACTGGCGATGGCTGTGTTGTTCCGTCTGGATCATGATGTCTATGTCACCTTGCTTCCAAAGTCAATTACGACCGCAATCGGAATGGGTGTGTCGGAGGAGCTTGGCGGAATCGTGACGATTACAGTCGCGGTCATCATCGTGACCGGTATTCTCGGAAATGTGATCGGAGAGCATGTATTTCGGATCTGCAAGATCGAGGAGCCGATTGCGAAGGGGATTGCGCTCGGAAGCGCTTCGCATGCAATAGGTACTGCAAAGGCGATGGAGCTTGGTGAGATTGAAGGGGCAATGAGCAGTCTCTCGATCGCAGTGGCAGGCGTACTCACTGTTGTAGGAGCATCCGTATTTGCACAGTTGCTATAAATAAACGCGAAGCGGATTGTGCATATCCGCTTTGACACGTATCAGCAAAGAACTGCAGAGGCAACTTCGTTTGCACAGGAAACGGTGTTGTCCCTGCAGTTTTTTTATGTTATGATAGCGAATAGCCGGGAGGCTAAAGGAGAACTTATTATGTGGGAAATTATAGAAGAAGCAGTGCTGGACTGCGCAAAAATTCTTCCGTTTTTGTTTTTGTCATACCTTGCGGTAGAATATACAGAGCATCGGATGAGCCGAAAGACAAAGGCAATGATTTACCGCGCAGGGAAAGCAGGGCCTTTGCTCGGAGGACTGATCGGGATCATTCCGCAGTGTGGATTTTCAGCTGCTGCAGCCGGACTGTTTGCAGGCGGGATATTGACACCGGGTACACTGATTGCGGTATTTTTGTCGACATCAGATGAAATGTTGCCGATTATGATCTCGGAGGGTCTGCCGGTTTCTGGGATTTTGCGTATTTTGCTGGCAAAGGCGGCAGCCGGAATCGTGGCTGGTATGATCATTGATTTCGTAGCGGAGCGCATGGGATGGCGCAGGCCGATTCCTGAACATCCGGAAATGTGCGAGCATGAGCATTGTCATTGCAGCGAGCATGGCATTTTCCGTTCTGCATTGAGCCATACGATTCAGATCACGATATTTCTGGTTGTGATTTCGATTGTGCTCGGATTTGTGATGGAGGAGTTGCAGGCAAACGGAGTGAGCAGCATTTTCGGAAGCATCCCGGGGCTGGAGGCAGGTCTGGCAGCACTTGTCGGCATGATACCGAACTGTGCAGCCTCCGTGCTGATCACACAGCTCTATATCAGCGGACTGCTTGACAGCGGCGCGATGTTTGCGGGATTGCTCTGCGGAGCCGGTACCGGACTTCTTGTACTCTTTCGGGAAAATCCTGACAAGAAGGAGAATCTGCGTCTGCTCGCAGTGCTGTATGTATCCGGCGTAGCGGCTGGATTACTGCTGGGTGCGATTCATATACTGTAGTTGCAGGTGGTG
>ERZ809224.1946-NODE-1946-length-13720-cov-41.969923_pt1 | contig 13720 bp, 8 predicted proteins | sample MGYA00520513_ERZ809224 | MGnify/ENA primary metagenome ERZ809224 (study PRJEB31576, sample SAMEA3212658) | Homo sapiens | biome: human-gut; feature: human gut; material: fecal | place: Sweden | collected 2012 ...
CGCTCTTCCGATCTCCCTGCAAAAGCGAGCGCGCTTGCAGTATGGGTCTTATGCGCAGTCCGTCCGGCTTATACGGGCACCTTCACAACGATCTTGCGCACCGGCATGGCTTTCCCGGCAAGGCAGCGCGGCTTGTGCGCATCCTCCGGCGCCAGCACGACGTAATCGCCCGCGCGCAGCAGCACGCGCCCCGCGCGCTCCGGCGTCTCATAAAACGTGACGTCGTCCTGCGCGGCATAGGGTTTCTTCACCGCCAGGCCCTCGCGCCGGATCACGCCGATGTATTCCTCCCCCTCCACCAGGTACTGGATGTCGTAATACCGCTCGTGCGTTTCAAAATCGAGCGCATCCTCCGGCATGGTCGTGTAGAGCTGCACGCTGGCGCGCACGCCGTGCTCCAGCGAGATCCAGCCCTCCGGCAGGCCGCCCAGGTCGCCGCGATGCAAAAATGCAAACGCCGCCCGGAATTTGGGCTCCGACAGATCATAACCGCGCTCCGTACCGACTGTTCCCGATAACATCCGTATCCCTCCTGACAATCGCATCCCGCCGCCAGAACCGCCGTCTCGGACGCGGCCGCGCGCCGCAGATGCCGCTGATATGTTCCATCATACCCGAATCGCCGCCGCCTGGCAACAGCGATTTGCCGCTGCGGCATGATCCGCTCCGGCAGGCAAGACAGCGCGCTTTTGCGCGAGACTGCGGCCAGTACCCCAGTAAATCAGGGTATCCGGCCAAAAAACAAGCGCCGCAATCCTGATGCCCATTATTCAGCACCCGTACCATCGTTAGCCGGACCATGGCGCGTTCGTTCCAATCCTTTCTAACTGCCCTTCGTCACAGCCGTCTTTGCGTTTTGCATTGCCGCGCTTGTAATAGTAGGGCATCGTTCCGGTGTGGCTCTTGCCGCTTTCGCCAACCATCATGCGCGCACACTTGCCGCAAAACAGCTTTGCGCTCAGGAGGAAACGGAATGGCGGGCATGGTTCACTGCGCTCATTTGATGTCCGTCCCTATTCCCATTTTTCCTCCAAGCCATTTTCTCTGATAAAGCGCTCATATTGCCATTCGGGCCCGTCAAACAATACTTCCAGCAGCGCCTGCTGCAGCTCGTTCTTTCCCATCTTGTGAACGCAGCGAATCACTCTTTTGGAAAGCGCATCCTGCCGCTTTTCTTCTACCTCATCATTAACAAGTGCCTCTTTGTAAAACTTTTCCGCCTCATCGGGCAGGACTGTAAAGTATACGGCCACAATATGCTTGCAGATGATTCTCCTGCCATTGGCATGGGGACAATTGCACGTTGACTTTCGCGGATGATCAATGTGAAGCTCAACAGAATAAGGCGTCGATGTGCTTCCCTGAACGGTCGCTATAAAAACGCTTTTGTCCACCTGTTTGATGCTCTGTACTTTCTTTTCTTTAAAACATTCGTAGCCGCGCCAGACAGATAGTCCGCTGGCGCATTCCAACAGTCCCATTTTGTCGCCTCACAATCATTTCTCTCACTCCCGGTAAGCGCTTAATTCCTCGGTACCTTCCACAAACATTGTGGGTTCACGCAGTTTCTCTTCCAGAATTTTCTTGATTTAGCTGTACAATCTTCTCGGACATGGTTTGCTTTCTCCTTTCAGAATGGTGGTGTTTCGACTTCATTCTACCAGAGGGTTGCAAGCCATGTCCCCTTTTTCTGCGCTTCTTAATTTGCGAAACTTATTGTACCTTATCCACTTTTCTGGTATTATCACGCTCCTTCGTCACTCGAAAACGGCCAAAGATAGGTAGAATAAGAGGGTTATACAATGACACAAGAGATCAGAAAATTAGAGATACCAAGATTCAAGTAGTTCACGAACTTCTTCAGAACGAATTCTCTTCTCCCAGCAGACTATCTCCCGTTCAATGCGTTGCTTTTGGTTCAAATACATGATACCATGCACAAGGGGAAGGAGAGAACGAAGGTACTCAATTCGTTCCCGCATATACGGAATCGTGCTGCCGGTTCCTCCCAAAAGGGGCGGTTCTAAGGGTAGTCGTTCAAAAACATCTGGATTGGCATTGAGAGATAAGAACTTTTCCACTGCCTTTCTTCGCTGTTTACAAGGCAATTCCGCTATCGCGGCAAACAGTAGGCGCATCCGGTCTTTATCATGGCCATATTTTTCAATGGCATGTTGCATCCAAAGGTCCTGCTTTACAATGATTTCATGATGAGATGCTTCATGGCACAACATCGCATTTATCGGTGACCAATATAGCCAACGTGTCAATTCTTCTCGTTTTCTATAGCAATAATCAAACACGCCGTCCGCCAAATCGATATACTGTTCTGTATCCCATATTTTCAGAAGTCTTGTAGTATCAAAATGGTCATTCATTCTGAAGTGAACTTCCTGTGGGATGATCAAGCAGTCAAGGTATCTGTATAGGAAAGAGGTGTCAACTGAGATAATTGCATACAGCAATGCTCCGTCAAAATCTTCATGATTAGAATAAGCGATCCCTTTCAGATAAATTTCTTCCAGAAGAGGAAGTTCATTTGAAAACTCCCGCAAAGTTTCATCTGCTTCCTGCCGGTTACTGGGATTCAAAATCCAGGAAACATACAGGTTGAAAATAAACGGTGACTCTTCATAGTGCTCTGAAATAGTGCGCAGCGCTTTCACCATTATTTTAGGCTCCACAATCTTGTATTTGCGCAAGGAATCTATTCTTCGGTAAGGTGATACCTTTATCTCCACATCCGGTGTATCCAAATACTGCAACAGCTCTGCTGTCCAGTATGCGGACACTTGTTGTTCGGGCATTAGTGAGAAAAAGGACCACAGCCATACATTTTGCTGGTTATACCTATATCGAGTGATGAATTTCTTTACTTCTAGCACAGGTTTGATCTCAAATAGTCTCTCTAAGACCTGACCAGCATATATCCGATACGGAGTGTCCGCCCTCATATAGGCATCTGCCAAATATAGGTACAGTTGTTGCTGATCCTGAAGCGCTTCAAACACATATCCAAGCCCTGCTCCTAATTCTCTCTCTTCTTTATCAAAAGTATGGGAGCTCTCCAAACACACTTGGATCAAACTGTCTATATCCTGAGTTGTGTATCTCTCCACCAATTTACAAACTCTTTCCTTATGTCGCTGCACCCCCCTCTCATATCCCTCAGAATGGTCTTCAGAACGATGGGACACAAGTGCAAAATATATTTTATACTTTTTCGAGCTAAGAAACGGGGCCAGTATATCCAGTGCGCAATAATCAATGTGCTTTGCGACTTGTTTAATGCGTGCCGCGATTACGCAGTGGAACAAGTTTTCTGGCTGGAATAGGGAAAAGAATTTTAATACTTCTTCAAACTCGGCCCTCACCACATCCAAACCTGTATCAACGCCATAATGAGGCATACCGTACGTATATAGGATTTGCTCAATTTCAGCCTGCCCATCTCCGCGCTGATAGATCTGATAGAGTTGCGACAAAAGCATCCTCCGGTATTCCAAAACAGGCTGCTCCGGAGGAAGCGCCAGTGTGTAAATCGACACGGTATTGTGCCGGCCCCCCTCTGCCTTTGAAACATCAAGCTTCAAAAAATGGCCCGCTACGCGAACGAATAAGATTAATAGATTCATATCTTCTGGGGCTGCATTGACGGCTTCGCAGAGGCTTCTGACTACCGCCCTCTGCGTAAAATATCCAAAGCGCGAGGAGTCCAAATTGACTTCAAAACGTCCTGCGTACACGCTGTAGAATTGTTCAAACAAATCTGGACGTTTTTTATAATACTGCAATAGCAAATCCAGTGCAGTTGGCAGTTCAGAATGATTTTCAAAGCTTCTTAGAATTTGTAGAATATCATCCGAAATATTCTTGCCCTGTTGGTTATCATCAAACGGCAAAGTCCGCACATCAAACGGATGGTATGACTCTTGTTCGATATACTTCTTCAGCAACAAAAGAGTTTGTGTTGGGCGCACCATATGAAAGGCTTTGAAGAATGGGACAAACTTTCCAACATCACTTTCCCAATTATCCCACACAAGCTTAATCTGGTCTTCAACATATTTTCTTACATCCTGGCCCGAAAATACATTTAAGAGGATATTGCATGCCTCAATCGTTCTGCTTTGGTTCATCTGAAAGCATGTTTCAATCATTGTGCTGAGGGGAATAATCTTTTCTTCGATAAAAACATACTTGATCAAAAAGTTACTGAAGCTTTGATCTGAAATTCTTGCCGCCTCGTCATTGCACAGATCTACGATTTCCGCTCTGTGGAGCAACCTCAGATCCGACGTAAAATCACTGCTGCTTATTCCCGCGACCTCAAAAATTGGGGCAAGCTTTTCGAGATGCTTTAGATGGATCGCTTGAACAAATGCAATGATTCCAGCCGAGCGCACACCCGTATCACTTTCAACAAGGGCATTCAGCTGCCTGCTATAATAGTTATGATAGAGACCCGACGCATCCTGAATTGCTGCAAGACTTCCGGAATCTGCTGCAAGTTTTCCAGCAAGCATAGCCAGGCGCGCATTCCCTTCCGCAATGGCTATAATACAGTCCGTGTAAACTCGATTTGTAATCCCGTAACATTTTTCCATAAGTTTTCGGATATCATCGTCACTAAATGTCGATATCTTAATTGTTTCCGGTTGAATGACCTCCATAACGCGTTGCATCACTTGTTTGCGAGCATAGTCGCGTACAGTAAGGATCAATTTTGAAATATGACGCGGTCCGACTGCCGCTCTCGGAAGATACTCCAGCACATGGTGCAGTCCGGAAAGCTCATTTGCATCATCAACAAGTACCAGATACTCTTTTCCTTCTTCAATTGCAGATACCAGGTCCTCATACAGCTGCAAGTTGTTGTTTTTTATGACAAACACAGTGTAGTTGTTTTCCCCTGCTAATTGCCGGCATAATTCCAGCGCAAATCTGGTCTTTCCGACACCGGCAGGCCCAGCAATCAGCAAGACGTCGTTATCATGTAAAGCAGTCTTTGCTTTTTCCAACTCCTCTTCCCGAAAAAGGAATTCTGTTCCCAGCGGAGCGGACATTCTGTTTGCATCATGTTTTGCCACAAACATGTCCATTGGCAGAATTTGACCTGAGTCAATGCTGATTCCCAAAAAATCGCGGGCTAAAATTGGGCACTCACGGAAGATATCATTTCCCAATTGATCCAAGCCAATTAATGTCAATACGGCGCCATACTTCTCACAGTACTGCCTAAGGCGCTGATCATCGCCAGGTCTTAAGCGGCCATATGTATGGCAATATATGATCTCTACAATATCTTCCGCAGAAACACCAGTCTTTTGAGAATCAAAGCATTTATCAATGTCCTCAATCGCTTTCTGCAAGAAATCAGTTTTTTGTGTTGTGTACATCACAAAGACATACTTATTTTCTGCCGTCAAAAAATAAGTATCTGGATTTCCTTGAGCTGTTTTATCTGTCCCTGTGCGCATACCCAGGGAATAAACATTTTTATATCCTTTGTAGCTTAAGTAGGCATCACAAATATTTTGGAAAGAGCCTCCGTCCATTTGATCAATTCGATTTTTAATATCTGTTAGCTTCGACATTACTGTTGTCCCCCATAAGAAAAATAGTTACAGTTATTGGTTTATAGGATTCAACTCCACTTTAGCATCTCTTTCCATTATGCGCAATTAGTTCTTTTGGGTCTGTAAATTGAACCGCTCTCCAAAATATGTGAAGCAGCAGGCGTTTCGCTCGAAGAAGACGATGTACTTTTGAATGAGCAGTACCCAAAGTTTTTTGTAACTTATCTTCATGTCAACACTTCTTGTTTTCCGACTATGTGGCGAGTATATTTGTATATTATAATGAAATCATTCGAAAGACACAGCATATTTTTGCAAATCTTCGTAAAAATGTCCCAAGATCTTGGAGCTTGAGTGCATGGTTTTCTGTCATGATTCCGCTATGGAGCACCCTATGAAAGTATTCCTCTCCACACAAACAAAGAGGCTTGCCAAAATCTTGCAGTAGGTTTCGGTGAACCATTGCGAACGCTTCCCGCATGACCCGTTTGTCAGGGAGCGGCTTATGCTCTAGAGTGAAAAGAATAAGAAAACCTCCGCCTCTGCAGTTGCAACTATAACCGCAAATTTCCGGATTATGTATGCGCCAATAAAGTCAACGATCAGGCCAACTAAGTATTATGATGCGAAAGTATTCAGGAGCTGCGCAAGTCCTGTGGAATACATTTGATCCGGTTTCATGGCCGTTGTCATAGCTGCACAGCGTTGCTTTGGCAAATGGTATACCTATGAAGTAGATTCAGGCATGTCTCGGTCGCAGAGATTTCTCAACGGCAGCAAACATCTGTGCTCGTCAATACAGCTCGAAGCTGTCTTCGGAAGATGCAATACTGAGCGGGCTTGGGCTGGCTTTTAAACAAAAGGATGAAGCCAGCAGTATGTTCACATTGCTGGCTTCGTAGTGGAGACATCTCCGCCAAATCCGAACTCAAAAAATCCTCAACTTCCTTGCGTGTGACCGTTTGGGTGCCGTGCTGGTAGTTGTAGGTCAGCACCAGCTTGTCGTCGTACACATAGACCGCGTTCACAAAGGTGTCGATCAGCCGCTTTTGGAATGTGCGGTCATCTGGGCTGCCGCCGCGAAATTGAGAGAACCAGTGTTCCATATACTCTCGCGTCAGCTTGGGCTTTTGCAGTTCCGCCCGGGCGATGCCAAGAGACAGTTCTTCTTTCTGCTTTTCCAACTCTTCCAGCCGCTGCTTGGTGGAGGCTGTGAGAATCCCCTGCTGGATGGCGTTGACAAGGTTCTCGATCCCTTTCTCGGTCTCGATGAGCTGCCGCCGCAGCACCGGAATGGTCACATCCTCCCGTTCCTGCAAGGCGAGCAGCGCATCAATAATCCGGTTAATTTTCTCCTCATCCAGCACCCGTATCATCGTCGGCCGGACTACGGCGCGTTCGATCCAATCTTTTTTAACCGCCTTTTTGTCACAGCCCTTTTTGCGTTTCGCATTGCCGCACTTGTAATAGTAGTACATCGTTCCGGTGTGGCTCTTGCCGCTTTCGCCAACCATCATGCGCTCACACTTGCCGCAAAACAGTTTTGTGGTCAGAAGAAACTCGCTTTCTTTGGCTTTGGTGTGTGCCGGTGCGCGCTTGTTCTTCTCCATACGCTGCCGGACGCGGCAGAACAGCTCCACAGGCACAATGGCCGGGACGCCGCTGGGGATGACCACATCCTGGTACCGGTATTCGCCAATGTATTTTCGGTTTTTGAGCAGCGCATTGAAGCTGCTCATGCTGAACGGCTTTCCCTTCCTCGTTGTAAGACCCCGGGTTAAAATCCTCAATCATGGATCGCACGGTTTCTCCATCGGCATACCGCGTGAAAATCTCCACAACCAGCGGCGCAGTTTCCGGATCGATGACCAGCTTTTGCGTCTGTTTGTCCAGCGCGTAGCCCAGCGGGATTCCGCCGCCGTTGTTCTTGCCTTTAAGGGCGTTTTCTTTCTGCCCGCGATGGATTTTCTCCGAGAGCTCCGCCGAGTAAAACTCCGCATATCCTTCCAGCATGGACTCTAAAATGATGCCCTCCGGACCTTCGGAGATGTGTTCCTTGGCGGAAACGACTTTCGCACCGTTCTTTTTGAAGATGCGCTTATAGTGGGCGCTGTCATAGCGGTCACGGGAAAAGCGGTCCAGCTTCCAGACAAGGACGATCTCGAATAAGCCTTTGGCACTGTCCTTGATCATGCGCTGGAACTCGGGCCGGTCGGCGGTTTTGGCAGATAGGGCGCGGTCAATATAGCTGCCGACCACCGTCATACCGTTTCGGTCGGCATACTCTCTGCACTCGCGGAGCTGGTCTTCGATGGATTCTTCCCGCTGGCTGCCCGAGGAATAGCGGCATGGATCGCCGCGTTCATTCTTCGTCACCCCCGCCGCTTTCCAGAGCCAGCTCGGTGAGTTCACGCAGCTTGTTTTGCAGCAGCTTCTTGTCAGGCAAATGCAAGGTGTAATCGGATACCAATGTCGGGGACATACTGCGGCTAAGGGCATATTCCACCACCGCGTCGTCTTTGCCGACGCAGAGGATCACGCCGACGCTGGGATTCTCTTTTGGCCTTTTCACAGCCCGGTCAAGCGCTTCGAGATAGAAATTGATCTGACCGATATGCTCCGGCTTGAAATTTTCGATTTTCAGTTCAATCGGCACCAGGCAGGACAGCGCGCGGTTGTAGAACAGAAGGTCAATATAGAAATCCTGTCCGCCCACCTGGATGCGGTATTCCTCGCCGATGAAGGTAAAGTCCTTGCCAAATTCCAGAATGAATTGCTTCAGGTTGTCCGTGATCGCATTGCGGAGATTGCGCTCCGAAAACTGCTCAGGAAGATCGAGAAACTCCAGCACATAGGTGTCAAGAATGCTGCCGCGCACATCCTGCGGCACGGATTCGGGCACCAGCTTCTTGGCGGACAGCATATAGCGTTCATAGTAGGCGCTGTCGATCTGGCGCTCCAGCTCGCGCTTGGAATAGTGCTCTTTCGCGCATAAAGCCATGTAAAAATGCCGCTCTTCCGCAGACTTTGCGCCGGACAGGATCAGCAGATGGTTTGTCCAGCTGATTTGTGTCACCAGTGGTGTCACAAATTCATCGTCCTTGTAAGTCTCGTAAAACTGCTTCATGCGGTAGAGTCCACGGCGGTTGAATCCTTTGACGCCAGGATTGGCCGTTGCGATATACGCTGCCACCTCGTCGATGACCTTGTCACCGAAACCGGAGTTGGCGCACAGATTCACTGGGTATAGGCCGGAAAAGCTGCAGGCCCAGAGGGCGTGGTGACTGCTGCTCTGGAAAAAGAAATCCGCCAGGCTATTGCTGACGGATTCAATGTCTTTATTACCGGTATGGCGCGTGGCGTGGATATCTGGGCTGCCGAGATCGTGCTCCGGCTCCGGGATGCCGGCGAAGCTGTCCGGCTGATTTGCGCTTGCCCGTACCAAGGATTCGAGCGAGGGTGGAAGCAGAGCGGGCAGGAACGCTACCAGGCAATCCTGTCTGCCGCTGACCTTGTGCGGTTCATCTGCCCAGGGTACAGCCGCAGTTGCTTCCAGCGGCGGAATGAGTGGATGGTGGATCACACCGCTAGGGTAATCGCCGCATGGAACGGCCAGCCAAGCGGGACGAAGAACACCTTAGATTATGCTCGTCTTCAGAACGTACAGGTGGTTTCTGTTGAAAGGTAGTGCAACCAGGATAGCAATCTGCAATTTTTAACTTGAAATCGCGGAAATAGTATTGTGAACGCCAAGTTTTTTGCTATAATTATAGTATTGAGTCGCAGAATTGGGGGTGAGTCACGGTGAAGGTTAGTTTCAAAAAGTTGTTTAAGCTATTGATTGATCGTGAGATGAAAAAAAGCGAGCTTGCGGCGGCAGCGAACCTTTCGGCGAATACCATAGCAAAATTGGCTAAAAACAAAGATGTGAGCCTTGATGTATTAATTCGAATCTGCACTGCACTGAATGTAGACTTTGGAGACATTATGGAACTGGTTCCAGATAGCGAATAATCATAGGACTTACAGGATGTCTTTTTTGCCCAAGATAACTTCCGATAATTTTACGCTATCGGAAGCAACGAGGAGGAACAGGCATGAGTGAATTAATGAAAAAGCATGAAATGACTGAGGAGGATATTAAGCTCCAGTTCATCACTCCTGCCATCGAGACCGCAGGGTGGGATAAATTTAAACAGATTAAACTGGAGTACAATTTTACTGATGGCCGGGTAATCGTTCGCGGTAATGTTACGGCTCGCGGCAAGCGGAAACGTACAGATTATCTGCTTTACTATAAGCCGAATCTCCCCCTTGCTATTGTCGAAGCAAAGGACAACAAACACAGCCTGGGTGCGGGAATGCAGCAGGGCATTGAATATGCGGAAGTATTAGATGTACCCTTCGTGTACAGCTCAAACGGTGATGGATTCATAGAGCATGACATGAAAACCGGCGCGGAAAAAGAACTTTCACTCGACCAATTTCCCTCTCCGGATGAACTATGGCATCGCTATATGGGGGATGAGCAGATAACCCCAGAACAGGAAGAGTTAATTACAGAACCATACTATTTTCAGCCTGGTGATAAAACACCACGCTATTATCAACGCATCGCAATAAACAGAACGGTTGACGCTGTTGCCCGCGGTCAGAATCGTATTCTGCTTGTTATGGCCACTGGAACCGGCAAGACCTACACTGCATTCCAAATTATCCATAGGCTCTGGAAATCCGGCAGAAAGAAGAAAATTCTCTTTTTGGCTGACCGGAACATTCTGGTTGATCAAACGATGCAACAGGATTTTAAACCCTTCACAAAGGTAATGACAAAAATTGAAGGGAAAAAGCTGGACAGTTCTTATGAAGTGTATCTTTCCCTCTATCAGCAGTTGGCAGGAGACGAAAACGAGGAACCGTTCCGTGCTTTCCAGCCCGACTTCTTTGACTTAATCGTAATAGACGAGTGTCACCGCGGTAGTGCAAAAGAGGATTCCCGGTGGCGCAGGATTTTGGAGTATTTCCACACCGCAACTCAGATTGGCATGACAGCGACACCTAAAGAAACAAAAGAGGTGTCGAATATCTCCTACTTCGGAGAACCAATCTACACATACAGTCTGAAGCAGGGTATTGATGACGGATTTCTTGCTCCGTACAAGGTTTTACGTGTAGGTCTTGACCGCGATCTGGAAGGATGGCGTCCGACTGCGGGACAACGAGATATCTATGGGTACGAAATCGAGGACCGTGAATATAATACCAAGGATTACGACAAAAACCTCATTATTGATGAACGCACAATAGCTGTTGCAAATCGGGTAACAAAATTTTTAAAGGAAAATGACCGTTTTGCGAAAACTATCGTATTTTGTGTGGATGTGGATCATGCAGAACGGATGCGCCAAGCTCTTGTAAACGAAAACCAGGATTTGGTTGCTGAGAACCCCAAATACATTATGAGAATTACCGGCGATAACGCAGAGGGCAAAGCTCAGCTTGACTATTTTATTGCCGAGGACAGCAAGTACCCAGTCATTGTGACAACCTCAAAACTGATGACGACTGGCGTGGATTGTAAAACGTGCCGACTCATCGTTCTGGACAACAACATAAACTCCATGACAGAGTTCAAGCAGATCATCGGTCGTGGTACACGGCTTAAGCCTGATTATGGCAAAGAGTATTTCACCATCATGGATTTCCGTAACGCCTGCAGACTTTTCGCAGACCCAGAATTTGATGGCGATCCGATTTCCGTTATTGATGATGGCGATGATCCCGGCGATGAACCAACCATCGATCCGCCGAAGCCGCCCGCACCGACTCCCACACCCGGTGGCGACACCGACGGTCCGCCAGAAAAGAAACACAAATTCCGGGTGCGTGGTGTCGAGGTCACTATTCTGAACGAGCGAGTACAGTACTATGACAAGGATGGCAAACTCATCACGCAAAGCGTAACGGACTACTCCAGGAAGAACATCCTCGGCGAGTATGCCACCTTGGATTCCTTCCTACTTGCCTGGAACTCCAAGGAGAAGAAGCAAGCCATAATCGACGAACTGCAGGAGCGCGGCGTCCTTCTGGAAGCGCTGCGGCAAATCGCCGGGAATAAGGATATTGACGATTTTGACCTCATCTGCCACATTGCCTACGATAAGGCGCCGCTGACGAAAGCAGAACGGGCGAACAATGTCCGTAAGCGTGGATACCTCTATAAGTATTCCGGCTTGGCGCAGGAGGTTCTGAGTGCATTGCTGGACAAGTACATGAATGAGGGTATTCAGGACATCGAAAACCTCGAAATTCTGTCCAATGACCCGTTCCGCAAATTCGGCACCCCCATGAAGATTGCAAAGCTTTTCGGCGGCAAAAGCGGATACATTCAAGCCATCCGTGATTTGCAGAAGGAAATCTACGCTGCGTAGGGAGATCTAAGACATGAGTTTGAATAATCTGGTAAAACGGCTGCAGGACATCATGCGGAATGATGCGGGCATCAACGGCGATGCCCAGCGAATAGAACAGATGGTTTGGATCCTCTTTTTGAAGGTGTATGACGCCAAGGAGGATATCTGGGAGTTTTACGATGAGAATTACACCTCCATCATCCCGGAGGAGCTGCGCTGGCGCAATTGGGCCGTCGACCACAAGGATGGAAAGGCACTTACCGGCGATGCGCTTCTGAATTTCGTGAACGGAAAACTGTTCCCGACCCTCAAAGCCATCGAAATCGACGAAAACACCCCCATGAGCCAGATTATTGTCCGCACGGCTTTCGAGGACAATAACAACTATATGAAGGATGGTATCCTGCTTCGCCAGGTTATCAATGTCATTGACGAGATCGATTTTGAGGAGTACGAGGACCGTCACGCCTTCGGCGAGATCTACGAAACGATTCTCCGCAGTTTGCAGAGCGCCGGTAATTCCGGTGAATTCTATACACCCCGGGCGGTCACGGACTTTATGGTGCAGATGATTAAGCCGAAGCTTGGTGAGTCCATTGCGGACTTCGCCTGCGGCACCGGCGGCTTCCTTACCTCTGCACTGAAGGTGCTGGATGCCCAGGTGCAGAGCGTCGAGGACAGAACGGTTTACAGCAACTCCATCTACGGCATCGAAAAGAAGGCGCTGCCGTTCCTTCTGTGCGCCACAAATATGCTGCTCCACGACATCGACAACCCTCGTATCATCCATGGCAACAGCCTGGAAAAGAATGTGCGTGAGTACAAGGATAGCGACCGCTTCGATGTCATTCTGATGAATCCTCCTTACGGCGGAAACGAAAAAGAGGGCGTGAAGCAGAATTTCCCGGCTGACCTTCGCAGCAGCGAAACCGCAGACCTCTTTATGTCTGTTATCATGTATCGACTGAAGCAGAACGGCAGGTGCGCTATCATTCTGCCGGACGGCTTCCTGTTCGGCACGGATAATGCCAAAATGGCAATCAAGGAAAAACTGCTGTCTGAGTTTAATCTCCATACGGTCATCCGTATGCCGCACAGCGTTTTTGCGCCGTATACCTCTATCACAACGAACATTCTGTTCTTTGACCGGACGCATCCCACGACCGAAACATGGTTCTATCGCCTGGATATGCCGGAGGGATACAAGAACTTCTCCAAGACGAAGCCCATGAAGCTGGAGCACTTTGGCCCAGCTGTTGAGTGGTGGGACAACCGTGAGGAGATCACCATTGACGGCTTCGACAAGGCGAAGAAGTACACTGTCGAGGAATTGAAAGCACGGAGCTATAACATCGACCTCTGCGGCTATCCTCACGAAGAGGAGGAGATCCTTCCGCCGAAGGAACTGATTCAGCAGTACCAGGAGAAACGGGCCAGCCTGAACGCTGATATTGACCGCATCCTTGCCCAAATCACCGATATTCTTGGCATTGACATTACGGAGGAGGGCGACGAATGACTGCACAGCAACTGAAAAATTCCATTCTCCAGATGGCTGTTCAGGGCAAGCTCGTACCGCAGGACCCGAATGACGAGCCCGCCAGCGTTCTGCTGGAACGCATCCGTGCGGAGAAAGAGCGGCTCATCAAAGAGAAAAAAATCAAGCATGAAAAGAACCCCTCCGTTATCTTCAAAGGTGCCGATAATTTGCCTTATGAGAAAATCGGC